>Ga0123354_10004852_pt1 | contig 19266 bp, 16 predicted proteins | sample TergutLab28metaG_2_FD_97872 | JGI IMG/M metagenome (GOLD analysis project Ga0123354, IMG submission 97872) | Labiotermes labralis P4 segment gut microbial communities from Petit-Saut dam, French Guiana - Lab288 P4 | ecosystem: Host-associated > Arthropoda: Insects > Digestive system > Gut ...
ATCCGTAACAGGGCACTCTTCGCAACATAACATTACACAACCCGGCATGCTGCCACAATACCCAACTTGTACAGTGAAATTAATGTGATTTTTTATAGTGTGACTTTAGCAGGACGATATGGCTCCCTGATGATGGTCCTAGGACCGAAACATGTCAGAGCGTTTTAATGTTTTAATGTGTAAATTTTATAAATTTTATATATGTGCAGTAGTTGGTATAATAATTGAGTAACTCAGTAAATATTTTTCACTTTACCAAGTACGTCCTTTCCTTGACCAGCTCAGTCTAACACAATGCAATCTCCTAGAGCAAATTAATCAGGCACATTTAGAGTTCTCACACTACTGTTGCTGAGGGTGAATTTGCACACTGCTGAGATGCAGCAGACTTAATTGACAGTAAATGATTGAAACTAATGCTGATTATATAATCAAGGATAACAGAATTTCTCAAGACACATTTGCAGCCTGATAAAGTAGTAAGGATGGCATCCTGTGAAAACCATACAAGACATGACATTTTCATGTATGTGATTTTTGTACTAAAATTTGATGCTGAATGCAGTCGGAAGCTATGTAAACAGAGAGGTGTCACTGTAGGATCACTGCTGTCCTGCCTGTTCTGTGTCTTAGTCTTTTTCCTACCATGTGTTTTATATCTTCTGTTACTGGAATTCTCCATCTTCTCTTTGGTCTATTCAAAATATTAATTTTTGGTACTCTCAAACAAGTAACTTTATTGTGACCATGCAGAAAGCATGTCCATACTACTGTATCCTAAATTTCACCCTCTACTTGATATTCGTTGTATTTTCAGACATTCTAGTTTTGAGGTCTCCATTCTTTAGAGGTGTGGTGCTGTGTCATTGGGTGTTTGGTACCTGATGTTTTCAGACAGTAAGGTGGTCTCATCTTCAAGGGTCAAAATGTCCATGCAGATTGGCATTTTAGCCCTTCAAAATGAAACCACCATGCTGCATTGCAATGTCAGACACAAATCACCTAGTGACAAGATACCACAATCCAAGAAGAATGGAGACCTCAACTTCACCATAGCAAAAGCCTAAAAACTGGATTTCTGGTTTTGTATTTGAACCTCCTTACTTATCTTAATTCACTCAATAATGGTAAAATGTTTTGTTGACAGATCAGCATATGGTTGTGTATGTACCAGACTTGTTCACACACCTCCTCGATATTGGACTGGCTCATGAAGCATGTTGCCATATATTGATGAGCTGCACTTTACCAGGGATTCCATCATATGCTTCACACCTTGTGCCACTGCTGCAGTATGACAACACTGTTACAGTAGACCTACCAAGTCTAGACTTGATACCACTTACAGTGACCACTGGACACCTTATTGAGACTTTTAAGAGCAACCATTCTTTAGAAAACCAGCTGGCAATACTACACTACCTCCTAGTACACCAAGGAGATTTTGAAACAGTTGCAGAGGTAATTCTGTAAGATATTTCTGAACTATATGCCAGATTATCCTTTAATTCTTGAAGAGTGTGAGAGTTTCATCTGTGAATATGTTGCTTTGTGGTTTCCCTTAAATAAGTCATGTTTGTTGAGGTAGAAGTCAGGGAAAATGTTGGAGACAAATTCGTTTCATAATTCTGTCCCAAAATGTTTCTCTCACAATGTTCATGCATAGAGTTGGAGAGGTATTGGAAGCCTGGATACTGTAGTTCATCATCTGCTAGCCACTTGGAGGGGAGGGTAAAAAAAAAAAGTTAATCTGATCCTCTAACCATTTAGAATGAATTATGTTATCAAAGAAAGTCAGTCTGTCTGCCTCTATATGCCAGTTCTGAGGACCACTCCCAGTTTTCTGAGCAGACTTAAGAATCCAGCACAGAAGTAACTCTGTTATCAGGATAGCTTGGTTCGAATCCATGCACTGCTATTTTTTATGTGGTTTGGAGTTTATAATTTTTGGCATTTGTTGCTAATGATTTTGAAACCCCCTTGTCCTGTGCAAGATGTACAAGCCATTTCCAAAGAATGTTCAAGACTAGCACCAGTTTCATCCAGTTTGAGACTCAAGGTTTTCACGTTCCTCTTCAATGAGCACTCATCAATTCTTTTTTGTCAGTCAGGAAAGTAAGAACGCTGTCTTTCTTAATTTATGTACAGTTCTGTGAAGAGTTTGTGTTTGTGTGTGGAACTGTAATATCCTGAATTTAATGCCAGAATCTTCTTACTTTACTTTCAGAATCACATACATAAACATCATACTTACATGGTCGGACGATAAAGTTCGCAAACTCATGGCGGTAAAAGTGCTACATACCTCATTGCTGAATACCACCATGGTTGCCTTCAAAGTACTCCCCTTGGGAAGCTATGCAATGATGCCAGCGCCCAGTCCACCCTTCAAAACAATTTTGGAACTGGTTTTGTGAAATGGCATTCAGAGCTGCCGTTGTATTACTCCTGATGTTATCAGTGTCATCAAAATGCCTTCCTTTCAATATTTCCTTTATCTTTGGGAACAGAAAAAAGTCACTGGGGACTAGATCAGGAGAATAGGCAGGGTGTTCCAAAACAGTTATTTGTTTAGTAGCTAACAACTTGCTCACAGACAGTGCCGTGTGAGCAGGTAAATTGTCGTGATGCAAGATCCATGAGTTGTTGGCAAAAAGTTAGGGTCATTTCTGTCTAACTTTTTCACGCAGCCTTTCCAGTACTTCCAAATAGTAAACTTGGTTGACTGTTTGTCCAGTTGGTACAAATTCATAATGAACAGTCCTTCTGATATCAAAAAAAGTCAGCAACATTGTTTTGACTCTTGATTTGGACCAACGGAATTTTTTTGGTCATGGGGAATTGGCAGTCTTCCATTGTGCACTTTGCTGCTTTGTTTCAGGGTCATATTGGTAGACTTATGTTTCATCACCTGTGATGACACTGCCCAAAATGTCATATTGCCTCTCCAAAAGGTCTTGGCAAATTGTGACTCTTCTTTACTTTTGTTCTTTGGTGAGCTCCTTTGGGACCATTTTTACACACACCTTCCTCATGTCAAGATCTTCAGTTAAGATTTTGCTAACTGTTTCTCTGTCGATGTTCACTTGCTCTGCTATGCTCCTGACAGTCAGCTGATGATTTTAATGCACAATTTGACGAATTTTTGCAATGTTTTCTTCAGTTCTGCTTGTTGCTGGCCGTCTTGATCTCTCTTTGTCAGTAACACTTTCTCTTCCCTCAGAAAAAGTTTCACCCTCTTGTAAACTGCTGTTTTCTTCATAGTATTATCCCTCTAAACTTTCACCAACATCTCTCTGATTTCGTTTCCACTCTTTCCAAGTTTAACAAAAAATTTAATGTTCATTCACTGCTGTAATTCAAGCTCCGACATTCTCGCGGTGGCACACCAAAACACATGCAGACAATAATAGATGCCACTCAGAAAGAGACTGCCATAGATCAACAACAACAACAACAGTTGTGAAACACTGATATGTCATTGTCATCAAACCTTACTACGGCTTTTGTCCAGTGCTGCCACGGCAAGCACACGGTGGCAAGTTCGCGAACTTAATTGTCCGACCATGTACACACAAACTCACTTTACAGTACCTATTCATCACTGTGCTAGAGTATGTGAAAGAATATCTTTATGTTAATTTAATGGTTTTTTTTTTTGTTTTCCTTTTAATTTCATCTAGCTTTTATTATTTAATTCTTGAGGAAGTATGTTGTGGGTTCAGATTATGAATGACACTGGATCAGCATTGTATCCATTAGTGGGCTTTGATAATTGTGCTGTTTGCTGTACAAGTTGTGCTCCTAGGGTCGTCATGCAACTTATACTGTCATGTATAACTAGAGTGGAAGCCCATTGTAATGTTGTACTGCAGAGTCTGAATATATGATGTTTTAAAACATTGACTTCCTACAGATTTCCCAAATTCTCCTACTCATCAGTCCAAATAGAATACATGTTAGACACCCAATGATATACATAATAAACTGGCAGCCAACTGTTGCATTCCCCGCGGTTAGCACTGTTTGGTACGTGGTAGGTTCTGTTTTCCAACTCAGAGACCAACTACCATGACTAAAGTTTTTTGTAATTTTCCTCAGTTCCTCCAGGCCAATGCCAGGATACTACCTCACATTAAGCCATGACTAGATCCATCTACATCCTTTGTAGTGTATAACTTACTAGTCATCTAAACATTCAATGGAATGTAGTCTGTGCTGCTTACAGCACAGCTGACAATTATCTGTTACTGAACCATATTTTCATGAAAGTAATAACACTTTTCTACCCATTTTTATGCCCCAGAAACACTCATTGTGCAATGTAATTTGATCTGCAGTTACCACAGTATTATGTGCTAAGTAGTACAAAGCACTGTGAGTATTGTTTGAGTTGTGTCTAGTTATGTTAATTCTAACTCAAGTGCATTATTCCTTCTTCCTCCTTTCAACACTCAGATACCTTAGCATATTGAGTTTCTTGTATTTCTGGTTTTCATGTAGAGAAGTAATAACTAATAAAAAGCTTATATTTGCAGTAACAGTGTTTTATGATCCCACACATGTACATGCCATAGCAACCATACTGATATTTGCTATAGGAATTTCTGTTCCTTTATGCAGCACTTTGGTTCCTAACAAGGTCTTGTCATATTGGCATTGTAATATCATTGCAGCAGTATGCCATCAAATTTTGAATCACTGCACTGAGCTGGATGTCTAATAGCTGTGACCTGTGTTCAGCAGATACATCATTCAAACCAGATCTTCATTTCATTGTTCTGTCTGTCTAGGTGAATTTGTCACAGCTGCACAATTCCATTCCATCCACTTCCTTCCTTTTATGATTACCGTCATTTTATTAAACTCTGTAAGCTTTGCACTTGACACAGAATCATTACATACCCAACAGTTCCATCAGAATATTAATTTTTTTGTCACATTGTGTAGCACCAAAGTGACTAAATGCCTCTTCAGCACACCATTATGTTTTATCCCATGATGCTCCTGAAAATGGAGAGGATGTTGTGTACTCTTTTTAAATTGATGTTATTGAAATTGTAACACAAAAAAGTGACCCATTGACAGACGTGTTTTCCACACATGTTTAATTGAATTGCTATACATTTGTTATGAACTGGTTTTTATCCAGATGATATGAGAAACTGTTTTACTCTTATTTACCAAATGTAAAAAACAGCTGGCAGTTTAATATGGGCATTGATTACATTACATTTCTTAATCCATCAGCTTTTGAACATTGATATGTAAATTTATAGCAATATTGCTTCATATTTGTAAGGTTTCCAGTTACAGTCTTAACCAGATTTGCTGTCTTCATTGGAGCTTACATGATATTTCTTAGCTATAGCGGACAGATGCTGCATCAGCACCTTAGAATAGGACTGATTGCTTGCTTCATCTTCATTCCGAAATTTCATTCATAATCATCAGTCATTACTCATCATTGCTATATAATAATGTCTGTAGTGACATGCCTTGCTTATATTGATGAGTGTATGCACATTCCAGTTACTGATGTCTTTAGCAGAGCAGCCTGTTGAACTGAGTGTTCCACAATTGCTGCAGGAAGTGATTATTGGTGGTGCATTTGCCTCAACGCAGAGAAATCTCCCAGCTGATGCAATGTCACTAGTCGCCCTGCTGCCACTAAGTACCATCACTCATGTGACTGAGTTGGAAGTCAAAGTTAGTCCACCAACTTTATACATATTTCTGAATTTTACTCATCTGTTTCTTTAGTCATAATATGACATGGTATGTCCACAAGGTTTGCATAAGTACAGCAGTTGACTTGAACGGTGAGTACACTCACCATACAAGAAGAATATTGAGTAAGCTAATTCCAAACATAATGATAGTCACTGCATCTGCATTTTTGCCTTTTTCTCTGTGGAATTTTTGGTTGTCTTTCATTACTAAGTTATTTAATCCTCAGCAGTGAGTTGGCAGGCATCTTAGTTATTGTTTTTAAAAGTTCACTCATGACTTTCTGATTTTCTGTACCAAATATATGTGCCCTTTAGGTAAACCGTCACAGCATGTCTCTAACCCAAGAAACACTGTGGAATACAGCGATGATGTTGTTGTCGCCACAGCAGAGAGTGGTTCCATATCGCGTAGATATGTGGACTAGGCTTTGGGATCAGCTGGCCAAAAGAATTGGCAAGGAGCAGAAACCAAGATTTAGGCCTAGTCTGGTGGCTGACAAACTCATGGTCTCTCTTGTGTGTTACCAGGTACAGCTGTGCTGATCACATTGCATTTATGGTGCTCCCATTAACTTAAACTTGGCTATATTTTTTCTTTGGCTTGTCATTAATTGAGACTGACCAGTGATATAACTTCTAGTATGATCCTTTTATCACAGAATATAGTATGAGTCAACAGAATAAAAGAAACAGTACATTTCCATGGTCAGACATCAGTTGTTGACTGGAATGCCACTCCTACCCCTAAAGTCTTATAATTTATTCTCCTAGTCTTAAAACCATGAGCAAAGAAAATGTATGTTAGAAAGACTATAAAAAGTGCGGTAAAATTATCCAACATGATTGTTTCAGCCAGAGGCATTATCACGGTCCAGCACGCCGCTCTCACCAGGAACCAGTTTAGTAGGCTCAGGTACACTGGCTGATCTTGCTGCCATCACAGGTACACGGAAGGGTCCAGGTGTGGATGTTCTGCCATTCTATGAGATTGAAAGTTGTACTGCCAGTAAACAAGAGCATGTCATTTCTGTGGTAAGTCACAGAAAATTGGTATTTGGAACTTACTTTTCCTAGCATGTGTACAGTAACATTAACTTGTACACATACCTACACACTGACAGCTGTGTCAACTGTGGTATGCCTACACAAGTCACATACCTGTCTGCAACCCTTAGTGGTGCACAACTGAAAAGAAGACATGATGTTGGAAACAAGTACTATCAAAATTACTCCATTGTCAATACTCAAGTGTTGAGTAACATGTTCAAAAATGAAGATCCCTTGCTGGATACACATCCCAGTTTTGTATATTAATTTCAGGAAAAAAGTATGTGTGGTGCATGACTAAATACTTTATTTATACATTAATTTCTCCAGTTCTTTTTCCAGACATTCACTTTTTTTTTACTTTTAAAAATTAAAATTTGTTCTCAAGGAAAGCAACAGCCTTGCTTAGTTAAATGTTATGTTGTAATTTTATTAATTAGAATTGTAATCAGTACTTTGCACCACACTATGTTGTATAGTTGTGACCAGCAACATTTTAAATTCTTTGTTGAGTGCTAGACCAAAACATTTAAAAATTGTAATTACAAAAATATTTCACTTTGCAGAACCTGCGTGAGTTAAGCATGCACCTTCTGAAAAATGGTAATAAACAGTCACCAATGCACGTGCATGTAGTGGCCACTCGCTATGTAGCAGCTCAGCTGGAAATGTCAAAGTATTTGTGTCAGTTGCTGTGTCAGTGTGCTGCTGTTGATCCCCACCAGGAACAGGAGCGGGGATTTTCACTGATGTAAGTTGCACTAGACAGTTGTGAACTCAACATTCAGTATAAAATTCTGATACTAACTCATTAACATATTTGTATTGTGTTTTCATGATAGAGATCAACTAGATGAAGAAAGACGTTACGTTCTCTTCACTCTCCTGGAACGTTATTACTTTGCAGTAGATTCAATGGCATTTCCCTTACCTCAAGGATTTACATCATTTTTCACATATCTGGGGTATCGGACACTCTCTTCCTCCATGTTTCTGCAATATCTCCAGAGGAATGTTTTTGAACTGCAAGTTGATGTGATGAAAATCATCATGGCAGGTAATATGTTTGGGTTGTCAAGAGTTAAGATGAAAATCCCAATCTCTCATCTTAAGTTTGTTGACATGAACATAAATTATCTGGGGCCAGACCTGATAAGAAATTACTGAATATTAGTATGACATACACACTTATATTTAGTGCAGAAGTAAGTGTAGTTTTATAGGAAGTGTATAGATTGGCATCTGTAGAATTCACATGAATTTATATCTGTCCTTAGTGTCTGGACTGTGCCTTTTTAATAGAGCATGCTAGCTGTGTTGTTAATTTGGCAGTGTTATCAGGCAAGACAACGTATATTAACCCTTCAGCGTGGAGTTATGAGCACTGCTTGTCATTGCGAAAACATCACCTGTCGTGGAGTGACGAGCACTGCTCGTCATGCTGCACGCTCTCACTCATTCGTCTATATCTCGACAACATAGGGAGCAAATGTAATCGGGTTGTTTCGTGCTTGTTCATGAAGGAGCTGGCTCTCTTATGGTGTGGGAGACAGTTGCTAGAAATTATTTCATTTTTTCTCTGCTCTCAAAGTTTGGATTTTTTTAATTTTTTATTTATTTATTTTTTTTTTTTGCAATCCCTAATTTCACAGACGGTTTTATGTGTCCCTATAACAGTGAAATGAAACAGGAAATGAATGTTATTGCTATCCTCAAGTAACTGAGTTATGTAGCTTTGAAATGGTGTATGACATCGCCTTCACATATCAACAGACTGTTTGTTTCTTCACCGCTGTTTTCGGGTCTGGATTTCGTTTGAAGCTGCAGTCTGTTGCAATGATGGCATCAAGTAGGAAGGGTTTGTTAGAGGATGAGATTGAACAAAGTTTGCTAGAGGAACTTACAGCTTCTGATCAGAGTAGTTGTATTGACGATGATGACTCAAGTGAGACCGATGATTTGACTGTAGTTGAGGTAATTGGGTTCAGAATGTAGTGATAATGAAAATGACGATGTCCAATGTGCTACTGCATCCAGTGCGCCTACTGCTTCGAGTGCTACATTTATGTGGGAGGACATGACGAATTATGTAGGGTAAAGGGAACACAGACATTGTGTTCCAGACAGCATTCATTTCAGGTGACACAAACAAAACAGCAACAATTGTGTTGTCACTTGTGGAGCCATTGCTGAAAAAGGGCCGCACATTGTGCATGGACAATTTTTATAACTCGCCAGCTCTGGCTCAAAGGCTAAAGTCCTTGAAAACTGACTGTGTTGGAACCCTGCGTCTTAGTAGGAAAGACGTCCACAAAGAGTGCAGCAAGAGAAGAAGCTAAAGAAAGGAGAATTGGTAGCTCAACATTCAGGACCGCTGTTTGTTCTGAAGTGGAAAGACAAAAAAGAAGTGACAATGATTTCAACTTACCATGGAGAGGAAACAAGAATGAAGCTAACGAAATGTGGACAGGAAAAGCAAAAGCCTGTATCAGTTCTAGATTACAACGAAAACATGGGTGGAGTTGATCTAAAAGACCAGCTCCTTCAACCCTATTTTTTGGAAAGAAAGGAAATGACTAAATGGTACATATAACTGTTTAGGAGATTACTCAATATTACAGTTCTAAATTGTATGGTAATATGCCGCACAAATTCAGGACAGACCAAAATAGACCATTTTCAATTCACAGTAGAACTGGTACAGGCACTACTCACTGAACATGGAAGTGAAAGTGTCAGGATATTTCAAGGCCATCATTCCACAGACTAAAATATGCCACCACTTCTTGAAAGACATTTTCCAGAAAGAATACCACCGACAGAAAAAAAGGCCGGGCCAACAAAGAGGTGTGTAGTGTGTTACAAAAACAATAGAAGGAAGGAGACAGTGTTTTGGTCCCCCGAATGTGAAGCAGCCCTGTGTGTTGAAGAAAGTTTTAAGGCATTTTACACCAAGTTAAATTTTTAAGGTACGATTTGATTGGATATTCGAAAAGCTTAGACATTCCTAAATATTTTGTTTCAAGTTTCATCGAAATCCAACCACTATTAATAAAACTACATGATTTTGAATTGACTCCTGCACAGTTTAGCTCAAAATTTAAATACCCCGCAAAAAACCATCCCACATCACAGTATTAACTGGGTTTTAAATGCCCCCACGCTGAAGGGTTAATAAAATATGTGCAGATGTTAATGTATGTGAGTGATTGTGTTGTTTTTGCTCAACGGTATTGCTCATTCAAGTGAAGTTTTACAGATACAGAAGATACACAAGAGGGTGTCAGAAAGAAACTTCGATTGCTTTTGTTTCTGCCAAGATCAAGAGCCAAACGTTTACTAAATCAGTGGTCACATCCAGTAAGTCTTATGATCCGAGCTCGGGAGCATGCACTAAATATCCTGTCAGGAGTAGAGGGTACTCAGGCAAGAGGATATCCAGGCCTGAAAGCAAAAACCACACATGTTAGCACCAGAGGTATTCTTTCAGATGTAACTTAAAATGCATTGTAGGGCATGTCTTACTTTTTTGTCAGTGAAATTTTGAGGTTGAAGTCTGGGAGTGAGTCACATTTGTAGCAGTAGGGATAACAGATTGACAGGTAATGGTTTTGCCACCTCATGTACACAGTAGGTCCATCTTCCACCTCCACTTGGTTCCTCACTGGCAGAAAACTAAGAGATGCCCTGCAACATAAATATTAGGTTTAAATGTGGTGGCTAGTAGACCTGGCTCAAATTTTAGCCAGGTCCTAGCACATACAGTTTAAATTTAAGATCCTGTGTGTGATAGGACTACATTTCTTAAACACATATGTGGTTTACTGATGTAATTAAAAATTTTAAATTAGCGAACATTTCCAACTACTGCAGTGTCTGTTTTCCAGAGAGCTAACAATGGAATAAACTTACGTATTACAGTGAATCTTATGCGTATTGGACCGTGCATCATCATGATATTTGAATAAAGGTTGACCAACTAGATGACACTTGCTTTATTATCTACTGCTCAACATGTTTCAGACGTTAATACGTCCATCTTCAGGAGCTTGTGACTATTTGTTGCGTTGTGTAGGCTGACTTGAGGCGTGCTGGTGTTATGTAGCAGGATTGTCTGTTGGTGATGTGGTATCCAAGTGTAGGCTGAACCAAGCTCCTGAAGATGGACGTATTAACGTCTGAAACATGTTGAGCAGTAGATAATAAAGCAAGTGTCATCTAGTTGGTCAACCTTTATTCAAATTACATATTACAGGTTTGTCCTGAACGGACAGGAGGAACATCCAACTCTTCTTTCCAACTCCGTGCTTACAAACGCTCACTGTACTGTAAATATCAAAGTACTAGGATATACTGGGACTTAAACATAGTTCCCTGGGTTTCAGTTATTGTTGGTACTAACAGAGACATTTCAGATAGTGGCCAAGGCAATCATATTATGCAGTGTTTTCCATATATATTTATGTATATCAGTTATTCTATGCAAGACAGTGTTTATCATTTTTCCAGTCTGTTATTTATCCATGTACTGTTATGCTGCAGAGTTTATAATAGTTAAGAACAGGTACAGAAGATGGAAGAAATAAGTGGCAGTGGAAAATATGTTTGTGTTGGTGTACTGTACCTGTAGCAGCAGGACCCTAATTTTATGAATTTGCATTTGTAGAATTCATGTTTGTTTATAGAATGCATATTCGGTGAAAATCAAGGTCTAAATGGAAAACAAATGCAAAATAATCTCAGTTAGTTTGTGATGTTTCTGTAATAATAGTGTGTCCATCATGATGGCAGAAAATAGTAGTAATTGTCATAGAGTGATTTGAAGAAAAAAGTTTCAGCTTTTTTAGGGATAGTTGTATTTCTCTGTTGGTGTCGGCAATACAAAGCAGTTTGACTTTTGCCAACTAAACCCTGCTCATTAGATGAAAATATGACCTCAAAATTCTTGGAGGTACTTTCAGGTTGGGGCTTGACCCTAAGAGAGTTAGTTTATCATGCTTATTTACAATATTTGAAAGATGCAATGGTCTGAGTTGTAAATATATATTGTACTTTACTGATAAGAAAAATATTTAGACAGTATTAATTGCACATTACTAACTGTAAAAGTATTTATACTTCATCTATATTAGTATATAACTGGGAGATGATTAACTTCATGAATAATATATGCAACCAGATCAGTGGAAGTGTAAGCAGGGTGAACCATAACTAGGAATGGTAATTGCCAGATTCTTCCCTTGAGCTTCCAGTGGGCATGAAACTGGTAACTATTGACATAAAAGAAAAGTAATTCCTATAATTTTTTCTTTTGTTTAAACTTGGGATTGTAATAGTCCATGCAGTTTTTCAGTATTCCCCGACTCTTTATAGAGCTGCATGCCCACAGAATTTGGATGGAAAGAAACTGTTGTGCTGTGGCAAGACAGTTTCTGCATTATTAAGTACTTCCTAAAAAAAGTGTCCTATAAATTTAATTTTAGTGTATATAAGTTATGTTCAGAAGTGGTCCACTTTCTCTTACACTTGTGGACAGAAATAGGACCTCCTTCAGGGATTTAATTAAGACACTGAAGCAATTAGCCTATGACAGCAGTTATTACAAGTTTGTACATACACTTGTAAATATGCAATCTGCATGAATGTCAGTATGTTAATGAAATCTATTCCATCATGACTTCTGGTAATGGTGTAGGGAAGACATTTACCTTTTTCTATCCAAACAGAAGGCAAAGGCAAGGTCATAATTTTTAAGAATTTAAAATGTCCAGCTGTCACTCATCTTCACTTTTCTTTATTTGTACAGAAGGTTTTCAGCAGTTTCGTGGAGGTTTTGGTGGTAACACTGTCTGTATTAATACCATAATAGCATACATGCCCAGACTGAATAGCCAAAAATCTTGTAATTCTATCCATAACCTGAAATTGGCAATGGTTGAAACACATTCATTAGTCTGTTATCACACCATAAGATCATACTCTTTGTCATCAGTGTCTGCTTTTCAAGTTTATGAAGGAATATACTTCTCATCATATGAATTCCATTTATGTTTGCAGGCCTTGCTGCCTTTCCTTCTGCTGACAGACTTTCTCCTCTTGATACATTTCTTGATTTACTGACAGCCAAAGGTACGGTAGAGCTATTAATTAACTTAAAACATTCATTTATCTTGTTCTTCATGTAGTATAAGAAATTTGTTATTTATTTACAGCAAGTTTAGCTGAATTAGACTTTGGATTGTTGATTGAAGCCACAGTTACATCCACTGATGAATTCTTGGAGTGAACTACACATTCAGACCACACTTCTTCAACTCTTCTGCTTTTTACAGCTTTGTAATTGTATATTTATGTTTTTATTTGAAGACTGTTTTCAAAGGTATTTTACTTCACCATATTTGAAACACAAATGATAATTGTTCAATTTATGTAACATTCAAGCAGTCACATTTTTTCCATAAGATGTGTTTGTTTTGTTAACTCTTTCAGTATTACTGTGGAGTATTCACATGTTTATATTTTAAACATATGTCCATGAATATTTATATATTTTACCAATTCCTTACAAAATGTGTTTAATGGATCCACATCTCAAAGAAAGTATAAGCCCACAAAAAAAAAATTCTTCTGACATATACATTTAAACTCTTGCATGAAAATGTGTTTATGTGCCATGAAACCAACACCACCTTATCCTGTAAGAAAAGGAAGGATTGTCAATAGTATAGATTTATATATAATTATGGTATATAGGATATTTATTCAGTTTGTCAAGAAATAGTAATTAAATGTATACATACACACTGCATTTTTGCCTAGAACATACGTACATTTTATAAATTTTCATTGATTAAATGTGTTAGTGAAAAATTCATCATTGCTGACTTCTGCCATCTCAGTGTGTGCCAGTTTTGTTGCACTGCAGTGCTAAATATATTTACATGATTAATACATTGTTTCTTTTTTATATTTCCCCCATTTTCAGTCATGAGTGGATGCAACACATCATCCTTTCTGAATATCAGTATGTCAGGCAGAGACATACAATTACAATGTGAATGTTGAATACAGCCAGTATTTTAAAAATTATAAACATTGAATTATTCCTTAAAAATTAGCTTTGCAGACGACATTTTGACATTAAATCTTGAATTTATCAGTAATCACAGACATAGCTGTGTCAGTGAAAGCTTATAAATATATAAGTAATGATATGTCAGATACTGCAGTAAAGTACATTACCATTGGCCCTGTGTATTTGACAAAATAGACTGTTGGCAAATTCATGGTCAAGTGACAAGATCGTTAAGAGTACAGGGAATTTTTATGCCTTGGTTGCTAAAAAAAAACTGGCCCCCTATACCAGCATTGGGATGTATTATGTCTGGGAAATTAGAATGTACTGTACCCATATTGATTCTGTTTTTAGAACATGCAGTTACTTTCTGTTTCTTAACTGTAATGACAGTTAAAGTATACAGTTGTTCTGGATCAGGCATAAGGACATTCTAAGTGCATATAGGAACAAATGTGTTACACTGTAACATAAAAGAGCGCATGAATTCTCTGTACTTACTATGCAATTAGAAACTGAAAACTTGAGCATAGTTGTAACAGTGTAATCCACTTATATACAGTTTTACACATGCCCTTGTCTCGTTCTTTGCTCCTGAGTACTGACCTGTATTGCTGGCATGTGCCTGGCCTTGCTTTCAGAAAATATCTGCAGTGAAGTTTGTATTCAGTATTACATTTATTATATCATTCCATTTCTTTCTGTCAACTATATTCATGTAAGACAGGTCAGCTGTTACATAGTGTTCTACAACCTAACCAAACTTTGGCAGCATGTTCTGGAGGTCATTTGGAGCAAAAATAAGAAGTGTAAACTATGCACCTGTTTGACACCAATACTGAATTAAATAGGTGTGACAGTGAATGATTAACAGTCTGCACATGTTAGCTGATGTGGCTGGGTTTGGTTGCACTGCATTGTTGCTCAAAATGCCCTTCACGTTTACAAATAAGGTATATGATTACATATATTTTGTATACACTTTCTCCAGTGGTAGTTGTAGGGCTTCTCTGACAGAATACCAGTGACAATATCCAGGTTGTTGAGTAACCAAATTTCATAATTTTGAGAGATACTGGTTCGAGTGAATGTTTTTGGGAAGACGTTCGGAATGCAATGCAGCAAAACCCACATAAATTGTGTACAAAAATCTCCACGTGGACTGGTGCTGCACTGACATGTGTATGCAGGATTATGTACACTGTTTGTTTTTATCTGTGTCATTCCCAAAGAGGACTAAACATAAATACTGGGAGATCATACCAGCTGTATATAATTCTGTGAATGGCTACAAGCATAACTACAAATTCTGCCTGACATTCTCTTCATAGGTGACTGTTGACATGTGGCAGTATTTAGGACACAAAGTATTATCACTCTCAGGTGCAGAAAAATCCACATGAAGCAGTACATAATAATTTTTAACAAAGGTTTCCAACAAACATTTGGTGTGGAAAACTAGGAAACTGGCTGCTTGGAACACATTTATTGAGAAATATTTAATAGCTATGTATAGGAATTTTCAACGAAGTGACCTTCTGGCTTATTTAGAGGATCTGCCTCTTGCAACAAGATGATGAATATGAATGCAACATGACAGATCATCTATAATGTTTTCCATATTCCATGCATTATACTGATTATACAGCATTTAATTCAACAGTTGCACAATTAACAGCAAACAATCATTTGTCACTTTACATTGTGCCACCTACATGTTGCAGCCTTAGCATGGCCATTATGAGGGAGGTCTCCAAGAAAGTAATTTGGTAATGGCATAGTCTGTTAAAGACGTACATATGTGGAGTCAGAATCCAGTGTTTTCAATTAAAATTGTTAAAAATGTTTAAAATATAGACTAATTACAAGTACTGATATAAATATTTTACATTCCATGTGAAAATCTGTCCGTCATTGCAGATACATATCAACCATAGTGTAAGTGTCTACTGACAACACAGGAATAACTCCACAGAATGACAATGACCTGTTCATGAAGATGTTTGTCTGAAAAGATGGACAGATATTCCCATAAAAATGTATGATATTGGTATGAAGTGTATTTGTAATTAGTCTATATTTTAACTACTTTTAACACTTTTAATTGAAGACAGTGTATTCTACCTCCACATATGCACATCTTAAACAGAATCTGCCATTACTATATTCCTTTGTTGGAGACCTCCCAGATGATGGTCATGCTAAGGCCAAAATACATAAGAGGCACATTTTAAAGTGACAGATTATTTGTTGTTAAATTGCAATTTTTAGGCATGTTCACAAAATTGTGTAAAGCGACTATTAGCTTCATCATGTATCTGTTCATCCTCCCATATGCATGGAACAACTTAATCAATGAAAGAAAAACAGTAAAGTGAAGTTAAAGAGACTCAGATTTTGGAGTTCCGTTATTCAGCTGTTAAATATGTGCCTAGAATTTTTATTTCCATCTATTATATTGTTAACAGTCTTGAAGTATGTAGCAGCTGCAACTCCCAGTACATTCTCATATTACCATGCAACCTATCAGCCAGTACAAATATGAGCATTGAAGTTCTCAATATAGAGGTTGAAACGCTTTATGAAATATAGGCTATAATTTTATTAACTGTAGTAATATTTGGGAATATGAACATTTGTTCTTGTTTTACTGCATTTGTAAATAATGTTCCTTTATACAGAATGAATTTAATTTATTCAATTATCACTGGACAACAAAATTTAACTTTTTTTTCGGCCCATGAACTTCAATAGGTGAACTTAGCAGTACTTTTTATGCTGAATTCAGATATGGATACAGAATTTTTCTATCAGGCAGAGTTTTGAAGATACAGAGGACTCTTATTTGTGCAAAATAGTACTTTACATACTAATGAAACAGGCAGAAACTAACCCTAAAATGTAGAGGTGTATGACTTTCACCAGTAATTGGCTTTCAGGTACATCCCTCTTCAGTGTCCAGCAATAGTCTGCCAACATACTTGAGGTCCACTTGCCTTGGTACCACTTTTCCATAGCCAAAATGTCTTGGTGAAATCTTTCACTGTGTTCGTCACTGACTTCGCCAAGATTTTCTGGGAAATAATCCAAGTGGGACTCCAAAAAGTGGATTTTCAGACTCATATTGCATCCCATACCTTTGTACGAAGTCAACAGGTCCTGCACAACATCCTGCTTTGTGATTTCCTAAGAAGTCCTTGCAAATCCTCTTAAAAGACAACCATGCATTTCTTTCAGTCTCATTCAGTTCTTCATTGAACTGTTTGTCTTGCATCAGTTCCCTGATCTGGGGTCCTATAAATATACCATCCTTTATCTTTGCATCACTCACATTTGGGAATGTATTCCTCAAATATTTGAATCCACAGCCGGTTTTATCCATACCTTTCACAAAGTTTTTCATGAGGCCCAGCTTAATGTTCCAAGGGGGCAGAAAAATGTTCTCTGGAAGAACAAGAGGAGGATTAACGACATTTTTCTCCCCTGGCGTCAGTGATATTCATTTAGGCAACAGTTTATTTACATAGTGATTCTTCTTGTCCTGGCTGTCCCAGTCAAATAGGAAACAGCAGTACATTGTGTACCCCAGTTGCATTCCAAGTAACAGTGCCACATCCTTGAGATCATCACATAACTTCCATTTAAATTCGTCATACTTAATCTATCCCAAAAGTAGCTTCATGCTTTGATAACCTTCCTTCATGTTGGCTGCATGAGCCAAATGAACGGAGGGTAATTTATTTCCTTTGTGGAGTAGAACCACCTTCAAGCTCACTTTTGACAAATCAATGAACAAGTGCCATTGATCTGGGTTTAATTCATGGCCAAGAACTTCTATAACGGAACAAACATCATTACAAAACACTACACCATCTTCCTGGGAGAGTTCTTCATGGCGCCCACGGTCCTGGCACAGAAGATTCCAGCCCTTTAACCTGGAGCCTAAAAGTTCAGCTTGCTTCTTTGACAGATTCAAATCGTGGACGATATCATTCACGTCCCCTTGATTCAGCAGGTGTGGTTCATTGGAAGAACTGGCTCCTGCAAAAGTTGGATCACAATCCATATTGTTGTTAGCTTGGCCTACATCTTCATCACTTGACTCACTGTCACTCAGCGTCATGATTGTTAGAGGCTTTGGCACAGGTAACTCCGCACTGTGAGGTACTGGCCTCATTGAAGATGGTAAATTTGGATACTGAACAATGTGTTTGGACTTTGCTGTTACACCAGTGATACTGGTCAGGTAGAAGTAGCAATCTGAAACATGGTCCGTGGGCTCTCTCCAAACCATAGGAATGGCGAAAGGCATACAGCGTGAGCCTTTTGCCCATTCTGCCAGACGCCTGGCACATGGCACACAACAAAAATGGGAAGCCCAACTCTTGTCCTGATCACCCACTTTGCAGCCGAAATAATGCTCATAGTATTTCTTTATCAAGAGTGTGAAAGACCGTCTTTGGGATTTGAATGTCACCTCACCGCAGATGTAGCAGAATGCATCCAATGAATTTAAGCACTTTCTTGGCATATTAATGGTGGAACAAACACTATGTACCTGTGAGACGATAACACACTAAGCTCTGACTAGCATCCTGCACAAGTATGACACATGACAGTTGGCTTGTTACATCATGTCCAAACTACCTCCTACAGGCCCCCAGTGACTCACATATGTAGGTGTGTGTGGTCATGTAGTCTGATGAAACGTAAAAGGTGTGGGTGATAAGAAAAATTCTGGAAACATATTCAAATTCAGCATCCAAAAATACAACAGAAACAGACATTTTTCCTCATGGGCCAAAATCTTTGTTGACCAGTGTTATAGGTAGGTTTGTCATTCAAAGAAGTGCTGTTTATTTTTGTGTTATTTTTATTATGTTATACTGTTATGAAGTGTATGCTGTTCTACTTCATTGTATTTAAATACAAGACTGACATGTTGCCTCAGAATTTATTAGTTTTGGGTAAAACATCTGATTAGAAAACAGGATGCAAATTATGTAACATAAAAGAAAGGCATTGATGTGAAATAGGAATTTGACATAAGACAGCTTTCACAATGTGGTGATCTCTGTGAACAGATTGCCTCAGTAGATGGCCAAATCCCCCCACTTATTTCTGACATCCAGTTTTCAGATAAATGTCCTTATTATTTCCAATGTTTAGGAAAAGACTTAAAAAATGAGGACATTATTTGGAAATGCCGTACATATACACAAAAGCAAATTCTATTAAAAGTGCTTAAATTGAGTCTTTCAAAACAGTACACAGCCATAAAACTGTATGTATACAGGGTGTCCCAGGAGGAATGTGCCAGACTTCGAGAGAGTGTTCCTTATGTTAAAGTATACCGATATAACCCAAAACACCTATATCCAAAGTTGAACGGTTACGGAGATAATGGCCAGA
>Ga0123354_10004853_pt1 | contig 19266 bp, 17 predicted proteins | sample TergutLab28metaG_2_FD_97872 | JGI IMG/M metagenome (GOLD analysis project Ga0123354, IMG submission 97872) | Labiotermes labralis P4 segment gut microbial communities from Petit-Saut dam, French Guiana - Lab288 P4 | ecosystem: Host-associated > Arthropoda: Insects > Digestive system > Gut ...
TATCAGCGTATACCCACGATCGAGCACAGCCGCAGGGCTTAAGGCTTTTAAAGCCGATGATAAGACCGTATAACGCTCCCGAAAGGCATTCATTCTCTCATTCATTGCCATTCGTAACCTATTTTCCAGATCCCGCGAAGCGTTGATGGAACGGATGAGCTGAACACCGGGGTTTGCACGTACCAGCCGGACATGCAGGTTGGAAAGCCTGGCATGGTATGCTTGCAGTACGGCGAGCGCCGATGCATGCAGCCAATCCGCAGATCGCGCTATCTTTAGTTTTAGTTCATTTCTATCCGGTATACATATCTCGGCTGCCTGTGACGGCGTTGCGGCGCGCACGTCCGCCGCAAAATCCGATATGGTAAAATCCGTTTCATGACCGACAGCCGATATAACGGGGACACGGCTGGCACGGATGGCATAGGCGATCCGTTCATCGTTAAAGGACCAAAGGTCCTCAATGGAGCCGCCTCCGCGGCCAATGATGATGACCTCCACATCCTTTACCCTGTTGAGTTTTTCAATTGCCAGAACGATTTCTTCCGCCGAACCTTCCCCCTGTACCTTAACAGGGCATAAAACGAGCGGCACACCGCTGTTACGACGTCTCGCGACAGTAATCATATCGTGAATGGCGGCGCCGGCTGCCGAGGTAGCAATACCCACACAAAGCGGATATAAGGGAACGGGTCTTTTAATTGACGCATCAAAGACACCCTCGGCTGTTAATCTGTCCTTTAGCAGCAGGAATCGCGCAAACAACTCTCCCTTTCCGTCTTCCCGCATTTGCTCCGCGTAGAACTGATAATGGCCATCTTTCGTATAAAGCGAAACACTGCCCGATAAAATGACTCTCAGACCGTCTGTAGGCGGCGCTTGAGCCGGCAGGCGATGATGCTTGAACATGACGCAGCTGATACGCGCGTTCTCGTCTTTGAGCGAAAAGTACCAATGCCCGGATGGGTAGCTTTTAAAGCCGCTGATTTCACCGCGAATTTGGATGCCGCGTAAAAACGGATTGCTTGCCAACGACTTGCGAACATATTCGTTTAAATCAAATACGGAAAGAATATTATCCAAGGCTGCTAAGTCTTTCCGCTTCAATGGAAGCGGCTGCCTCTACAGTATTGGCCATCAACATGGCAACGGTCATACGCCCCACACCGCCCGGGACAGGGGTGATAAACCCAGCGACTTCGCTAACTGCTTGAAAGTCCACATCGCCTACCACTTTTCCGTCCACATACGTGATTCCGACATCAATGACAACCGCGCCGGGTTTTACCATGTCAGCCGTTATAAGCTTTGGTTTGCCCGCGGCAACGACGAGTATGTCCGCCCTGGATGTGTAAGCCTTTAAATCCGCCGTCAGTTTATGGCATACAGACACGGTGGCATCTTCATTCATCAAGATAATTGCCATCGGCTTCCCAACGATGTTAGACCGGCCAACCACCACCGCGTCTTTTCCGGCTATCGTTACACCGGTAGATTTAATCATTTCATGCACGCCTTTGGGCGTGCCCGGCAGTAAAGACGGTAACCCATAAAAAAGCTTGCCGCTGTTTTGATAATGAAACCCGTCCACATCCTTCGCGGGATTGATTAATGAAAGCAGCCTCAGTGTACTCAGGTGCGGCGGCAGAGGCAGTTGTACCAAAATGCCGTGAATTGCGGACTCCTCATTTAGCTGTCGGATGGTCGTTTCTATCTCCGCCTGCGGCGTGTGAGCGGGCATTCGGATGATTCGTGAATAAATGCCAATGCTTTGACAGATTTTTTCTTTATTCGCCACGTACTTCATGCTGGCGGGGTTCTCCCCAACAATAATCACAGCGAGCCCGGGTACTATTCCGCGCGCTTTGAATTTGATTATCGCCTCTTGCGTACCGGCTAAATGCTCGGCGGATAGCGCTTTACCGTTAATGATTTGTGCCGCCATCGTTTTTTATTTCCTTTCTGTATGCTGATAAAGCGGATAACGCGATACCAACCGCGTTATCGCAGGCATACTCTTTTAACCCGAAAAAAGCGCGGAACGGGGTATCTGCTGCAACCCGCGCAATGATCCCTTCTCTGACCAACTGAGATGAGGTTACCCCTCCCGTGAATAACACCTCTTTGATTCCCGTCAATTTGCTTGCCGTCAACGCCATTTTCAGAGCGACGCGAATGATAAGCCCGAATATTTCCGCGGCGATTTCCTGCGGCGGTTTCTTTTCTTGTATCCATTGAAGCACACGGGTTTCCGCGCCGGAAAAGTGGCAGTGAAGACCATCGCTATCCATGGAAATCGGCAGAAGATCCTCGCATGCCCCATTTAAGGCCAGTTGCTCCAATGCCGGTCCCGATGGGAAGGGAAGTCCCAGGGTAACGCCTGACCTGTCAATAAGCTGCCCGGCACTAATATCATTAGACGCGCCTAAAAGCGTCACATCGCCCTCATCATAGCGCACTATCTCGTTTGTTCCGCCGGAGAGATGAAACGCGAGAAAGCTATTACTGTCCAGCCCTGATTGGTATCGTGACGCTTCGATATGGCCGCGTTGATGGGAAAAGGCATAAACCGGAATGTTATGTATGGCCGCTAACGATTCTCCAAACGAGACGCCTACCGTAAAGACAGGCATATAGGACGCTTCTTGATCTCTCGGTTTATCAGCGACACCTACAGTCACTATATCCAAGTTGGTCATCCCGTCAAAACACGCCCGCGTTAATGGCGCCAGATGACGCACATGGTGAAAGACGGCTTCGCTTTGCCTGACCCCTCGCTCACCCTGTCTAACGGGCAGCATGACTCTTTGACTGCTCAGCACCGTGCTGTTTTCTACTGACACAAGCGCAATGGATGTTGTATAGCAACTGGTATCGAACCCGACTGTTACTAACTTCATGCCTTGCTTCCGTTCATTCTGTGTATAGAGCCAAGAATACCGTTGATAAACCTGCCTGCATCAGGTTCGGAAAACGTATTTGCCAACTCCACCGCTTCATTGATGGCTACAGCAGCGGGAACGCTTTTAGTGATATGCATTTCATAAACGCATAAACGCAAAATAGATAAATCTACCCGTGCCATGCGCTCCAACGGCCAATCGACGCTAAAGTGGCCGATAAGCGCATCTATATTGTTTTGATGCAACGTCACGCCATTGATGAGCTCATATACAAATTGACGTTCTTTACCCGGTGGTTTTTTGCCATTTCTATCATTTATCGTAGAGTAAACCATATCGATGGATACATCTCCGCCGTCGCCGCCCAACAAGCGTTCGTAAAGAAGCTGCATGACCACCTGCCGGACGATACTTCGCTTCATAGTTCAGATACTCCATTCAGGATGAGTTTTACGAGATTATTTACCCTTCGGGGGAAATAACCTGTTAACGATTTTTTTAATACCTTCCCCTTTATCTTTCACTCCTCCCGCATAGACGCCTATTAAGCCCAGCAGAATGATAAAAAGCGTTTTCCAGATACCCAGAAAAATAAATGATAATGCTAATAACGCGCCTATCATACCGCAGATAACGGCGCACTGGGGAGTGCCTATGGTAAATAACTCCCGAACGCGTTCCTCAGTTTTATTCATACACTGACGCTCCTTTATGTTACTGTTCGCCGGTTTCCGTACCCGAGTCGTCAGAAGCGGCTTCAGAGGCTGTTTCTTCTTGTGTCTGCTCGGCGGCCGGCGCGCTTTGAGGTGGTTCCGGCTGCGTTTCACGCCCAAATAAACGTTGATGAAGCGGCTTTCGAACCGACTCATCCGCAACGATTTCCACTTCCGCTTTTACATCGGAAACAGCTGTTTCTTCATATGCGTTCTCATCATGCTTCATTATCGGCTCGACGGCCAACTCGGGATTATCTTGTGTATCCTGCTTGCTGACATACTCCCCGTGGTACTCATGATCTTCTTCCTTAACCAGGACATCGCGTACCATGAAGGGAGAGTCCACCACCTTCGCATTAGCCGTATCCACTTGCACGCAGACTTCCTTGACGTCAATTCCGGAACAAGCTTGAATGTACTGCTTGATTTGCTTTTGCAGCGCGTTTACCGCCAGTGGAATACTAACCCCGTTGGCCAGCCCAACGCGTAAGCTAACGGTGACACCGTCCCTGCTTGTATCGATGCGGCTGCCGATAATATTAAGCTCGCCATGCGGTTCAATACACCTCTGCACCAAGTTCTCCATCGCCTTGATGGATATGCTCATGAGCCCGTTATCGGTTTTTTGAACGACAAACCTTTTACCGGCTCTGGCACGTTTAACAATAAGTAAAAAGCAGTACGCGCCCAGCAGCATGGTGAATATAGATACCACCAGAGTGATGATGCGCGTTCCCATGCCGGTTTCCGCCACAGAAAACAATAATGCGGAGTTGTGGAGCCATACGGGCGCAAATCCGATGCATCGTAAAAATACAAATACAGAAATGACAAACAGTATCAACCCGCACAGGGATGCGGCTATTTTGTCACCTAAACGCTGTTTCACTATGTTTCACCCCTTCATGGTATTTTATTGGTTAGGTCTGTTACGTGCGTACAAATACATTATGCTTTATTATCGCCTGTATCCGGTTGTGCCGCCTCATCGTTTTCGGTAGGGACGGCAGGTGGTTCCGCCGCCACCCGCCGGGTGTTTTTTTGTGACTTTGCGGTTTTAGGTGCCGCGGGAGCTTCAAGCGCCGCGTTTTGCGCGCCGGACTCCAGTGCTTTGTTTTCTTTATCGAAACTGACGCCTTGCACATGCACGTCCACTCGAACCACCCGCAAGCCTGTCATGGTTTCAATGGCTTTACGAACATTCTCCTGAGCGTCATGCGCGGCTTTTTGGATGGGGGTACCATACTCAATAACAACATACAAATCGACACTCGCTTCTTCTCTGCCGATTTGGACGCGTACCCCTTTGGTAATGTTCCTGTTTCTGCCGATGATATCGGATAAACCGCCGCCCGTACTCATGCCGATGATACCCTTAACCTCATTGGCCGCTACGCCCGCGATAATAGCGATTACCTCATTAGCATAGGTAATCGTACTGCCGAATCCATCGTCTTGAAGTACATTTGAAGGAAGAAAATCTTTCTTTGACGGCAACCTACGCACCTCCCGTAGCACGTATAATAGCAAAACACTACGCGAAGTATAGCAGAAACCGGAGAGAATAACAATCTAACAACGCGCGCTAGTCTTGTACGGCATCGGCCTTCAGGCTGTTTAAGAGCTCTGTAATTTTATCTTTTCCGGCAAAGTTGAGCGGTGAGAAGCGCCCTTCCAACGCTGTTTCTAATTTTTCGACAGCATCCTCTGTTTTACCGTCTTCAATATCATAAAGGGATAAAAAATAAAGTGTATCGATTTGACCGGGTTTTATTTTGATGGCGGCGTCAAAATATTCCTTAGCCTTACGCTTGTCGCCGCCTTGCATTCTATAATAAACTTGGCCCAGATTATCCAAACAAATGGCGTCATCCTCATCGTAATCGACCGCCTGTTTGTTAAACGTTAAAGCCCTGTCATAATCACCCGTGTCAATCAAAATAAAACCAAGCGTTTGATATAATAAGCTGTTTTGACCTTTATCGCATTGTTTGTCTAAAAGGCTGACCGCTCTTTCTATATCGCCGAGCTTATAGCAACACACAGCGTAGTCGATATACATTTGACGTTTTTGCTCCGCGTTTAACCCGGGTGCTTTTTGTACTTTTGTGACAAGCAAATCCTTCGCTTTTTCATATTCATCATTCCGCAGAAGCAAAATCGCATAAGCCAATAAGATTCTGGGATTGTTTATACCCTCTTGTAACGCCGCTTCATACAACGATTTGGCCCCTTCAATATCCCCGGCAGCTTGTTTCCTTAGCGCCTTACGCCCCTTGATGTTTGCCATGAACCCCATGCTGTTGCTCCTCCCCGCTCTTGACCCTTCGCAGTAACCGGTCGCAACGGCATTGTAACGCATTTTGCGCAGCCTGTACAGGCAGAGCGTCTCCTAGGCCGTCACCATTGAGTATGCGTGCCGCTTGCAAGGCATATTCCAAAGCCTTGTCATCATCCTTGAAGCGGTGTTCATATAGTTTTGCCAGTTCAATATATGGCTCAACCCCGCTGTTATGGTGCTGTGTCATGCGTTTAAAAACCTCCGCGGCTTTACAATACTCGCCTGTTTTACGGTAATTATGCGCAAGACGGTTCAAACTTTGATACGCGCAATCTCCGTTTAAAGCCAAGGAAAAGCAGGCGCGTGCCCGCTCATATTGTTTCTTTTTTTCCAATGCCAGCCCGATGGAGTATATGTCTTGATGATGTGTTACCGTTTGGGGATGCTCATACATTTGTATTAAAGTAGACATCAGACCGTATAAGGCAACGATATCCTGTTGGTTGTGTATGAATACATCATCTAAAAGCGACAAATCACCTGACTTCAAATATGAAAAATAGCGCTCCGGCACCAGCATTCCAGGAATATCCTGCGTTCGGTGAACGCCCAACACCCACTCTTCCAATCTGCTGAGGGGACAATTTCGTAAACGGAGCTTAAAAACACGCCGCGCCATATGTAAAAGGTCGGCATGCGGCATCATGAACGGTTCCGGATCCATGCGGTTCATTAAAAACCGCGTTTTAAGCAGCGGTAAGTCGTATGTGGCACCGTTGAAAGTAACGAGGATATCAAAATGCGGCAGAATGCATTTTAACCGGTTTAACAGCTCCGGTTCATCGTTATAGTCTCGCATGAAGTACTGCCTGACAGTCAACATACCATTGTTTATGTATCCGATACCCACTAAAAACGCGACAGTACCAGCCCCGGTAGACAAACCCGTTGTTTCTGTATCCATAAATAGAATACGGGCAGACGGTCCTATTGCGGTAAAATCGTTATTACCCATAGAGGACAGAGCGCAAGCTATGTTATCATGAACATCCGGGAAGTGACTCACGCTTATGGCGCGTTCCTGTTCAAGCACACCCTTCGAGCATGGGGCGGTCTTTTGCTTTGCCTGCGCCATGGCCATCAGCTTATCTTCCAAACGCGTTTTCACCGCTCGATCATCTGACAGAGAATGACACCTGCCATTGCCTTACCTTCCAAACCTATCTCCCCCACGGGGCCTGCACAGGACGGGCAGCCGTTTTGGCAGGCGCAGTCGCTGACGATTGATAAAGACTGTTCCAACAACAGTTCACCGAGGGAAAACGCCTTGTCGGCCAGGCCGATGCCTCCGGGGTAATTATCGTAAATGAAAATAGTCGGCAGTTCCGTAAAGGAACCCTTTACCTGATAGACAACGGCTATGTCACGGGGTGAACACATTAAAAATAACGGCGCTGTTATCCTCAACAGATTGGCAATTCCAAGCATCCCGCCCTGCAGTGCGTCATTGGTATACGGTTGGGCCGCATCCAAGGGGAGCGTCCACCACATGGCTGTCGTATGCATATCCGTTTCGGGCAGGGTGATATGGCCGAATCCCAGGTTCTCACCCGTATCCAGCTTCATTTTTTTAAACATTTTTACAAGCGCCGTCACCTTTACTTCACCGCTGTGCCTGCGGATACCCCTCGCATTGGTAGTCTCTTCCGATATATCTAAAAGGCTTAAGCTGACATTTAAGTCCGCGTCCGTGTAATAATCGACGTTCACATGCCTTACATAGGCTTTACACGCGTCAAAATCCAGCCGCTCCACTTGAAACTGCCGCCCTTCATGCATGTATATGGCGTTTTGATGAAGGAGCATTGGTACCGCGTAACGATCCATCTCGCCAATGACGAGCGGCCTCACCGCGTCGGTTATATCGATGATGACAAAATTTTCTGCCGAGGCGGAACGTAAGCTAATCTCCGATGCCGGAAAGTCTTCCGCGCTCCAATAAAAACGGTTCTCCACGCGGCGCAAAATATCATTATTACAAAGATAATTTATCATTTCATCGGCGGAGTTGTTAATACCGAACGATTCGCCCGCTTCAAAGGGAAGCTCAAAGGCGGCGCATTTTAAATGACTTAACATAATATATAAGTTATCCGGGTTAATTAAGGCGTGTTCGGGAGATTGACTGAAGAAATAATCAGGATGCGATACAATGTATTGGTCTAAAGCCGCAGAAGAAGCGATGTAGAATATGATGGAAGCGGACTGCCTTCGGCCGGCGCGGCCCGATTGCTGCCACAGAGCGGCAATGGTCCCCGGATATCCGCATAAAACACACGCGTCGAGTGCGCCGATATCGACACCCAGTTCCAACGCATTGGTAGAAACCACCGCCTTTACGGAACCATCCCGTAATCCGCGTTCGATATCCCGCCTTTCGGAAGGTAAATAACCGCCGCGGTAACCGCGCACGCGTTCAGCGTTGCCTAACACATCACGCGTGATATCTTTCAGGTGGCGTGTCAGAACCTCTAATTGAACGCGGCTCTTGCAAAAGGTAATGGTTTGAATGTTATTTTGAAGCAATGCGGATGCGATACGCTCCGCTGTCTTCAGCACACCGACGCGAATACCAAGCTGCCTATTGATGACCTGCGGGTTGATGAAGACAAAATGCCGTTCACCCGACGGCGCCCCGTTTTTTTCAATCACCGTCACGGGACGTCCTGTCAGCAGGGAAGCCAGTTCTCCGGGGTTGGCAATGGTGGCGGAACACAAAATGAAACGCGGCTTACTGCGGTAGAAGGCGCATAACCTGATGAGCCTTCGCAATACGTTGGCAAGGTTACTGCCGAAAACCCCGCGGTACGCGTGAATTTCATCTATGACGATATACTGAAGGTTTTCAAACAACTTAACCCATTTGGTATGATGCGGCAGGATACCGCTGTGCAGCATGTCCGGATTGGTAACGACAATGTGGCCTGCCTGACGTATCGCACGCCTGGCCGCCACAGGTGTATCACCGTCATAGGTATATGTTTTAATATCCGCGCCCATACCCTCGATGAGTTCATATAACTCATGCGCTTGGTCGGCAGCCAGGGCTTTGGTGGGAAATAAATACAGTGCGCGGGTATCCGGACGCGCCGTTATAGCGGATAAGACAGGCAGATTATAACAAAGCGTCTTTCCTGAAGCTGTGGGGGTGACAATAACCACGTCTTCTCCGCGTAAAACAGTCTCAATGGCTTCCGCTTGATGGCTATAGAGACGATGGATGCCTCTTTGCTTGAGAAGCGGTTGGATGCGTGTGTCTAAACCGAGCGGGAACTCACCATATACCGCGCTCTTTTGCGGCAATGTTTCCCAACGAACCACATCCCGCATGAAAAGCGAATCCCGTTTTAATTGCTCCGCTAATTGTTCGACGTTCATAGGCACTCTCCTTAAAGGGTGAACCTATTATATCATGCGGTGCGGAAACCGGCAAACATATATTCGCCTGTCCCGGGCTTAATATACTCAGCGGTATGGCACTGAGTCCGCAGTGTTTAATTATCCGGAACGGACGTTGTTTCTGCCGGGTTTTGGATGGGGCCGACACGTTCAAACGTTATTTTCTCATTTGAAACGCCTAGCTTAACCTGATCGCCCAGTGTGATGCGTCCGCCGATGATCTCTTCACTTAACGCGTCTTCAACGGATGTTTGAATTACGCGGCGTAAAGGTCTTGCGCCGTATACGGGATCGTAGCCTTTCTGCGCTAAAAACTTGGTGACTTCATCGGAATAGGACAGCTTCATATCTTGCTCAGCCAGTCTCTTGGCGACATCCTTTAGCATAAGCGCCGCGATTTGAAGTATTTCCTCTTCGGATAAAGCGTGAAAAACGATGAGTTCATCCACGCGGTTGATAAACTCGGGCTTGAAAATATCTTTGACCTGCTTGATGACCTGTTCCTTCATGGTTTCATAGGAGCGAACCGAATCGATGACGCTACCAAAACCTAAAGCGCGCGATTGACTGATTTGTGAAGCGCCGGCATTAGATGTCATGACGATGATTGTATTTTTAAAGTTAACGACGCGGCCGGTGTTGTCCGTCAAGCGTCCGTCTTCCATAATTTGAAGCAGAATGTTAAAGACATCCGGATGCGCCTTTTCTACCTCATCCAACAAGATGACGCAATAAGGCTTGCGCCTGACCGCCTCGGTTAACTGACCGCCTTCCTCATAGCCGACGTATCCGGGAGGAGAGCCGACCAGCCTTGAAACGCTGTGCTTTTCCATATATTCGGACATATCCACACGCACCAGCGTGTTTTCATCCCCAAACACCGCCTCGCCCAACGCGCGGCACAGCTCCGTTTTACCAACGCCCGTAGGACCTAAAAAAATGAAAGAACCAATCGGCCGCTTTGGATTTTGCAGCCCCGCTCTGGCGCGCCTCAAGGAGCGGCTGACCGCGCTGATTGCCTCGTTTTGCCCGATAACCCTGGTATGTAAAAGATCCTCCAGATGCAGGAACTTTTCCGATTCGGACTGTGTCATCTTCTTAACAGGTACGCCTGTCCAACTGGAAACGATTTGCGCGATATCCTCGTCCGTTACCTCCAGTGCAGACTCGCTTTGCGTTTTTTCCCATATCTCCCGCTTGTGGGCGATTTCCTGTTTGATCAAGCGTTCCTGATCGCGGAATGAAGCCGCCTTCTCGAAATTTTGATGTGCTATCGCCTCTTTTTTTTCATTGACAATCGCGTCTAACTTCTCCTCCTGCGCCTTCATATCAGGCGGCGCGATATATGACTTAATACGCACGCGGGATGCGGCTTCATCCATCAAGTCAATGGCCTTATCGGGCAGGAAACGATCGGAGATATAACGGTCCGCCAGATGAACGGCAGCCGAAAGAGCCTCGTCCGTGATATGCACTTTATGATGCGCTTCGTACTTGTCCCTAATTCCCTTTAAGATATCCAGCGATTCGGATATGCTTGGCTCGCCAACCTTAACCTGTTGAAAGCGCCGTTCCAGCGCCGCGTCTTTTTCAAAGTTCTTGCGAAACTCATCTAATGTCGTAGCGCCAATGCATTGAATTTCACCGCGTGCCAACGCGGGTTTGATAATGTTTGCGGCATCCATGGAACCCTCCGCCCTGCCGGCGCCTACGAGCGTATGTATTTCATCGATGAATAAAATAATATTACCGGCATTTTTAATTTCGGCGATGGCGTTCTTTAAGCGTTCCTCAAACTCTCCCCTATACTTGCTTCCGGCAACCAAACTGCCGATATCCAGTGAAAAGATACGGCGCCCCTTAAGAATTTCGGGTATGGTTCCCTGCATAATCCTTTGTGCTAATCCCTCCACGACGGCTGATTTCCCAACGCCCGGCTCCCCGATTAAAACCGGATTGTTCTTGGTTCGCCGGCTTAAAATTTGAATGATCCGCTCTATTTCCATATCACGGCCCACGACAGGGTCCAGTTCATCCTGCCCGGCGGCTTGCGTTAAATCGCGCCCGTATTTCATCAACGCTTCGCCCGGTTTATCGCCGGAACGCTTGTCCTGAGTCTTCTCATCCTCACTGCGATGGCTGCTTAAGGCGTTAACAATGTTTGATTGCGCTTTATCCAAATCGACCTTAAACTCTTTGAGGAGCTGCGCCGCCACTCCGTCCCGCTCGGCCAGTAACGCCAACCATAAATGCTCTGCCCCTATATAAGCATGACCCATGCGCCTGGATTCAATGACGCTTGATTCCAGTATCTTTTTTACCCGCGGCGTTAATTCAATACTCGTTACGGGTTTTGGGTTTTCCTGTGATGCCGCGGCTATCTTTAAATAAGCCAAGACATTATCGAATGATATATCATCGCTGCACAGGAGCTTGATTATTTCATCGCCGGATTCCTTTAATAAACCCAGCAGGAGATGCTCTGTGCCCTCGTACCGATGCCCCAGCATGACAGCGCTTTTTTGTGCGGTCTCCAGCGCGCGTTGAGCGCGTTGCGTGAATCTTCCGAAGATTTGCATAGATTACCTCCCGTTATTCCTTCTGGATAAATGCCTGCGTATCCGCGCGCATCGTCTTTCATCTAACCGATCACCCGTAACAGGACTGCCTGCCCATTTCATCACATGCGCATCCTGAGCATCTTCCAAGAGTATGTCCGCGCTATCCATCGTCACGGGCAATCTGCCTAAGGAGATGCCTAACCTTAAGTTTGACCAATGTGACAGGAACTCTTTTTGCGGCATGCTTCTTGAGTATTTTAAAAGCCCGTAAGAACGGAAAATTTGGTCTTCCGTTTTGACCGGTTCCATTGTATGGGCCTTTAGACGCAAGGCGCGCTCCATGTCGATTAGTTTATCGCCGACTGTCAGTACCGCACGAATAATTTCTTCTTCCGTACGGCCGAGTGTCGCTTGATTACTGATCTGGTACAGATGACCTAACGCCTCGCTGCCCTCGCCATATATCCCCCGTATAATTAACCCCAGTTTCGCGACAGTTTGATTGACGATGCCCATTTGTTTATCGGCTGTCAGCATGGGTAAATGAAGCATTAAGGATGCGCGCATACCCGTCCCCGCGTTAGTCGGGCAGGCTGTCAGATATCCAAGTTTCGTGTCAAACGCGAAACGAACATGCTTTTGAAGCGCGTCTTCTATCCGGTAAATCATCAACGCGGAGTTACTTAGATCCTCTCCGGCTGCAATGGCTTGGATGCGCAGATGATCTTCCTCGTTCATCATGATGGACACCTGTTCATCTTTACGTATATAAGCCGAGCCGGTTTCGCTTTTACGAATTAAATCAAAGCTGATTAAATGCTTTTCAGCCAGATAATATCTTTCCACATCGTCCATTTCATTCATGCGGTATAGAATGTAATCCGCTTGCGCGTTTTCTGCTGACAATGCTTCCAGCGTACGCTGCGAACATGATTCCGCCGAACGTGCCGTTTCCCCGGGTGAAAAGGGTAAATCTTCGTAGTTGCGCGCTAAACGAATTCTGGAGGAGACCACGACATCCCGCTTTGATGTGTTCAAACGCCGCCACCCTCCTTGGTTAACTCCTTAAGTTGATCACGGTAAACAGCGGCGTCTTCGAAATTTTCATCCCGAACCGCCTCATCCAAACGGTTACGCAGCGCCGAAATAGCATCCATTCGTTCCTGCTCCTCACGAGACATAAAGGGGACTCGTCCGCGGTGCTGGCTGTTTACATGGATACGCAATAGAATTGGTTTGAGCGGTTCTTCAAAATCCTGATAGCACTGCGCGCAACCCAGTTTCATTGTGTCTTTAAACTGTTTATAAGTCATACCGCAACGCGTGCATTGGTATTTTTCTTTTTCTTCTTTAGCCGTAATCAGTGCCGAAAAAAGCGCCGCGTGGAGGGTTTGTATATCACCCTTGACGAAGCTCATCTTTAGTTTTTCCATGCATTCACTGCAAAAATGTTTTTGCGTGTTTTGCCCGTTTATAACAAGCGACAGAAGTATGGTCGCCTCGTTTTTCTTACATTCTTCACACAACATTCGGATTCATCTCCTTTCGGATACTCATTTCATAAGGCGGCGTATAGTCTTGCAGGGCATGTACCAGCATACACCGCAGTATTCTGGCACGCAAGGCATCTTTTACAGGGGGTGGCAACGGTACCGACAACGCCGACGCCGAAATTGCGCAGGAAAGCATTTTAGCCTGATGCAAGTTGATGATGCCTCCGTCCGCCAACTGCTTTATGAGCCTTGACGCCTCCAGTTCCCCTATCGATTCCCCGATTCTGTTTAAAAGCGAACGGAAATACTGACCCGCGCTTAGCGGTTTCATGCGTGTAATGCGTATATACCCGCCTCCCCCGCGCCGGCTTTCGGTTATGTATCCGTGATCTACCGTGAACCTCGTGGACAGCACATAGTTAATTTGAGATGGGACACAACCAAAATAGGCCGCCAGTTCATTCCGCTTCAGCTCAACCTCTTGCTCTTCTTCTTCCAGCATCGCCTTGATAAACCGTTCAATTGCATCGCTGATACGCATTCGCCATCGCCAACCTTTGTTGACCATCTTTGACCATTCTTATTTTAACATACCCGAGCGGTTTAAGGCAATAGGAGAACCTGCCGAATGATTGACACACGAGCGGCTATTTATTATGATGGAAAAGCGCCGCCGAACCCCATCTCCGTTTAGACGGGAATGGTAAAACCCAATCGATAAACGAAGGCGACTTTGATATAAGGAGCGGTTACGCCGATGCAAAAACTCGATCTCTTGTATGAAGGCCGTACAAAACGGATTTTCGCTTCTGAAAATCCTGACGAAATCATCATCGCGTTTTTGGATAACACGACGGCGTATAGGGGGCTTAAAAAGAGTTTTATTCCCGGAAAGGGTGCGGTGAACAACCGAATATCAAACCACCTCATGCGAAAAATAGCCGGGCTCGGCATACCCACGCATTTTATCAAAGAAATAAACGATCATGAAACATGTGTCGTCAAAGCGGATATTATCCCCATTGCCGTGGTTGTCAGGAATATCGCGGCGGGTTCACTCGCCGAGCGTTTAGGTCTGCCGGAAGGCATGGCGTTTGATAAACCCATCATCGAGTATTATTATAAAGACGCCAGTTTAGGCAACCCTATGATTAACGAATACCACATCACCACGTTGGCTTGGGCTACGGAAGAAGAGCTTAAAACCGTCGCTGATTATTCCTTGCGCGTGAATATGTTTTTATCCGCTTATCTGATAGACCTAGGTATCGCACTGATCGATTTAAAATTGGAGTTTGGTAAGAACAAGCATGGAGATATTCTGCTCGCCGATGAGATATCTCCCGATTCATGCCGTTTATGGGATACCAAGACGCACGAACGGTTGGATAAAGACCGTTTCCGCCTCGATTTGGATGATGTAGAGGATGCGTACCGCGAAATACTGAGGCGTTTACTCGGAAACTAGCGATAAATCCGGTTTCAACAACGGACAAGACAATCGTTTGCTTCTACTTGTTACATAAATATGAAAATTATATTGACATTTTATGTTTATTAATTAAAATTGAATAGAATACCACAGATGGAGGAGTATTATGCGTAACCGTTTGTTCATGGGCATGACTTCACGCGCACGCTTATTTATTTTTCTTACCGCATGTTTATTACTGCTAACCTATGCTGTGAACGCATCGTCCCTATATCCCTATGATACAAAGACAGAGCAGAGCGTGAATATGCGCAGGTCACCTCATGCCACCTCCGTTATACTCGAGCGCATTGATAAAGGTGAAACGATCTCGGTACTGGGAGAGACCGGGGATTACTATCATATTAAGTACAAGGGGCGGGACGGTTATGCGATGAAGCAGTATATCCTTGCCATAACGCCTGCCGCGACACCGCTTCCCAATATGACCGCAACCGGTTATCCTTACGTCACCACCACTTCCTCTGTCGTGAACATGCGTAAAAGCGCCAGTACCTCATCCGATTTAGTGAAGCGTTTGAACGCGGGTACGGTAATCACCGTTGAAGGCGTATCCGGGGCCTTCCTTAAAATTACATGCGATGGCGCGCAAGGCTATGTGATGGCGGAGTTCGTCAATGTTAAGCTGTTTTCAAACGCGTCGTCCGGTTACGCGCATTTAACTAACGGGGACTCTGGCGACGGGGTATATGCCCTCCAACTGGCGCTTAAGGAGTTGGGCTTTTTAAACGGGCAAGCGGACGGTAAATACGGCCAAGCCACGCAAAACGCCGTACGAGCCTTTCAAGAAAAAAATAAATATCCGCAGACGGGGTCAGCGGACCAAAACTTGCAGGCGCTTATATACGAAGGTACGCCGCTTAACAAAAACGGCGCAAAACAAAAGGTTAACGCGCTCTCTCCGCTGCCGGGGGCTACCATCCGTTTAAACAATGTCGGTAAGGCAGTCACACAAGCGGCGCAGCGCTTACACGAGCTTGGTTATTACAACGGAACCGTCGGAGAGGTATACACGGCTTCCATGTCCGCGGCGGTTAAGTCTTTTCAAAAGAAAAACGGGTTGGAGGCCGACGGTGTTATCGGCAGTAAGACCAAAGAAACATTGTTCAGTTCAAACGCTTTATATCAATCCTCCTCCGCGACTCCCGTCCCGACTGCCGCTCCAACCGTATGGACGCTGCCCACCGGAACCGTTCAAAATGGTTCTAAAGGAGCCAATGCCATGCTTGTACAGCAGAGGTTAAAAGAGCTGGGGTATTTAACCGGAACAGTCGACGGGCAATTCGGCGCGAAAAGTGTTTCCGCGCTTAAGGCCTTTCAAAGCGCACACCGAATCACCCCTGACGGTATATGCGGTAAGAGTACGGCAGCTGTCCTCTTCAGTGCGTCAGCCGTTCCCGCCAATCCCGCTGCCACACCTTCCCCCGTTCCCATAGCGACACTGCCTGTTATTACAAAAACGAATTGCGTGACGGTTTACGCTGGCGTCACGGGTGAGGCTGTGCTAAATCTGCAAAAGCGGCTTACCGCATTGGGCTACTATACTGCCCGCCATGACGGACGCTGCCTATCCGATGATACGGCGGCCATCACCGCCTTTCAAACATCGAACCGCTTGAAAGCGGACGGCATTGCGGGTTATGAGACGCAATCGCTGCTTTATTCTGACAAAGCATTAGGCCCTACCGGTTTTAACACCACCTTTACGACCCTGAAGCGGGGTGATTCCGGGCAACTCGTTACCCGCCTGCAGGAACGTTTAACGGAGCTCCTGTTCCTTGGTAAAGGCAGTACAGATGGAAAATACGGCGAGAAAACCGCTCAGGCTGTCTCCGATTTTCAACGCGCCAGCGGTCTTGTGCGCGACGGTATCGCCGGTTCCAAGACCCAGACATTGCTTTACGCACAAAACGCGGTCCGCAACGTTCCGCAGCCAACCCCCACCGCAGCCGTCAAGACCGGCACCGTACGCATGGGCGATGTGAATGAGGCCGTCAAATCGCTGCAGCAGCGATTAATCACATTAGGTTTCTTGTCCGGTAAGGCAGACGGTGTTTTCGGCGCAAAGACACTTGCCGCGCTGATGGCTTTTCAAGCGAAGAACGGCTTGAGTTCCGATGGTATAGCGGGGCCTAACACATGGACCACATTGAACAGTTCATCTGCTAAAAAGGCATCGGACCCGGATCGTATTGACGCGCCTGCGGGCGCTCCGCGCGCGTCCTCGGTATTGTACCAAAATTGGTATACCTCCGTGCGTTCCGTAGCCAAGGCGTACCCATACGCCACCGTTTATGATTTCAGCACGGGCCTCAGTTGGCAGGTTCATATTTTTTCCATCGGCGCGCATGGTGATGCCGAACCGCTGACCGCGGCGGATACGGCCAACATGGTAAAAGCGTTTGGTGGAAAGCATACATGGAACCCCAAAGCCGTATGGGTTATTTTTGGTAACGGAGCGGTATACATGGCTTCCACGCATGACTATCCTCATGAAGTACAGCATCGGCTGAATAATAATTTTAACGGCCATATGTGCATCCATTTCCCGCGTACACAAGCGCAGGTTGAATCCATCGGCCCGTACGCGGTGAGTCATCAGGCTGAAATAGATAAAGGATGGGCCGCCACACAAAGAATGAAATAACGGGCGGTAAATCCACCCGTTTTAATAAAGCGTGATGTTCATGGGGGTTATCCCCCATGTTTATGTTATGAAAGATTTAGAAAAGTCGGGTCGATGAGCTGTACGACGGTTACGGCAATACCGACAATAGCCAGATACAGTGAAAACCAGGTAAGCGGCGTCTTTTTAACGAGCCTTAGTAAGAAGCGAATGGCAAGCAACCCGCTGACAGCCGCCGCGATGAACCCGGCCAGGGCCGGCTGCCACTCCATTTGTTTTAGCAAACCGCTATCCCAAGCTTTTTTACCCGTAAAAACCAGGCTGCCCAATATAGCGGGCGCGCTCATCATGAAAGCAAACTTCACGGCACTCTTTCTATCCAAACCGGAAAAAACGCCTCCCGACAGGGTCAGACCCGAACGGCTGACGCCGGGTATCAAGGCAATCGCTTGGAAGATGCCCATTATCACGGCGTTAACGGGACCAATACGGCGTTTGGCTTTATTCTTGTTTTCACGTTTCCTGCTGACGATATCGGCAATGATTAAAAAAAGCGCGGTCACGGTGAAGGCGGCGCCCAAATAGCGGCCGGTAAAGAAACTTTCGACCGTATCCTTAAAAAAGATGACCGCCGCCAGAGCGGGCAGTGAGGCGATGAACAGCATCAACAGCGTACCGGATTGAATAGGATGCCTTAGCGCGTTTATCCATTCCTTACGCAAAACGATAAAGACCGCCAGCAGTGTGCCTATATGTAAGAAAACATCCAGCAGCAACAAGGCGTCCGCGCTGACTTGTCCCGTATCGATCCCCATTAACGCACGCAGCAGAACGAGATGCCCGCTTGAGGATATGGGAAGAAACTCCGTTAAACCTTGAGTAAAGCCAAGCAGCGAGGCTTGTAAAATTGTCATATCGATTCTCCTTTCACCGCCATTTGTATTATACCCAATCTGTCCGCCGCTGTCGAGGGTCGGGAGATAGGCAATCTTGCAACACGGCTGTTTTCAGGTTATATTGCTTGAGGCGTACGTATATTATACATAATCTGCAGAATAGGTGAACAGCGATGAACAAGCCCCCCATTCTCGGTGTCATTTTCGACTTGGACGGCGTGATTATTTCTACGGACGAATGCCATTACCTTGCCTGGAACCGTATGGCCGGCGAGGAGGGTATTCCTTTTACCCGCGCCGATAACGAGCGGTTACGCGGTGTAAGCCGTATGGACAGCCTTGCGATTGTACTGGAGCGGGCATCGAGGGCATACACCACCGCGGAAAAAGACGCGATGGCGAGCCGCAAGAACGCCTATTATGTAGAGTTGATTAATCGACTTACAAAGGAGGATCTCCTGCCGGGCGCTTTACAGGCACTTCATCTTTTAAAGGAAATGGGAATTAAGTTTGCGATTGGATCCTCCAGTAAAAACACACCGCTTCTTCTTAAACGAATTGAGTTGAGCCATGCCTTTGACGCGGTAGCGGACGGAAACCATATCACACATAGCAAGCCGAATCCGGAGGTGTTTTTGCTTGCCGCAAAAAAAATGGGGTTATCTCCGGAAAATTGCCTGGTAGTGGAAGACGCGGACGCGGGAATTGAGGCGGCTGCCGCAGGCGGTATGATGTCTATGGGCGTCGGTTACGCATCAGCGCATCCGTCGGCGGATTTTCGCGCCAAAAGCCTGGCAGATGCAAACTTTAAGGCGATACTGTGGCGCGACGCGTCATGA
>Ga0123354_10004854_pt1 | contig 19266 bp, 8 predicted proteins | sample TergutLab28metaG_2_FD_97872 | JGI IMG/M metagenome (GOLD analysis project Ga0123354, IMG submission 97872) | Labiotermes labralis P4 segment gut microbial communities from Petit-Saut dam, French Guiana - Lab288 P4 | ecosystem: Host-associated > Arthropoda: Insects > Digestive system > Gut ...
CAACACTGTTCACATCACAACGTAAACAAGAAGAACCCAATAACTTCATATATAGGCACTCCAACTCCCTGATGATGATCCATTGGGATCGAAACATGTAGGAGGTGATTATGACTTTTAATGAGTTTTAAAGTGTGATTTTACCAAGTGAAATACATTGTGAGCAACTAGTTGGTTTGCTATAATTTTTAAAAATGTTATTCCATTTTATGTTTTTTGCACCGTGCATTGTAATATATTGGTATAATATAAGCCAACAAAATTCACTTACTTTAAACTAATATTTCAATTTTTACGATGTCTTCTACATGTTTGAAAGTCGAGGGTTCATCTTCAGGAAGACGGTTGTACGTACTGTACATGTATGGTACAATTTCTTTACATGCCAACGGTATAAGCAGTCTTGTGGATGGAAGATGAACCCTCGGGTTCGAAATATTTAGAAGACATCGTAAAAATTAAAATATTAGTTTAACAAAAGTGCATATTGTTGGCTTATATTATACGAACGTGACTCCATATTGCAGCATGTTTCTATTTGGTACAGGCGTTCTAACTATGTAACTATCCACATTAAATTTTCAATTTCACGTATTACTCCCCTTGACAGTGTTCAAGGTTGACTGAAATATGTCGTCAAGTTTATGTGAATAAGTAAAATCTTGTCAATGCCTGTATTCGTATGTGTACAATTGATGGTATTTGTTTCAATACTATCAACAATTTCGTACGCCGTTAATTATGAGCACATTCTAAAAAGCCACCACACCATATTGCTCTTCATTATGAAACTTTCTCCAATTTATGTCACTTCATCTCCTTCACGTCGAAACATTCTTCCACACGTCAGTCTGTGTTCTTCCCTTCGGGTGAGATACCGAATTTCACACAATTCAAATTTCGTAAATTTTGACGGAAAAGGCAAAAGAACTAAACTGCACAACAGCAAGCATTCCCCGAATCGTTTCCTCGGTATTACAGTAGAACTCCACTTATTCGGACGCTAGTTATCCGGATCTCCAATTATTCGGATCGGCTTGGCCCTTCGGGTAAATTTGTCGAGAATTCCACAAAATTAAATTGCCTTGAAATTACCGGTTATCGGATCAAGTACAATACGGTGTTATGGCTTGCAGAACTTCAAATCAGGCGTGGTCGGAAGGTTTAGACGCAGGTACTGTACATGCTATAAATAGTAGTAGCCAAACTTCAAACTGCCAAAGTAGCCTATTTTCGAAAAAAAAATCCAATTTTCCGGATTTTCTACATATCCTGATGGCTCGCCGTCCTAATTAATCTGGATAAGTGGAGTTCTACTGTATTAAATTTGTAAAAAATTCCATACAGGGTGTGCCGTAGCTCAGGCACTTGATCGTCAGTGTCTCTCCGCGAAAACCTGTATACTCTCAGACCATAAACATGTGGGATATGCGGTGGATAAACTGGCGCTGAGGCCAGGTTCTCTCCAAGCACTTCTGGTTTCCCCTGTTACTATCATTCCACCAGTGCTCTATATGACACTCAATGCTTTTCATCTACCGAAGACGCTACATAATTTTAGCACTCGAGAGAATCTTTACATAAAAAATTCCGGACACCAAAACCAGACCTACACACAAGACCTAAATGCACATACCAACCACAAAAAAACAACGGTAATTACTGATAAGTAAATTGTTTCTCACCTAGACAAGATATTTCCCTTAAAAACAAATCGTTGGATTTCCGTCCAACACAACTTCGTCATTTTATTTAGAAAAAATGGCGACATGTTTCAGCCGACGAAACAATCATCAGGCCATCATTACCAACATTCTAAAAATAAGGTTCAATGCAGTACAAATATCACGAGCTTAATTTGTACTGCACTTGACCTTATTTTTAGAATTTTTGTTTTAATCGCCTGATGATGGTCTCTTAGATCGAAACATGTCGCCATTTTTTTCAATAAAATAACGTTGTTTTGACGAAAATCTAAGAGTTTGTTTTTAAGTTCATAAGCACAATGGGATGTCCTCTGTAAAGTCAAAATATTCCCGTATATTATGGAAACTGAATGTTCATCATCGTGTTCAAACCAGCCTGCCACTGTTCCCTATCCAGCGCCATAAGATTTCAGTCCACACCCTCCATCACTATCTCTGTGATGCATTTTAACACACTCCTCGCATCTACGCATAAGTTTTTAGGTTATTTTCTTTGCTTCAGGTGTTCGCACCAAAACTCTGATTTCATTTCTTTCCCCTATGCATGCCACATGCAACGTCCGTCTATTCCTCTTTGATTTCATCACCTAATTAATATTTGGCTAAGAAATGAAATCGCTTGTTTAAGTGTGTTATGTAGAGGTGCTGCCATTTGCCCAGATTTATGGCAGTACAAATCATTCAGATCTTCCTGCGAAATTTTTCCAAATTACCACAACCACTTTTAAACTGGTAATACACCTCAGACTATCCCACGGCGATAGAGCTGTAGTTACTGGAAACTACTGCCTGGTGCCCTGTTTCCCCCTCAAACACACACACACACAGACACATACACAAACACACATACACGTAAGGAAATTATTCATCTGCTAGAAAGCCCAGCGTGTGAGACCAACCCGTTAATATGTGCAATACTGATGCTTTACGTTCAGGGGAAACCTTATAAGGCCTATAAAAGAGTTTCGGAATGAGGGAGGACGTTGCAGGAAACCTCTTTAGTGTCTGAAGAGAAGGGCAGTACAGAGTGTTGACAGAGGCGCTAGAGGGATGCGGTGAACGATTCATTAGAGAAATAAGTCGATTCCTGCATCAGTGCAAATTAACTCGGGATAGGTTCCTCCCAAGAGAGTCTACTAATTGCAAGCTACTAGCCCCAGCCGGATGCGTCATGTGGACTTCGAGGAACACCCGCTTGCTTATAGCTCGACAACACACTTATAAACACTGTGTTCGTATTAGGTACATTTGAACAACCTGTACAAAGAAACTAAAAATTCTGAATAGCCAAAAAATTTCTGAGCATTGTCTACTGGGTTGCTTTTCTGTAACTACATACTCGTACAGGAGTGTTAGGATGGCAGCAACAAATGACAATTGCATGTATTCCCGGAGTCGGCACCGCATCAAGTCCAGTGCTCGGTCTAAACATGCAACTCACGGAATTTGTACATTTGGTGGCAGAATAGACTTTATGGGAATTACGCATTTTGACGAAGTTTACATTCAAAGGCAGACAAAGCAGAAACCGCTTTATCAACAAATCATTACGTAAAAAATATTCTTTTACCATTTCCACAGGCCACATACAAGTAGCATTTAATATGAATTAAAGTACTAAAGCCCTACCTTGATTTGCTTCCACAATTACTTATAGCTATGCTTCCGTACTGCCATTTCAGCTTATGTTTGAAATTGCCAATAAAAGGGGCACACATGTCTGTAGTGATTAACTTTCACTTTTTTAAAACTGACTTCCGCTTCTCGTACAGTTGTGTAAATTTTCTTCTCGAATGCGGATAAGTAACTCATTTCCGCAAGTTTCTTCTACAGACGGTAACTTGAAACACATGGCTTTGGTCGAGAAATTCTCCATCCCTTACAGAACACAAGGTCCATTGCCATTTTTTAAAGAGCACACCATCGTACTCTACCCTCAGTGAAGTGACTGAGGTTTATACAAGAAAACCTTTCTGACGGACAATTTAAGAACAATTTAACCCCCACCTGCGCCAAAACTCCAAACTGGACTCTCAGATGTGTTGGTTAGTGCTAAAGAAAAAACATCCCTGTGCTGGATTAAGCACCACAACATGAATGCATACGGAGAGTGGAGGTACAGTTACAAGCATCCTCATCCTCGGTACTAGACTGAGGTTAAGAGGCCAGCTTTACTACAGGCTAATGTGCCCCTGGAACCAATTACATAATTTGGAAGGCCCTAGACCGTTCAGGACGCTTTAATGAACCGAACAACTCCTGCCTCCTGTTTGAAATCAGAGTCCCAGTCTTCAGTCTTTCGGTCACTATACTGGCGGGCCTATCACGGAATCTTGGTTATTACTGTTGAACTATAGTCTATTGACGAATCACGCTTACTCGTAAGTTCCCAGCCTCAGCACGTCTATCTATCCCCCGTTTCCCACTCCTCTGTTTCTGGTACCTACGCAGTTTGTGACGTCATTAGCGGTGCCCTAATGACGAGATCCTCAGTTCGTGAGGGTGAGTAGAAAGACTAAGAGAAGAGTGGGGAGGAGGGGTAAAACCAACCCCTGAAGTACAGTTATCCACTCCACACAACTCTCTCGAACCAAACTTCTAATTGCTTGCCCGATGCAACCCGTCTCACTCACTCGCTCGCCTGAATTGATTTCAGGAACAATTTTCACAACAGTGCTGGCAGGATATCGTGTTTTTAGTTTTCCCCCGTACAACATCATTACAGCAGCAAGCACTACTTTGTACAATAGCAGATGGCGTCGTTACGCTGGAGACACCAGACACTGTCTCTCTGGTCGCCAGACACGGCACCATTTTTAAACGATTTAAAGGACAGTGATTATTTTACGTATTACCTGCTTTAACATTCCAAAAATCGGCATTCTTGCCTACACAATGCATTTATGTGTCCCGTTAGATATTTTTACACCGTAAAAACCACGAATCTCACAAGTTTTCCGTATATTGAAACCCGTATATTCTAATTAATTGCAAATCGCGCCCTGCGCCGGATATACTCTGAATAAAAATCACTCAATTAAGAACCGTCAGACCTCTGTCTCATACAGAAGCCGACGGTACAAAGCTTAAGAAACATATATTTAAATAACTCGACACTTTCTTCGTCCGGGGTGTGACTGTTGTGCTTTTCAATATTAAAAACGTATATAGACATGTATGTAAACACCTCGTATGTGCATACATACATATATATACACATATATGCGTGTGTGTGTGTGTGTGTGTGTGTGTGGTGTGTGGGTGTGTGTGTGGTGTGTGGGTGTGTGTGTGTGGTGTGTGTGTGTGTGTGTGTGTGTGTGTAAAATCTAAATCTTCGTAAGTGAAATATCACTTCAAATAATTTACGTACGGGATTAAAATAAATATAAAACATGAGGATTCGAATTCATCTAAAAACTCTACAGAAACAGCTGCACGTCGCTCTAAAAGCCATGGCTACCGTACATCTTCTATTAAATTTCATACCATTGGGCCTTGTCTATTCGGTTCGCTGTAGGAACCAGTTACATGTTGCGACTATGAGGTTCCTACTGTGGTGACTGTAAATACCGTCGCCTTGTGGGATGCAACACCACGTAGTCTGGCAGACACTTTCTTTTTCCTAGAATTTCAAATATTCTCACACAAAATTAAATCCAAGAAATTCTTGTGCCGATTACGGAACTCAAGAACGAAAACCTTCAAGTGTAGAATTCTCACAATTTAAATGCGCTTATGCAAGAATTTAAAAAAAAAAGCGCCAAGTGTCAATATCGCCAACGGCAAGTGACGCTGAATTTCTCTTACTACTATTTGAAACTAGGCGTAGATTATCGCATTGTCTAAAACGCGAAACTCTATATTCATCTGCGGAATATAAAATGTGTTTCCACCACACAGTAAACACACCCCATCTCCATTGCACAGGCCAATCCGTTGTTAAATTTCTTCCAGGAAACAATCAGTGCATTGTCCAACATATATGAAACACATAAAGACACTGTGTGCGAAAAGTGCTTAACGCAGTGTGCATTTTTCCATGGAGAAACCTCTAAAAGAATTTCTCGCATTTCGAGGAAATCCTACCCACGAAAAAGAACATAACACAAAGCGGCAGTTCGCGGTGCACGGAGATTACTCCAGTACTGCCAATTGCCGGGCAAAATTTCCCGCGATATTTTGAGGTATATTTGAAGCGTTTGTTATATTTCAAATATTTTATTTAGTCATACCACGTTTGGTCGCGAAACCCTGGCTGTGAAACGCTGGCTTCAAGGATTCAAATCGCTTCAGATCAATCCAAAACATTTTTTTTTTTTTTGGATACAATGCCCGGACAGACATAAGTATTCACCACCGAACTCTTGAATGATATCCGGCTGCTTGTTGTACACCTCGAAACGTCATGAAAAACATCGAACAACGTAACAGTCTATCACTCCCTACACCAGTTTAAGCTTGTCCATCACAATCCTAACCCTCAAACGCTACATACAGGCTGCAGTAAATTCTGTCTCCCGCAGCTGTTCAGCTGTTTACACACGACCCCGAGCCGCTCTCGCGTCACGCAGCCATGTTTTATCGAGAGTCATTTGTCAAAGAGGTTGAACCAACGTGCGTGCTGCCATTTATCGTTCGTGTTGGCAACATCCCCGAGTATCTCAATGGCCACAGCAAGTGACATGTTCACACCTATCAATGTAAGAGATATAAAAACAAAGGATATTGAAGGCCACCTAAAAATATTAACTAATTTGTTTTTTTTTTTCAGTGCTTGTAGTCTCATACAACAACAAATTTGCCCCGTGACCAGAGACGCGGTCCTTAGATTGCAGATCTTCCTGCAAATGTTTTTATCACCGACACTAGGAACTATGCAGTCCATTTGCTACTCTCTACCCCACAGCCAGAGAACTAAGACCGCATAAACTTTTTTATCTGTGGAATTACCCATAGCAGGCAACGAACTGTGTACACGTCCATATGTCCAGCCCAGGTTTAGGGACAAGTTTAGGAGATAATTAGGTGAATTTACGGGATCTGAGGTCCTCACGGTGGTCAACATTAAGATTGTGACACCTTTAGTTTGGCAGGCCTACGCATGCACTGACTATAGTTTCGGGACAAGCCTTTGCCTCCAAATTAGAGGTACCATGGCAAATCCTGTCACATCCTAAAATTAGGATGAAAGTTACAGATTCCTCCGAAACTTCGTTACCTACCTGCCAAAAAACGCGGCGTCACATTCCACAAATCCATAATATCATTATGTCAATGTTATTCCACCCATCAAAATTTCGCTAATCTAAATTATCTTAGTGTCTGAATTATACTAGCACCGATAAGAGACAGGGGCTGTAACTGCGTAGCTAAAGGGCGTATATATGACACGTGCACCACAGATCAGAGGTCAACTGGATATACAACAATCGAGCGCTGAATCACAGTACACTAATCACAGGGCCTTGGTCGGCGTAACTAGTACTGCTGAGCAGTGGCACCCATACACAACAACGCTATAGTCAGTTGTTGAAATTCACCCATCCACTCAATCACCATGGCAACGGGGATGAGTGTGGAGAGCCCGCTTGCTGTCTGTCGGTTGTTTCTAGTTATGTGCACATATTACGTCAGTTGCATTGTACCGCTGCATTATATAACAGAATGAGAGACGGCTGCAGTTGTCATATTATGATGTTACGTGATGTAATGGAGGAGATTTAGAGAGGCCTCTGATTTATTGGGAGGTAATATCACACTCATTCTCTCGTGCTAGTTTCGCGTAGATTATGTGACCCTGGACAGCACAGCCTCGCAGCACTGCAATACAGCAGAGTTGTAATTGTTTATTCTCGGTTTATTTGGCAATGCTGTCGATGGCTCTGATTATATGTATCGATAGAGGGGGTGATTAGTAAATAATGAATTGGACAGGATAGGAAAGGAGGCTGTAATAGCGTTAACTTTACTGACGATTACAGGAACTGCCTGGAGAGGCAGAGGAAAGGAACAACAAGATAGGCAATATACGCGGAATGACGTAATATTGTGATGCGTTCGCGTAGCCAGGGCTGCCATGGAAACGCCACGATGTTTTCCATTTCTGTTGTTGTTGATCTACAGGTAACTGTCAACAATATAACACCGTTGAGTGTTGCCATGGAAACACAATAATAGGTTCCCTTTGCACTGTTGTCCAGCTATAAAATATCCGTACTGCTGTTAACAATAAAAGCCTACTTAGTTCTTCAAGGTAAGTGCCAGATATTGTCCGATTTGAACAAAATTTGGAGTTTCTCGACAGATTTTCGTTAACGTCCCCAGCCTCAAATTTCACGAAAATCCGTCTCTGATACATGCGGGCAGCAGATAGACGGACAGACATTACAAAGTTGAAAGGGACATTTCGCTATTTTTGCGAAAGCGCCTAAAAGTGTTAGGAAAGTCAGATTTCGGGGCGAGAGTTGAAGCCGGGATCTTTCGAATGTGTAGCACGAGTGACTACTGGGCGCCCCCTATCGTATGACTCCCTCGGGTGGGTCCGCATGAGATATGAGCTGCATCCACATGCAGAGACATATCATGACTGCGTATGATGAGTTGTACCATTGCTTAGTTAGCTCGGCAGGAGTATATCCACCGTGTAGTGCTGTAGTGCAAACACGCCGTTTCTAAAACTTCTACTTCCGTACTGAAGCAAACGCGGGGCGTTGGGGCTGATTTGATTGGTCATTTGGGACGAGCCAGACTCAGTTACTGAACGTGCCTGAAGGAGGAAGAGCAACCAAATTTCGAAATGCGGTGTTTCTAGCACCCTATTAATATTATAAAAATTATGAGCATATTTGAAGCAGCAGACTATATTTAGTCTTTGATTTGATGTTGACATCTAAAGAATTACTGAAGGTAGACATGTAAAGACAGATACATAGAAAACATACCTAGGAGTTGGGTTTGCAAAACGCAAGCAGTTAAACGCATGGTGATAATGCGAAATTTTAAGGTTAGATTTTCACAGACGTAAATTGCCATAATCCGTACTCATTCGAGAAGGCATAAACGTGAGTTCTTGACAAACATTCTTCTTTTATTCCAAATTTATTCTTTATGTTTTATTATTTTTTTGTAAATCTCTTTTTACCAATAGGCCTCCACAAATGTCAGTACAAATATTAAATCAGTGACATTATCCAGAAGTTTCTAAAGTTCCATTGCAGCTACTCAGAGTGGAGCTGTAATATATTTACGTGCACACAGATCCTGTGTACAGCACAGTGGTAACACCTGCTACAACATGCAGACAACTGTATATCTGCCAACACAATGTACTTATGTGCTCTCAGAAAGTAGCGATTATTCCCTCTACAAAATTAACCAGTAGGTTTTTTTTTTTATTTTAGACATGCAATTTTTTTCTATGTCACGAATAAATTACTTGATAAATATTTTTATTCAGACTCACTGAGATGAATTTCAGAATTCAAACGAGTGCGGACGAGTTCACACAAGACGTGATCTCATGTGTCCTTGGAAATGTCGGTGGGCCAAGACCATTTTCAGTTGTGGAAGAGAATGTGTAGGTTTGTGGCTTGTATACTCTGTGCAATAAAACTCAAGTCGCTGAAACTTTCGAAGTTCGAAGCCGAAATGATGCAGACGTACAGCTGCCATCACAACTTCAACTATTCGTAATTTCCCTGTGTTTTTCCATGTGTGGCTTTTCACTACAATTTTGTATGTCAGATGTCTGTTAACCGCACCTACTGGCATGTCTTGAATGACTTGGATACGAACTAGGATTAAAGTCATTAATTTTGCAATAACTGCGACTGGTTTGCGTGGCAACACGTAGACACGGATTATAACACCCACATTTACAAACAGTCGAGTGGACGATGCGGGATATTTAGGCATATTAAAAAAAAAAGTAACGGTGGTCTGTAAGACTGCTTTATCTTAATAAAGTTATCCATTTCGAACCAGACAAATACCCCGTTCACGATTATCTGTGGCCCAAGACTGGCAATTGCAGCAGGCCATTGTCGGGTTCACTGACTGGCACCACGAGGTTCTGGTGTGTACCTCATCGAAAACACGTGGAGACCGGTGCAGAAAACGATGAAGGAAACTTGACCCATCCTCTTTCTGAAGAACAGTAATTGTCTGTGGCACCATGTTTTAGGTGGTTGGGATGAGGTTGCTTTGTCTGAGCGTCATGTTCGGTACCTCACTAGATGACGCCGAGACAAAAGCACTCCGTCGTTGAAGATCAGGGATGACGGACACCATACTGAAGAAGCCAGGCACTGGAAAACATACTTCATATTTCGCACAAGTGATATACTTGTCTATCTCCCGGTTGCCACGCAGTCTAAAGCGTGGGTCTGCGGCCGTTCGCTTGCTGGTATTGTGGGTTCGAATCCTGTCGGATGTTGTGTGTTGACCGGTAGATGTCTCTGCGACCGGCCGATCCCTCAACCAAAGGAGTCCTGCCGCGCGCGCGCGTGTGTGTGTGTCCTAAAGTGTGATAATATGTAACAATAACCCTCCACACCTACAACGCTTAGGTAGAAAAAGGTCGAACTCAAAAGGAAAGAAGAGTAATGTAGTATTGTTTCTTTTCGGTGATTCCCCGGCGTCTGAATTTTGTGCCGACGTTTTGGAACACTCTGTCAGTCCCATCTTCATAGGTGGTGTAAGCAGGAAGAACAACTGGGAGGAAAATGCAATATGATGGAACAGACAGAGTGTTCCGCAACGCCGGCACATAAAATTCAAACGCCGGGGAAACGCCCAAAATAAAGAATACAACATTCAGAACACGGCGAAAGTTTGAAATCAAGAAGAGTAATGTACTTTCAAAGACCCTTGTACAACGTGTATAAGTTCTGGAATTAAACTGATTGTCTACAATCGCAATCGGACACGGGCCCTTTAAGTCAGAATGCCAACACATCACGGAAAAATTAAAAAAAAGTCACTTCATCAGCACCTTGGGCCTGGTCTACGTGGGGCAAATAATTTCTAAAACAATACATAGTCAAACGGAATATGTACACGCAAAACTATGACGGCTACTCTATGCTTATGTCACTCTCGATGATGGACTTGGACATTTTAAGCACTCGATTTTTGTTGCATATAGTGCACATACCTCTTGCACTGTGGGTGTGCACCGGTGACTGCAATCGACGTTTAGCAAAGGATATGCTTTTAATGCGATTATCGAACCACTGATCGCCCATACATTTTGTGACTATTTACAAAGTGACGTTTCAAAGTTCATGTAAATATATTATTTGCAAACATGTTATCTTTGATTAACAATGCATGTAACTGACATCCGTACACGAGCCAAAGCCGTTCGTACAGTCCTATAATGTTATATTGCTGTCAGCAGTGGCGGGAGCGATAATGCTCTCATTAATACGAGGCAGACTCGGGATACAAGGCAATAATGATTGAAAGGAATCAATCAGTCACTAGTTGCTGGTGTAATCTGTTTCAAAACAAAATTAATGGAATGAATATTCAGAATCTCATTTACGTGATAATGCCAAGAACAAGTATCAGCAAGTTGCTGAAAAGTGTTCGTATATTCCTAAGAGACTACAAGGTATCACACGCCAGGACAAAATTTTCACATCCACCTTCGTGAGAAATTCAAGTTCAACAAAAACATTTTGCGTAATTTATTTCCGGTACATGTCGTTTGAAAACAAATTTATGCTTTACTAAGTAATAGCACCTGCATTTGAGACAACAAAAAGTAATTATTTTTCAAATCCTAAAAAAATTATTTTATCCCATCTGTAATCATGACACTAGTCTCCGTTAAATTTGAGGAGAATATATGGGCCTAAGAGGGACGTGGTAACAGGGGCGTGGAGAAAACTACATAATGAGGAGCTTAGTGATCGGTACTCCTCACCCAATATTGTTCGGTTAATCAAATCGAGAAGAGAGCGATGGGCGGGAAATGTAGCGCGTATGGGGGAGAGAAGCATATACAGGGTTATGGTGGGGAAACCTGAGGGAAAGAGACCACTTGGGAGACTCAGGCATAGATGGGAGGACATTAAGATGGATCTTCAGGCAGTGGGATGTGGGGGTATGGACTGGATGGAGCTGGCTCAGGACAGGGACAGGTGGCGGGCACTTTTGAATGCGGTATTGAACCTTTGGGTTCCACAAAATGCGGGGAATTTCTTGACTAGCTGAATACCGGTTAGCTCCTCAAGAAGGACTCTTCCATGAGGTAATTAAGTAAGTAAGTCTCCATTAAGTAATTACAACAGGTCAGATTTGAGATTTCCACAGTTTTGTATGTCACTGGCTGTAGGAAGTTCCATTGTGTAGTGTGGTAGACAAAAACCAACGTATCGCTGGAAGCTGCTGGCCCCATCTTCGAGGTAGGCAGAATAAAATGCATCAGATCATAACAACATTTTACGGAGCGCCTAATTATATACAGAATTTACGGCAACAATTATTGTTATCGGAACGTTATAAATTATGGTTAAAGTGGAAGAGAAAGCATGCGTGACACCTTAAGGTGCTTTCCACTCATTTATATGCAGTAATAGATGAAAACAGGAAAAGGAAGTAGGCTAATTTGACATACGGGCCTTCCGAAAAGAGTCCATGTGTTGTGTTTTGCTCTAATTTCCCGATTTCCGTAATTTCCGGAATGGGACACCCTGATATCTCCTGAAGTGACACACAAGAGGTAACGTGACTGCGGCGAATAGATCCTACACTAATAATGTGATTACTAACAACTTCGACAAATGTGCTTTCACGAAGCTTGAAACTGTACAACGTGAAGCTACTTTAACTCTTGAACACTGTAACTTAATTAAATGATACTTAAAGACTCAGTTCCTACTTCGCAGAAAGTACAAAGCCTCTCCACAGAAAAGCCCAATCGGTCGATGCTATTTACCGATCTACTCACTGTTCATTGTGATAAACATGGGACACATTTAAGTTCATCGTGCATAAAATGAAGAATTTATTACTGGTAAACCAGGTAGTTTGTACAATTACCACTGCATTTTAAAAGCTTAATAATTAACCAACACTCGTATACAATACATAATAGATCTACGATGTTATCAGCAAATGTATAGCGTCGAATGGTAGAATGGATGGTGAACTGAGAAGGGTTCAGAAGAACACTGCAAGCAGTCTTCTAATCGAGGTATTATGAAGATATTTTCCTAGAAACGCTGGGGGAAAAAACACATAAAATTTCAATGAGGGCATCCGGTGGCCCGACCGATATACGAATCAGACACCTTCTGAATAGAAGTACACAGTGTCAAGCTATACTATTTCTTTCGTGTCCGTCCCTGGAAATATGAAGAACATTAAGACAAACATGTGACCTTGTAAAATAATACACGTGTTTAATCTCAGCACATGTCACGTATGTATGTTCTATGCTTAATGAAGCAATTTCTTCACGTTGATGTTACATGGGGCATCAGAAAGTAATGCCTAATGCCCCATAGAAGACATTACTTCCTGACTGCCAGTTTTATTACGCGGAGAGGACCGATCTGAGAGTTGCGCCTCAAAATATTAATATCATTGTAAACTGTAAATTTGGTGCTTTAGATGGCAGCCACTTGGCCCCGGGGTCTTTGGGTCATGCAAAGAGGAAGTCGATGTGCTTGAAGAAAACCCTAAACCGGGTCGACTTCGTATATCAGAAATGTCAAATAAAGTGTCCGTGACTGACCTCGGATTTCCGCGGTGAGAAGTCGAAGTCCAACCACCTGACTATCGGAAAGGCCTTCGTAGGTGGTTACTGACAATTCGGAAAAACATACCGCTTCAGCATACAGGACAAACGCAACCAGTTTATTCGAAACTTTGGTACATTAATATGAAACTGCAATGTGTCCTAACGCATAAAACCAGCGTCTTAGTTTTCACCGCCGTGAAAACCACAAATCCGAATTGTTATTACTGTTCAGCTAAAGCTAGCTTTCTCTTGTGGATGATACAAACGTAGCTTTGTGCGTTGTTACATAGTGCCTACAGCTACAAACCTGTCGTGGTGCTGTACCTAATAACACACGGTGAATGGATAAATTAGAATGGACAGGACACCTAGTAAGAACGGATCATGAAAGGGCAGTTAAGAGAATATTTGAGAGTAAACCAAAGGGAAGAAAAAGAATGGGAAAACCTAGATCGAGATGGCTGGAAGATGTTGAATGGGATCTAAGGGAGATGAAAGATAAAAGATAGCGACAAAAGGCAGTGTCTGTAAATAAGGAGGCCAAAACTCTCAGACAGCAGCAGAGCCAAGACGTGAGTTAGTGATTGAGTAAATAAGTAATTAAATGAGTAAGTAACTAAGTAAGTAAGTACGTAAGTATTTAAGTAGTTGTGTTGTTATACACTTGGTTGAATAGCACAAAGTATCGTTTTGTTTTATTTCATCCGTTCGTGAATTATATCAAGGTACCGCTATGCGATGTTATTTCCGTTCGTGAATGATAAACGTTTCTTTGTGTTGTTGTTGCATCCGTGACCCAATTACTTCTTTTTTTCGGCAGGATCCGGGGGCTACAAGACGTCACGAAGTTACAGTGGCGCCTCTCCGTCTGAAAGAAATATGCTGCACGAAAAGTGACCGCCACTCTCGTGCCAGCAACCTCGGTTCGTTACATCAGCGGTCGTCGCGTTTCAGCAGGCTTAGTCTGGCCCTCGTCTTAACCACACTACAAGCAACACTCGAACGGTAACGTTTTGATTAGAAATTGCGCAGTATAAAGTCCAACATGTAGGGTAGATTATACTCTGAAGATGGACAACAGATTGTTCTGAAATTCTAGTTAACTACCTACTCGTGGACACGACATCCTAAACCACACAGTCACAGCTTACCATGTGTGAGGATAGCTGTTTCCCGGTACTGACAGGGCAACACTTACGCAGCGTCATAAAATGAACACTGTGTATTATCGTATTTACTTGTATTACTAATTTGTTTATGCATTATTTTGAAGCATGACGTTAACCTAAGTAACATAAAATACGTATTTAGTTTCTACCTCACAGAGAACACATTATCTCTATATTGTAAGATCAACTGCTTAATTCTGTTTACTGTGAGAATCGTACAAAGCATACAGTTACCCTCTGGAGGCAGAATGCAGAGAGCATCTGAACGTGGTGCATACAATTAGCACCGTGGTTTAAAGGGACAAAGATGCAACAGTATAAGCTAGATTTCATAAAATCCACGTAAAAGGAGCCGTTGTAAGCAGTATCATTTACATTACACACGCTGATTACATATGACTGTCCACTGCAGGCTAGTTAAAGAGACACATTCCTGCCCTGTCAGATTCTCAAGCCTACATAGTTTACCCCAACATACGCGTTAAAAGGATCAGCATAATTCTCTTCTCCCCCACCAATTATTTATTTACGGTCCATGTACAAGCGCAATCAGTGCACCAAGAATATGTACGTGGGGTCGAAAGGTACGGTGCTATTAAGAAGCTGTTGAAAGAGACGAAGACCGCAATGCGCTTCTAATAATCTGAGTTACGTGTCACGGTCTCTTTGTGATTAGCAAGGCGTCCTATATAATTTCTAATTTTCTGTTGAGTGTTATAAATGTCAGAATGGGGATGCACAAATTCTCCAAAAATCTAGTAGCTACGTCAATATTTTAGGCGCCAGAAGGGTGGCATAAATCAACTTCCATACTAAGAAATTACTAATATTAGGCGCCGAAGTACAAAATGTAGTCGTCCGGGCGACCGGGCGCTCAGGATTTGTGCATCCCTGATCAGGTACAGTTTCATCACGTATAGAATAACTGTAAAAGTAACTTAATTGCGGACTGTAAACAGAGTGTACACGATATACGGTTTATAGCCTATTACAAAGAAATCACACTGAGCTGCCCGGTCCGTTTAGTGCACCGGGTCCTAGTTATTCATGCTTGATATTGTTAATTTTTTAAGCAAAAGGAAATGTGTATTTTCAAGCAGCGCAGTGACCACTACAGCACACTTACACCTCTAAACGGATTTCGTTATACGTATTTTGCTGCGTAATCCCGGCGTGGCGCTGAATTAGTACAGGCGTATTCACTTTTAAAGGTATGTTCACACTGTCACTATTTGAAACCCCCGTAAAATGAAGACATGGGCGGCTTTATCTCTTTTAGGCTAATTACAGTCATGGTTATCCTTTAACTTCTTAACACACAAGGGTAAATATACTTACCACATTATTTAACAGTAAGACATATATTTTCCTTACGCAGTCGACTTGGGTAGTTCGTGTCATTCTTACAATAAACAGTGCTTATTTCCTTAAACAGCATTCAGTGGTTGCTCTTTGTAAAGAAGAAGGGCTTTATTCGCTGTGAGATAGGAAATGAAGTTTTGTACCACTTATTACAGTATGCTGTTTAGATGGACTTCGGGTATCAAAGCCTGGAATGGTATCAATTAATAATGTTTCTTACCCTGCAGCTCTCTTAACCAAGAAACAGAAAGTGTTCCTAAAACTTACAACAGACAGTGAGTAGTTCACACACAGTCTGCTGCATGTAAGCCGTCAGAAGACTCATATCCCGTGCTCAAAGAAAAATGGGTGATCGACAAGACGTGGTGAGACGCCAGGAGCCAAACAACCGCCTTCATTTTCTTTCATCTCACATCATATTCGGATTGAGAATATGAAGCAGTATAAATCCACATTAAACAAAAGTGACAAACGGAAAATTTAAGGGAACGAGATGAATTACTGATAAGCTCAGCTGCCAGATTAATTGATCACAAATACAATACCAACAACCCGGAAGAATTAAAACATATGGCCTTGGTAGCAAGATGGAATACTGGAAAAGCGACTTGTGGAATATAAACCTACAGGCCAACGGAATGCAGACCATCATAAACTGTAGCCGATGGACGTTTTCACTTGAAGACTGAACAGTTAAAAAAAAACTGATCCTTGAGGTATGACGAAGGAGGAGGAGGAGAAGGAGGTGAAGAAGGAGGAGAAGACTAAGATGATGATGATGATGATAATAATGATAATCATGCTAGAATATAACCCTCGAGATTTCAAAGATGTTATCATTACTGAATCATCACTTCTACTGAGAAAATAACATATCTGCAAGATCATTAAGTACAGTAAAACTCCTCTTATCCGGACGCTGGTTATCCGGATCGCCAGTTACCCGGCCTGGCTTGTCCCTTCGGGTTAATTTGTCGAGAATTCTACAAAATGAACATGCTTTGAAATTACCAGTTATCGGATCAAGTACAGTACAGTGTTATGGCTTTTAGAACTTCATATCAGGCGTGGTCGAAAGGTTTAGACGCAGTACATACTGTAAATAATAACAGCCGAACTTCAAACTGCCAATGTAGCCTACATTCAACGAAAAATCCAATTATCCTGATTTTTCTGCATATTCGGATGGCACGGCGTCCCAATTATTCTGGATAAATGGAGTTCTACTGTAGTTCAGTTCTTCGCAAAATTAAACAAAACAAGTGAAACACGCGCAAACAAATATCCAAGCCATAGAACTTGCGTGAGATGCTCGAAAGCCTTGTTGTGTCAAGGCACTCCTCCAGAAACTTCGGGCAGATACTGCTCACATTTTATAATGGAGGTACTTGTTTCTTCGGCCTAGGCTCGCTTTCACGCTATTTATAAGACAGCAGCTAAAGTTGGCCTCCGCGAATTGAAAAAAGCGAACAGAACTGTTACGCTAAGCTCATACTATATTTCCTACCTTTTTAGTTTTCATTATACCCAAATTCTTGGCATCTTTTCCTAAAAAAATTTATTTTTGCACTTTCAAAAGTTCTTACTAGAAAACTCGGCACAATGATGTTGGTCCCTTTTCTTGTATTCTACAGGCACGCCGTCCGATTCCAAATATGCAGCATAAAAGAATAATGGCATAATACAAGATTCTTCTAATTCTTGAATTTTACGTATCACTGTAATGAAATCTACTCTTTATACATTTCCACAAATCGATACTGACAATTCTGTTTTGACATCGTTCCTCTCAAGTACCACTCTTACTTGAAAGAAACGATGCCAGAATGGAGCCTTTGGTTCCGAAATATGTAAGCACAATAGCTGTTATAATTTCAAAACGTAATTCCCAGTTCCGAAAACTGGACATTTCACCGAATAGCAGCTACACTGTGGGTGCAGGTATAAATTAATGTAAAGTGATATTTTAGCTAAAACGGGAATATGTAGCAAATTATAGTAAAATTATCCACCATAACTTTGCATGAAGACTCTTTTGTTTGCAGGGGTTCTTGACTTATTACAGCGGATAAACGGGCAGAGATATGAACATTAATATTTATGTGAGTGGGCATCTGAATTATTGATGTTACATGTAACTGTCGAATGCGTAAGTTCCTAAAATTTTCGGAAAAACTTTAATGATTTTAACAGTACAGGTTCGTCTCGTGTGTTGAGTTTTACTGTAACTACCAAGTATTAAAATTTTGGTTAAATCAGATTTGTTGATATTATATGACGCATTATAAAATGGACAGAGACTCAGTGTGAGCGGGGAAACAGACCGCAAACGGAAATATTATGTCAACGAAACTGCAATGCACTTTGTGCAGTATATTGTAATTTAAACCTTAATAATATCGAGTGTACCAGTAATTTCAGTGCGCAAATCTCTGCAGTCATTAAAAAGAGGTTTATGCACAGTCACCATAAGATGTATGTCTATTCCAGTAAATACCAAGTAACGGTAACCTTTATTTCGTTTCGCAGATAAAATGTGAAACATTACTGCTAATCCAAAATTACAGAAAAACTTGACAGAGAAGTTGGCAAGCCTGACCTACCGAGAGATCGACTTATCATTTGCATTATAAGAAAACGAACTTCAACAGACTTCACGGACGGCCCGTGTATCATCTATGCATTCCTACATGTATATTACAGCCTTACGCACCGACCACCTTTACCCCTCATTTCTGTTAGAGGCTGAGTCGACCCCAGGGCCATGGTGCGATCGGCAGGATTTTATGTCAATGAAAATTTCCAATGACACCAGCTGGGATTTTTTTTAATACTTTCATTGACATTAGACTTTTGGTTTACATTAGCACTCACTCATAGAGGTCCTCTTCTCTTTAACAAGACTATGATTGTGTTAGGCTTATCACTTGTAAATAAACTGATATTGCACCAATGAAGCCTATAACTCTACACATACATTAGCAGAAATACATTCATTGCCAAATATGGCTCCCCTCCTTTTTATCCTGGACTCGTTAATAATGCATGTCTACTACAGAAAGAAAGTTTGCAACTAGCTTACGCCTGCCTGCCCGTTGATTCATTTTCCATCGTGACCTTCTCAGAAAGTCCAAGTAGTCCTGTGATGACAAACTTTGGTGTCGACTTGATCTGTATACCACATGTCGGGATAGAACCCACATCACTGCTCTCTGGCGTTGTGGTGGCCAAAGACAGAATTTCGGGCGCAGCAGCCAATCTCGTGGTATGTTCGACG
>Ga0123354_10004855_pt1 | contig 19265 bp, 6 predicted proteins | sample TergutLab28metaG_2_FD_97872 | JGI IMG/M metagenome (GOLD analysis project Ga0123354, IMG submission 97872) | Labiotermes labralis P4 segment gut microbial communities from Petit-Saut dam, French Guiana - Lab288 P4 | ecosystem: Host-associated > Arthropoda: Insects > Digestive system > Gut ...
ACGTGCTATACAGAAATCAGAGTACAATTTTGAGTCCACTGGGTACGACAATTGCGTCAGCCAAGCTGGAGTTTGGGTGACGTTTAGTGTCCTGGTTGCTTTATGACAATGATACTTGACATTCCTGTCGAGTCGACATTTCTCTGTCGAGCAACAAGTATTCTATAATTTTAGCTTACTGCTTTACTGTTACTGTATACAAATATATACCTTATAAATGAAATACCATCTTACCTGATAGTCGTAAGACGGTAGTATACGACAGTATTTGTGTTTGTATGTTGTGCTGTTTTTTGTGGGTCATTTGTCGGTTAACTCATAACGATATAAAACAAGAACTGAAACAAATTACTGCTGTTGTTGCTGTGCCACAGTATCAACCATGAATAGTTTATTACTGACCTCTTATTATGTTAATTTAACCAGCAACAGAGAAATATATTATTTAAAAAAAACAGTGTTCCATTGGTAACTCTGCTACCGACAATTAGGCATGAAGGCTAAATAAACAAATACGTATTTAATAAAAAATTTAAGTAAATTGAATAAACCACACAAAATATTCACGCGTATTTCTCGAAGGTTTTCATGTGGCAATAATTAGTTTTCACAAATTCAGCTCACATTGCTGCACCAAATTACAGTCGGAACTGTTCACGGTGCTGCGTGTTGCTTTCGATCTCAGGCATTACATGCAACTGCAACTAGAAGAATCGTCCCAACAACGTCTTCAGAGATACTCAAGGCGAATTCGATTTCCTGGATCCTGAGTTGTTATCTTTCTATGGTCACAGATAACAAACAGTATCTGTTAGCAGTCACCTACTTGTTTGTATCGTAATTACGCACGTGAAGATTAGGCTCAGCTGTTTGATACATTTTCCTCACACGACAGGTCTTGGGTATGTGAACAGTTCTCTGCATGCAGGTTTAATACATCCTTTAATACTCAATGTACTCTCCCGTTTGCGCAAGCATTATCTGTGCACTACGTATACATAATAAAAATAAAATAGACTACTTCCCTATATAACATTAACAGACTGACCTTTCTAACGAAGAAACAACGTGTATTATTCCGGGGTTTGGTGTGTGTGTGTGTGTGTGTGTGTGTGTGTGCCACTAAGGTGAAATTATACCTTCAAAAAGCTAACCGAATGAGCTTAGAACACTTGACTGACGTCAAACCAAGCTACCAGAGCGCCCAGTATAGGTCTGGGGTCTATCCAGTAAGATATTTAGTGGGTGCCGGAGTTTCTTCCCGGAGGTAAACTGGTCTTCACTTGAAGCTGACAACTCACCATCACGTACTGTTTGGATTAAGGATACGTACAGGAATATATCCACATCCTCCCACAACAATCCTTACTGAATGGTCCTTAATTATATGCAGGGACCAATAAAACTTTAGTTAATGCATTGTCCCTTATCCAGAGACTCGAAATTTCTATGCTGGCTTTTCGGACCTCTGAAACATTAAAATCGCAAATCGGTCACTAAGTCGCGTCGTTGCAATAAAGAGGAAATGTGATACAGGCCTACGATGTATCTTCTTACACTTTCGTAATTCTGTTAAAATTACACACCATCAATCAATCAATCACATTCACCGTGACGATTACCAACTCTACGTAAGTTTTAAATAACTCCTGTGAAATTCAGTTCACTGCCATCCTGGGAAAATACACTCGAAAACTCTGGGTAAATGACCAACTTGATGCACAATTACCTTATATAATACGTTGATTATTATAAGCCTCTACCTGTTTCGAGCAGCTCTGTGTTCATCTGTAAGTGACCGTCCGGTGTCCACACCGGACGGTCACTTACTGCGAATACTATACCAGATGCTGTATTAATACAATTTGACCTCCTGATGATGAGCACAGAGTTGCTCGAAACACGTAGAGGAGTATAATAATAAACGTATTATATAACATAACTGTGCATCAAGTTGGTCATTTACCCAGAGTCGTAACAGGATGCACGGTCAGCAAAACATAACTCGAAAACAGTTTCATCTACTGTTAATTTACACTACAAAATGCCTACTTATGAAGCGAAGTCTCAGAATAAAAGGATGAAACGTGCAAAACCCGAATAAGAATGTGTGTGTGTGTGTGTGTGAAGACGTTTGTTTGCTGGCGCTCGTTCGGCATTGACTGTCTGCAATTACGTTCTGTCACACAAAGCCATGTAACAACAGCGGCATCTCACTAAGACAAGAGCAACGTCTTTACCTAGGTAGGTGCTGTTGGTTAACACCCAGAACACCTTCAGTGGGTCGACCATCACCAACAAACACAGCGATCAGGGCAGCCACTCACGACCGCTGCCACTGAACAATGTCCGCACTGACACCACTAACAACACTAATGCACATAAGAGGCAGCACAGTGTGCAGAGCCCGGGTCGCACACATCACTAGTCACAGCACTTAACACTAACACTTTAACACCACATAAACCAAGACACAGATGCATTACATTACATAACTTAATACACTCACATATACCTCAAGCAAGGGCACTGGAACTTCGAAAAACACGACAGTTAACTTTCACAAACTATTGTGAACATAAAGTGAATGTGCCACATCCAAATATTCGGTTTAAATTACTACAGGCATATTCCAACATTCCCCATTTTCGCCACAAAGATACATGTGCTGGGATTCAACGGCTGTGATTTTTAAATTTCACTGCAGTTGAATTGAACATTAAATGACTATACTAGAATACGCGCGTGGATAGCTGCCAGTAATTGGTCTCATATGCATCAAACGATACGCCGGAATTCGAACCGGCGTGCTGGAGCGTCGGCGTCGGTAGCGCAACTGAGCGTACATTGGGACGGATACTAGATGCTGGTGGAGGAGAGCGTCGGGGGAGGGGGTACGGGTGAGTATGACCGAGCGAATCGTAACACGGCCCAAACCACGCCTACGTCGCGACCTATCTTTCGCCACCGAGATTAAGGAAGTGACTAGCACACACGCACGTATACGCACACATACACGCAATTCCATGTACACGAGGCTCTGGTCTTACTGTTTCATGAGGACGCCAATTGCTAAGATTTATATCGTAGCTAATCATCACAACAATAGGTCAACATACGTCGAAATTCAGTACGAATCCAAGCAAGGCAGGCAGTCACAATAAATACACAAAGAGGATCGAAGTATATGCAGCAGGAAAATATGCTTTATGGATTTCGCTCTGAATTCCTTGTCGCGGTGTCCAGATAAAATGTCAAGTAATCTCATACTGCATGGTTTCCCACGTCGACTTCCTAAAAAATAAGAGTAACGAAGTGCGTGCATGCGTGCGTGTGCGCGCGCGCGTGTGTTTATGGATGCTTTGCATAAAACACTGTCTGCAGCTACAGTATTTATGAGCAGGCCTACATGGCGAGAAGCACATCGGTTCTGAGTGCTCACGGACAAAAGAAGCGAGTTATTTAGGCATACAAATTACGCGGTTTAATTAGGTTAATAAAATACAAATTTCCACATCAGGAAGTATATGCCCACGGTTAAACAATAATTTGTAAGAAAGTTGCTTGACATAATAAAACAGGTTTACGTAAACAACTGACGAATTCAGAACTATTTATGGTGTAGTACAAGTCATGAAAAAAACAGGGAGTCTGCGGTTGCCACAAATATTATTTTATAGTAATCCTAAGTTACTCGTTAACCAACGAGCGAATTAGCTGAAATGAAAGGGGTAGCGGGATACAGAATAAACCGATGTAATGAAGAGAAGAATGGGAATGACAGAATGACAGAAAACTACATAATAATAAACACCATCAAAATACACAGATAACATGGTCGGATATAATGCCTGAAGAATCTAATCATAAAGCTACTGTAACGGACGGACAGAAGATAAGAGAGATTTTCGATGGAAAGAGAGATCAGTAACTCGGACGAGCGTTATACATGAAATAGGACAACAGGTGTGAGGAGCGGAGAGGAGAGGCCAAGTTTGCTCAGACGGATTGGAAAGGGGTGCAAGTGGGAAACAGGAAGGGGGGGGGGGGTCGATCTCAGTCGTCACCCGGGGTCCAGACATTCCGACGAACGTTTGGGTTATTTTAATCAGTTCAGGTGAATGCTGACATAAGATAGTTGAAGTTTGTATATTATCTTTTGGATGATTCCCCGGCGTCTGAATTTTATATGCCATCGTTTCGGAACACACTGTCTGTTCTTCATTGGTGTTGTCAGCACCTATGAAGATGGAACAGTGTGTTCCGAAACGTCGGTACATACAATTCAGACGCCGGGGAATCTCCAAAAAGAAAGAATAAAACATTCAGAACACGGCGAAAGATCGAAATCCATAATCCTGAAATTTGCCACGACCACGTTCACTCTCCCACTCACAGTGGTTAATCGTATTGATCTCAGTGCATGCTAAAAGTGGCCAGTACACTTGATAGGAAGCAGTTCAACGGCCCATGAACCATCCGCGATCACTACAGACGGACATTTACACATAAATTTACAAAAAAAAAAAATCTTATACCACTGGCAGATTTCAAACTCTGTGGTTATTTACGACAATTAGAAGGCGATTTCATTTTTTGTTTTGACCGGACAATCGGCAGCCGACAGTCGGTACTATCAATAGGCTGCGAGTTGGGCGATAAAGGGTTCGAATTCCAGCAGGGGCAAAATATTTTCTCTTCTCCAAAAGGGCCACAATGCCTACAGTTCGTTGGGTAGCAGACTTGCTTACAGGGAGTAGAGCGCCCGTTGTGTTAAGATGACCACTCGCCTCCATGCAGTGCTGAGGGTGAGAGTGACTGGACCCACACATCTATTTCCGCCAAACACCTTCAGGCGAGCACACGGTCAACTCCACCTCTGTTCTTACAACACAGTAACACAGTAGCAAGGCTCGTCTTTGCCAATCTTACCGGACGATTCACGACGTCCTGTACTCCGTCACAAGACAACATATTCCAATACTCCAAGAAAGATGAACATTTCGCAGGTAAGTCCAACGCAACCCCAACGGCTACCGTTAAGAACGCCCAACTGTCAGCTAAACACTTTACAGGCGACAGCCGCCCACACCACGCATCACCGCATTGCTACACCCTCCTTAAAACCCCATGCAATCTAAGATTTCCCTAATACTGATTCTGTTATCGCCACGCGATGTTCAGCCGTCATTCTTCCGTAAATTTAATCACGTTCCATATCCTCTGATCATAGAGATCGAGTGACAGAACGTGTTACATCTCTGACGCATAGCCTGAATGCCAGTATCCTAATTCAAGAAACATTATGACGCCAATAAACACGAATAAGGTGAAAGACGAGGGAAGTTCTTACCATCCTTGCATACTGCCAACATGAAATCTTAAGCAAACCAACACCGGCTTTGTAACTTCCCTCCTAGATGCAGAGACACCACATTCATTACGATAAAACATTACTGGGATCAGAAAGAACACAAAAATGAATTTTGATGTTTCGCTGACCGTGCATCTCAGTATAATCCTAGAAATTAACCAACCTGAAGCACAAATTCTTGTTTTATAATAAGTTTATTATATGCCTGTACATGTTTCGAGCACTATGTGCTCATCATCTGGGGGTCAAAATTGTATTATACAGCATCTGGTATCATCACACCTGTAGGTAGCCGTCCGGTGCACAGGTTGGGAGAGAACTGCAGTCCTCTCCCAACCTGTGCACCGGACGGCCACCTACAGGTGTGATGATACCATATGCCGTATGACACAATTTTGACCTCCTGATGATGAGCACATGGTGCTCGAAACATGTACAGACATATAATAAAATTATCATAAAATAATAATTTGTGTATTAAGTTGGTTAATTACTAGGACAAAAATGAATACTTTGCATTAAAAGCAATCGCTGTAACAGCCGCGCGACTATAGCTGGCAGACAGGGAGTGTGACATATTCAGAGTAAAGATACGATATGAGAATGGCTCGAAATACTATATGTAATCAGAAAAACAAAAATGTGTACTCCTCATTGACCCTACCAAATTCTCCACCCTACAATATCTTTTCTTGGTTCCAAGCTGGCTACAAACGTTATGGTAGCAGTTGTAGACCTACACACATATTTACAATGTAAACTTTAAGAAATCGTTTGCCATTAAAGAACGATAAGGGAGCATGGGAACAGAACGGCCGGTTTAAGGCTATCGCAAAGCGAGCGGCTGTGTTCAAGGCTGGTTGCATTTCCGGTTCTTGTCAAACATATTTCGAATGTAAATTCACGAACTCTTCAATAAGCGAAAGTAGGGCAAAGAACTAAGTAATTAATTTAAATAATCTGCGCTCCGCCAGCACGCAATGTTACAGGGCAAGGATTCGTGTAAAGAATAAATCACAACACAATAAATACCTTTCATGCTTTCACTTCAAGTGGTTTAAGAAAACTACGTGCACCCTGAACATGAACACAGCAGGCGCATCCGTAACGTTGGCTACTATTTACTAATCGGTAGTGCGTCACATTACAGAAGACTTACAGTCGATGTTTCCAGGTCGGGTAGTAAAAGCCATACCGTACTTTCTTTACAAAACCGGCGCGCATGAAGTCCAGAAACAAACAAACATACAACTGTCTTACGGCTTATTGAAGCTGAAAGGGTCTTTGGTGTTTAATAATTTAGAAGAGTAGAGAGACTCAAAATTTTGCAAATTTTAGGGAATTCAGAATTATTTCTTATTACATGTACGAGGCAAATAGCCTACGTGGGAGCAAACACAGGCCTATAAAATAGAAACAAGTAAACACTTGATTCTCGTAATAAGACACCAACAAAAAAGAAGTGTAAGGCAGTAAGGTCACATTCGTGGGCATACGGTGGCGAGTTGGTCGAGGCAGTGCGCTACAAGCCGGAAGGGGGACGGGTGTTCGATTCCCAGTGGTGTCATTGGAATATTTTGTTGTTCTTATCCTTCCGGGCGCACTACGGCCCTGGAGTCAACTCGGACTTTAATAGAAGCGAGTACCAGGGGTATCTCCTGGGGGGTAAAGACGGCCGGTGCATAGGGCTCAACTTACCACATCCATGTGCCGACTGTCTAGAAATCCTGGAAGCCTCCACCTTCTGCAGACCTAACGGCCTCTCTAGGCCTGTAATGGGATAGCTTTACCTTAAATTTACGGTAATACCGAAAATGAAACACTACGTACAGCAGGGTGGTTCTACAGTATGACAGCCCATGAGAGTGTAAAATCAATTACAGCCGCAGGGTTATGTTGGAAATTAATGTAACCTCACTGTTACAATATACTAATTCAGGAATCCCTAAGGAAAGAGAGAATTTCGGAGAGTTTGGCGTAAATGGGAGCATCAAACTAAAACAAGATACAGTCATGTGGATTGATCTGCCTCAGAATAGGGTCCAATGTTGAGGGCTTGTGTAGACCACATTATTTGCTGCCAATTTAAGGCGGGGAATTCCAAGAGCAGATAAGCAACTACTAGCCCCTAAACGGACCATACCCAGTGGTGACTTTCTCACCAATCCCACACGCGCGCCATATTACACCACCATCTCATTCTTGACCCGACAGCCCTAACAATACTGAGCGAAGCGTACAGGCCAAGAAGATCCTCACGGAGTGGGCGTGTCTCCGTGTTACAACAGGCACACATGTTATCCTCAGCACGATTTGTAAACACCTTCAGTCTATTTTCTTTTCCTGCGGTGTAACAAACTGTGTGACAGCCACATCTACAATCATCTGACAATACAGTTCACTTAATCCCCAGGTTTCTCGGTAAGACAAAACGACATTCTAACCACAAAATCATTAAGATTCAGTTCTAACACCAACGTTAATTGTGCAAATCCGGAAATAAAATATAGGCGAAAACGATTAAAATGCATGGAATTTATGGCAAAATATTTGGGGCGTTGCTCCCAGCAATTCGTATTTAGCTTCTGCTACTGTAAGTCACCGTGACAGGCTAAGACCTCCCTCGATATTACCATAACGCAACAGCCGAATGAAGAAGTGGCAGCTGCGCTGTACAAATGACATATTCTTGTTATTTAACGACACTTACTGAACCGGGTAGGTGTTGCTTGGAATTAAATGACTGTACTCGAAAAATTAGGAAAGGTTTGTCAAGGTACGGTCGTGGCTACCACCAAGGTGTTGTGATACGATCTCACAGGACTATGAAAATCTACGAAAAGCTGAGTCTGGCGCGTCTGTTTCCGGGTCGAAAATCCAACTTACAGATTTGCGCACTCGACACATGAATGACAACCACTGGCATGATCACATCTGACAATACGAACTGTAACAGGACTAGACTTACATGCCTACGTCCCTTGTTACTGTCTTGCAGGTAGAGGATTGTCAAGAAAAGCAGTTACATTAAAAATTGCTTCATCAGAGTTCAATTTCCGTTAATGAAGATCCAGATCCATTTATGGCCGTATATAATACGTAATTTCAAAGATTCATTTCCAAAAAAGAAACTTGTAAATAAAGATGTAAAACAGATAAAACAGAGTTTCAAAGATGTATATACGTACACTGGGATGTCTCTAATACTCCCTGACACGTACACAAACGCACACGCACGCATGCACACACACACACACCAAATACCGTCAATGAAATAAATTTCCCTAATTGACTTACTAATTAGTAGAATATATGGCAATAGGCATCATTAACGTGAATGAAGAGGTACAATTCAATAAGAAAGTTGAAAGAGCTCGTCTAATTATATTCATCTTTGCATAATGAGGCCTAATGTGTCTACAGGCGTACAGAGTGAGCATTAGAACTATACTTTCTGAACAGCTCCGGTTTCTGTGGGTGTGTCGTGTTGAAATGCTTAACAATTTCATCACAAAAGACGACACGAATTCAATTCCATAGACGGTGCACTTCTTGTCGCGTTCACAACGAAGGCTAAAACAACGAAGCCTAATACATTCACCAGGCCTGTCTGTTCGTTTGTAAAAACTCGAGATCCGCTGACTGGATTTTAATCAGATATGACACGAAGAAATCTTGCTAAAATCTTCTGACATATTTCAGTTCGAGTTACAATCTGATAATAACAAAGGTACAGGTCACCCTACGTCACGCCTATGCAGGAAGAAAAGAAGCGGAGGTACAGCTCCAACCCATTCGCAACCTCGTCGTTCGAAGCGGGTGGGTGGTCAGCACTACGCCCCGGCCGCTTTACCCCCGGAAAAGACATCGTACCCATTGTACAGGAGGCAAGGTGGGCCCCAGGGTCGGTCTAGTCAGACACAGAAAATCTCGCCCACACCAGGAGTCGATCCCCGGACCGTCCAGCCTGTAGCAAGTCGCTATACCGCCCATGGCACACCGGCCACCTCGAAAAATAACAACAGACACTCAGAAGAAGAAGAAGAAGAAGAAGAAGAGGAAGAAGATCTGTCTGTAGACGACTCGTTCTGTGAGCGCGTGGCGTAACTCTCTAAAACTTTATAGGGGCAAAAGAAGTACCCAAAGAAAGAAGTGCAAAAAAAAAAGGGCATGTTTTATGTTCAATATGCTTCTTGGTAGCACCTTGTGCTTTCAAAATAATTAAACAAAAGCAATTATTGTATTATTTATTACGCGAAATAACCAGGCGAACTTGGAAGAACTGTCAACGCCACGCGTACACTTCCCTGCTGTTTGTGTTCCGCATACCGTGCAGTTTCTTACATTCCATATTTTTAAAAAACCAACAAAATGCGCTAATTAAAATACAATAGAAAAGGTTATAAAACACAGTTCATATCAGGTGCCAGCTCCTACATGTTTCGACACCAAGGTGCCATCACCAGGAAGTTTATCAACAACGAAAGTTCGTATGTCCAACAAGTATTTCAGGCGCTATTCGCCCTCATTTCCATCATAAGAATTACAAGTCTTAAATGTTACAACTCCACATTACACGTCAATACATTGTTGCAACAACACCACACAGCGATAAGCCTTAGTTGTTGATAAACTCCCTGATGATGGGACCTTGGTGCCGAAACATGTAGGAGCTGGAACTTGATATGAATTGTGTTTTGTAACCTATTTACTTATATTTTAATTTGCGCACTTTGTTGTCTTTTTTAGAAATGAGGTATTTCCTACTTGTTTGCTCTTAATCCATAATGAAGGCGTAAATGTTAGGCAGTAAGACAATCATTTAGTGAGATTACTCCTGTCTGTCCATAATTCTTGTCTTGTCATGGCATTCATAAAAAAAACTGTGTGCAAACAAAAGGCGCGCAAAAGTGTGTGTGTGTGTGTGTGCGTGTTTGTGCGCGTGCGTGTGTGTGTCCGCCAGTTTCAGAGTCTGTTCGGGAAAAATCATCCTTTCTCCTGGTGCTCAATGGAAGCAGTCCACAGCAATACGAGCCACGAAAAAAAGTTTCACTACGTTCACAATTCGGGTAAGATAATCTGTGTTTATCGGACTTACGTCGAAAGAGAGCTGGTGCGAGTGGCGTTACTGTAAAAACAGTGGGCACTTACCAATGTTGAGTGTATTCTGGGAACCGCTAAACAGGACACTGGTTAGCGCTTACCTGAAACAAAGACGATAGCTACATTGAATACTATCACTTACGTAGTTCTAAGAGGTCTCTGCAGAATCAGACAGACACATACAGCATATAATGTGCCGGCAGTAAACAAAACCTGGAGCGTTGTTTCCAAATATATTGATTTTCCGAAACCAAAATTCAGGCCCACAGCACACACACACACAAATTTATACGGCGCCTCAGATCCTTCCGTCACTTTAAATACCACTTAAATTAAAACTAAACGCGCACTTTAAGATTTACAAAAGATTTCAAACCAGGTATTTTTTCTGCGATGTACAGGAAACGAAAATTCATAGGAAAAAATTTGAAACCGGAATGGATCGTGAAACACAAGTGTCTGTACTGCATCCCAGGAAGTAAGCAAGTTCATAATTTTAACCAACACAAAACTAGGACCTACTTGAGATATCCTCCATACACAACGTCAGACAATGATATAACACGTTCTGTCAGACGACCAATAGGTGAAGTGGCTCTGCGAAGAGAATCGGGTTACAGACAGGAGCGCACACGGCTTTGTGCACCAACACAGAGTCACAGCAACTGCCAACGACGATGAACAATATACGCGTCCCTGTAGTGATTTTCACAACGAATCAAATCTCACACCAAAAATTATTTGTTAATACAAAATTCATTTTTATGAACTAAAATTACCTAATTTATTACGCAATTTCTTTACATTTTATTTATCGTTTCGTAAAACAAAGGTCTAAAAAGTGCTGAAATAAGATTTCCTACAAATTTGTCAAGCCCCTTTCTGGTGCCTTCATCAGTTCCGCACTCCTTGCCGACCCAAATGTATGCAATGTCTCAGGCGATTAACCGCTGGCCTCTCACCGCGGAGGGCCGGGTCGGGTCGAATCTCAGGCCAGTTCATGTGGTATTTCTGGTGGACAAGTTCGCCACTAGGACAGGTTAATCTCCCAGCAATCCCAGTGCCCTGTCAACAGCTTTACAACGATGAACGATATTCATTCACTCATTCAATTCATTCATCTACAAACGACGCCATACAATCTCGGCAATTCAGAGCGTCGTTAAATAACATATTATCGCTACTGTTCTTGCAGCTAACAATAAACGTTACTGAAAGGTAACTCGCCTCATAATTTCAAGCCTTTTAGTCTACGTTCGCACATTGGATTTATTATGAACATTCACTCCTGCCTTACTTGGCAATTACGACATTTCAACACGGTTCACCTTTCAACTTTCTTCTTTATTTTTCTGGATACTCATTACTGCAAATGCGAAAATAGTTTTAAATAACCTAGTAAACACACAGGTGGGTACCGCTTATGAGTTCAGTTTTATAGAGTGAATACAAAAATAAATACATTTTCTCAAGCTCATAACAAGCCTTACCCAACAGTCCTGCCTCATGCGAAGAAAGAAGTGTGCACTGCCTCTGCGTTGGTGTCGATTACTGGCAAGACGTCCATACCAAATGGCGCGAGTTTATCAACAGGTCAACAGCTACCAGTGTAAGACGGACAGGCGGACAAGATGCTGCAGCTCAAATTTTTTCTCATATAATAACAAGCTACAACACTGTACAATTCAAGAGACAATCTGTGTACGTATGTTTCTGTCGACATTTGACGTGCGGTCCAGATGCCGGTTGCGGATTTCTTGCAAATAAAGTTGCTGACCATTACAATGAGTTACATTGACGCGAAGAGCGACGTCAGAGGTTCCGCATATTTTAAAACAAAAAACTTCTGGACTTCATCCTTCAACTCGTTCGCATAAAGATATTTGTGAGAGATAACAATATGTGACATACACATTCCACTGTTCACATAAATAACCTGAAGTGCACTGGAAGCAATGTAAAAAAGAAAAACCTCTTTCGAGTAATAACAGTCGAACGCTCCACTTCACTGTTTCCTTACTGCCAATTGTATCTTGCGTCTACATTCGTCATGTGCATATATTCCAGATCCAATCCTACTGTAGGAGAAGCTCATCAAAAACAGACGGGTGTTGAGGAACAGTTAATATTCGGGTAAACACTGGAGAGTTTCTTTGTTTGACAAAGTTACCGATTTGTAGCGTTAAACAACTAACGCAGTTTATACACGGCGTCACCGATTATTAAACTGATTATTAAAAACGTTCGGTTTAAGCAGCCTTCGGACCTCCGCAGAATAGGTCAACATAACACCAGCAAAGCAGCTTTTACATTTAGTTCAGGCTGGCAATACTAAAATCATTCGAGTACGCAATAAAGTTTAGTAGACGAACTGCTGGAACTGACGTAGAAACCTCCACAATTATGACGTTTACAGGGCCGTATATCGTAATATATTTCTACAGCAAAACCAACCAGATGTACCAATGTATCAAATTTATTTCTTTTGGAATAACTCTACATGTTTCGGACGGTCTTTCTGTCTATCATCGGGAGTTGACGACTGTACATACAGCAACAGGCGTTTGTCATATAGATACTGCTGTCTGCTTGCTAGCAGGTACCCGCTAGCAATCAGACAGCAGTATCTGTTTGTGAGATGCCTGTTGTATGTACAGTCGTGAACTCCCGATGATGGACGGAAAGACCGAAACATGTAGAGTTATTCCAAAAGAAAATAAATTTGAGACACTGGTGCATCTAGTTGGTTTTACTATAGAAACACATAATTATGCCCGTCTTTTATGCATTCATCGCACAGTAATGCACAAATATAGGCTTGAAAGTATCGTCTGAGCACGTTACTAATTGATGGCACTGTTATGGCTGTCACGGTGCATGACGGATGGTCTTCGGAATTCTCATAACGCACAGGTTTACTACTCCGACTCTTATACCGGTACGTATTTCTGCACCCACCTGTATCAGTTAAGTCCCCCAACGATGTAGACAGCACGTTCCACAGAAATGACGGAAAAAATCTTACACCACGAATGAGGCAGAGCGTTCCTCTTAAAATAGCGGAACAAATTCATTATCCTCCACTGTACAGCAAGCCAAAATACCATGTAATTTAGACATTAATGCTTTCCATAAAACCGCTGAGTGTTTTCACTGACAGCTGTGAAGGAATTAAGGTCAAACCTATCAGCGCTGATGAACTCATAGGTACATACGTTCTCTGCAAGAAGTGCCTAAAGTAAGCACACGTGGCTAGGTTTTTTCTGCTCCCTTCCCCGTCCGTTTCCTTCATATCTGACGCAGTTACTAAACGAAAACACTTCAATCCAATTCGAGTCGTGACACCTACCGTCCATGCAGATCAAAAAAGAAGCTTTTTCAATTTTTCATTAAAAAAAATCATGAACCAACCATTAGCCTATATGTAACAGATACGTCAGTTCACACAATGTCGACAAGTTCCAGTTCAAATTTTGTTTTCTTGTTCCACGAAGGTATTACATAACCCTGAAAAAGAAACTTACCCAAAATTCAGACGTTTCAAGGGACAAAAAAAAGTGTGACCAGATATAGGCCTACTTAATCCATTATTCACTCTAACCACACACGTTCATTCTAATTTCATCTGCTACATGATAAAACTTACGAACTTAATGGCTTCTCTATGTAGACACATGCAGCCGGCAACGAAAATATCTATGTCGATATGTCAACCATTAATCCACAGTAGGATGAAATATATCAAGCAGTCTGTCAAATACGCTGCAACCCGAGTACAAAGACCGTTGGGCATGTGCATGGAACACGGCAGGTGAAACAAATCCGTTGCTACTGGCTGGGTTAGTACTGGAAATGCATATCCATCAGCACTGCAGCTGACCCCCACAGGAAGCTAGCATTGCTCTTTCAATGGCGAGAGGAAGGGTGGGGTGCGGAGGGGTTGGGGTGGGGGTGGGGCAGTCGTTATTCTTGCTTAAATGTACCATTTATGTTGAAGCGCGTTCAGAATCGTAACTATCAATATAAACATCAAACACGCTCTAAACGAGCTGAATGATATCAACTCCACCGACACCCCAGTTGCAGCCTCTCCTGTCATTAAGCTCAAAACGCTCCATCGCAAAGACTACGGCCGTCACAAACTGGGCATGTTAGTTCGTGCTTTCAGCTCCTTCAGTGATGCCATTTCAACTGTACAGGTTACATGAAACTGAGATGAATCAATTCACGTATCTGAGGAGAGTAACTACAAAAAAAATCACGAACCAGGTCACGATATGCAGGGTCCCAGCAAAGACCGCATGTCTCTAATTCGACGTCGGAGTACAAACTGCAACTGCAAAGTGACTCCGTACCAACATTTTGCTCAGTTCCGGTCACAGAATTGTCTAGGGCGGAAAATGTAACGCGTAAGGAAGAAATGAAAATCCATAAAGAAATTTACTATAAAAACAGAATGGCACAGACCACGAGGAAGATCTTAGCACTAACGGGAAAATAATGTAAAGACATCTTTAGAAGTACTCGCAGATTGGATGCACGCGAACGGTATTCTACCTCATAGCGTCCGGTGACAACTGTCGTTGCGGGTAACGGCGATGGATTGTAGCGTCTTATAAGAGGCCAAGAAATTCTTGACAATTTCAAGTGACTACCATCTTTCCGAGACGAACCACACTGCACTTAGTGCTGTACATGACTGCGATCTACCAACTTACACATTTCCACCTCTTATGGCTCATTAGTTTCCACTGCCAATTCCTAAGACAAGCATATGTTTCCCGCTTGTAACCACGTTTTACTGCATTCTTCAGAAAGAAATACATTAATAATTGATTAATTTTTCGGAATGTCTCTACGTTCACAAAACTGCAGCACAGAACTAACCAATTAAGTACTGCAGGCGTCATGCCCATCTGAGCAGCTCCACCGATTACCATGACAATGACAGCTTAGCAACACAAGAGCAAAAAGATTACAAAACTGCCGTGTCTGCCACAGGCATGATGTTCAAGCAATTCCAGGCAAATCCTTCAACCGGTTGGAACGTCCACAGGAGGGCATACACAACAATCACGTCACAAGTAAACTCTACCTTATCAACCAAGGCGCCAAGGCAAGAAGGAAAAGCAGCAGAGGACAATTCTCATGATCCGTTGAAGTGAACTAAATTAAATGCTCAAAACTGCTGCATGTCAAACGAACAAGACCCAAGTATTCCGCTGCTAAGTACTCCCAAGGGGATACAGAATTACTTAGAAACATCCTTACAAACTTCGGCGAGAGGGAGGCTAGGGTGAACACAAATGCTAGTCACGAATCTCCCATTTTGATATTCGCTGCACGGAGCACGCAGCAAAGTGGTTCTCCGTCCGTGAGAGACTGCATATAATTCCACTCCTTATGTACTTTGCACAATTACTTTTGTCCATTCTCCGAGAACAGCAATCAATCTCACAGCCAACGACGACGTAACTGAAGCCATAGGAAATTGGCCAACGAACTACAGCACAATTGCTGCCTGTGATAACGTAACATTAAGTAGTAACAAGTTATATTCGCTAATCTGGGATGTGACGCAGCGTTCATTGGCAGTTAGTTACCGACGTTTCGAGACAACCCTTCAGTCCGTCTTGAAGGGTCAAGCAGTCAAAGAACTACCCATCAACGCTCAGTAACATCCCAGAAGATGGAAGATTTCATTTAGCCCGCAGCGGAAGCTTGAATTCAGGCAAACATGTATTGCATGTCATACCCCTATCCCAGACGTTTCTAACATTCAACGGAAGAGTGAAAATACGTCACCATCGATCTCAAGTTATCTACTGATGGCAGAAACTAACTTGAAGGTAAGCAAAAATTGGACCTACGATGAAGACCCAAGCCCTCTGGGATATCATGCCATGTGCAGTGAGGTACGGTTAATAGGCTTTCGGAAGATCTCGCTATCTCCATCTTAAGGGCGGCATTCTTGGATAAGTCAAGATGGAGGCAGCAATCATCTGCAAAACGTCGCTACCAATATACCAATCCAAACGGCGTAAAATTCTAAAAGACTGAAATGTTCATTAACTGTGCTGACACAACGTCTAATCTGGAAAACTCACCCTTTTGAATGTCTTGACGAAGCCATCCCAGAAATTTGACACACCTCGTTGAAATACTTACCACCCTACTTCTAAATGTCAGCCTAATTGGTCAACGAGTTTCCCATTTCTATCAGAAGAGGTTGTTATGGGTTGCGCCTTAGATCTTTCTTGCACTGCCGCTCCAATAATCTCGGTTGCTAACGGCAACACACTATCTGCACCGCTTTCGGTGAAAATACATTAAAATGAAAGACAAATTTAAAAAAATAGCTGTACTTTATTAAAAATTTATTTGAATTCAAGCATTCGTCCAATTAACTATTTATTGGTAGCGTTAATTATGTGCTCCCAACCGTCTACCGTCCAATAGCACGTAATTTCTCCGACAGTCAATTTATTAATTCCGTGAGATTCTTAGAATGAACTGCGAATGCTCTCTTGAAAAACATTAATAAGTAGGTCTTTGTAATCAATAAGATATGTCTTTTCTTTGAGGTAAGTATATTATTTTCATGAACTTCTATTCACAAAGATTCAACAGCCATAATTTTAAATCCAGTTATTAAAAAATTTGTATCTGCCATGTCCTGTAAGTCCTCAAAGGTCTCACAAATGCAGAGAGAGACGAACATGCAGGAAGTCTGTTGAAAGACTAGCACAGTATAGCGGAGAGGGCACACACTCGTAACAGAACTGTATTACCCAGGCACAGATGGAAAAGTCGAGCTAATTTATTGTTAATCCGTGAAGAAAAAAGAGAAGAAAAGACGAATTCTTAAGTTAATTTAACGACATTACTTAGATACTTCAGTTACGAAGCGCGGAATGCAACAAGCGATCATCATTGATGTTGGATAAGTGAATATTTAGGAGCAGGCATTCACAGCCTATTTGGAAATGCCACCATAACATCCAGAGAAGTTTCAGTCAGCAGCACGGCAGCAGGGTCCACAGTAGGAGCGGCCATCTTCCTAACACATGTCCAGCGGAATATTGCTACTGCAACATGCTCGGAAAATAGGCTATACGGCCATTGAAAAGACGAAGCACCACAACGTTAACCTTATTGTCACTTTCGACTTGTTATGAGAAATAATTAAGTTTATCAGACAAGCAGGCCGTTTCTCCTGCAAGTATGCAAACCGAATCGAGTCCAGAAAAATCGATTTCGAAGTGACTCGCTAAGATGTTACAAACTCTTAGGTTAAGCGATATACAGGATATATATGAAAGACAAATGGCCTAACTGATGATAAGGGACTTCCAGAGAATTGCAGAACGTGGCTAAAAGCCAAACTGAACAAAGGGAAATCTAAACAAACATCGGTTCTAAACTTCTGTAAAAACAAACGGCATTCAAACAATCGTTACACAAACTCGATGACTACTGTTAAAATTGTTCAAAGCTTATCTGCAATAGACACAGTTAGCGAGCTGAACATAAAACAGCAGCAGGTCTATATGGTAAATATGCAGCATAGCTTGCCAAACAATTGCAATCCCACTATTATCGCTTGTCGCCTGATGTGTGATGAAACTCTACGCAAAATGCCCTCACTGCCCCCCCCCCCGCCCCCCGGCCACCAACAACATAACCAACTGAGGACAAGGAAAAAGTATAATTGACGTCTAGCCATATGAAACTAACAGTTAAAACATCGTGTCTATTATTATTATTATGTGCCCCCTTTAGCCCCCCGTAAACTGGGTACTGCGGCCCCTTGTCTTCGAGTAAGCCAGCCGGAACATGAATATAGCCACTTACCACTATACACTGCCGAAGTTAAGAATGCTTTGAACCACACCTTGACCATCTTCCACGTTTTCACGTCCTGGTGATTACGCAGCACATAATCAAATTTAGCGGGCTAACCTCTTCAAGTTTCCGCTCTGTGCACCCCTTCAGGACCTAGTGACCTGCATGGCAGATGACACTAAAATCGAAATTCATTGCACTTCTCAGAGGATTGCTCATCTACACTGCTATACAGTGCTACACACCTCACTGAGATATACCGGAGGCAGTAGACCTACTACGGACCTTAATACCTTGCCAACAGCTACACACCTCACTAAGATATACTGGATGCAGTACCACGGACTATCAGGATAAAGCTCTGATTTCCAGATATCCTTTGCCACAATCTTGCTATTTCTTCGTCCATGTAACAGTGTCTTCAACCATTATTATAGATTTTAATTCACTTAGGAAATCGCCTGCAATTCCACAAAACATATCTTCAAAATCAGTTTCCACATTTTACTCCCACTGCCGCTAGTTTTACCACGTGGTCTATTCCTTTCAGAACTCGAATTATAACTGTGTATTAATTAACAACCATCCCCATCCACTGCCGCGGTTAAGAATGCGTGAAGCCTTACCTCCCTACCCAGTGCCCGCTTCACGTACAGTTTATTTAAGGACAACAACAACAAAAACAATTATACCTTCACCTGTATACTTTGTAACCCTATGACCTCTCCAACTCAAAAGCCTAGCAGACTTAAAATTCCGTACGACCTGCTGCTTTTTTTTGTACTTTAGATGCCGGACTGCTGGCTAGAAGTCAGTACTCGGAAGGTCCTGCGACCGGCCATCTCGACACAGATTTTTCTTGGTTTCCCTGTGTCTATAAGCAAATGCTGAGATGGTTCCCAACATTCCAAGTTGCCACTACATGCTTCTCATGTAGCCCTCC
>Ga0123354_10004857_pt1 | contig 19262 bp, 15 predicted proteins | sample TergutLab28metaG_2_FD_97872 | JGI IMG/M metagenome (GOLD analysis project Ga0123354, IMG submission 97872) | Labiotermes labralis P4 segment gut microbial communities from Petit-Saut dam, French Guiana - Lab288 P4 | ecosystem: Host-associated > Arthropoda: Insects > Digestive system > Gut ...
CCCCCCCCCCCCCCCCCCCCCCCCCCCCCTCCCCCCCTTTTTACCCCCCCCCCCCCCCAGCTGAAAGTCAGTCTTCCAAAAGCTACATTTCTTAGAGGACGTCTACCGAAACAGTCTAGAATGATGTCTAACCTGAGCAGAGTCTCGAATCATACTCATATGCGACGCCACCTAAGCGGTGTATTGTCGACCAAGTATTCGGTTCAAAAATCACTGATATTAAACAAGTCTTTTTTACTATTATCTCAGAAATTTTTATTATAAAATTGACTCCTATGCCGAATGATAGGACAGCCTGTTGTCGAAGGTAAGCGAAGACTTTAGCGTAATCTTGGCTGTGGTTGTCCACCAAAATGGCACTCTTAAACTTCCAATGCAATTCACATACCTAAATTCAAGTGGATGGCTACGTTTTCAGAATTTATTAGTTCGTCAACTAGTGCAGAAATTTGCCAAATTTTATAGAACACGAAAGTCCATCACGTTGTCCAAAAAACCCACCACTTGCCCTTGCCCAGAGCCAGATGAATCCATTCCACGCCCTCCCATTCCATTCCATTCCATTCACATTAATTCAACACTGAGATTTGCGCTCTTCTGGCATATTAGGCAGCGTAGGGTGGTAATTCCTTACCGACGTTTCGGGACAACCTATCCCCCCCAGTTTCAAGAGTCAAAAAGAAATTCCTTGGTCCTTGAAGGCAGGATCCACAAGTTGTCCCGAAACGTCGGTAAGAAATTACCACTCTGTGCTGCGCAATATCCGAGAAGAGCGCAGATCTGAACTACACTGCGGCTGAAGCCTGAAATCACACTATTTAACATTACTCTGCCATCTGCAGCTAGGTGTTCCAAGTTGTCGCTTTCCTGCAGGCTTTCCACTAAATCGTGTAAGCGTTTCTCTTCTCCTCATTACGTGTCATTATGCCCGGCCATCTTGTCCTCCTTGATTATATTACACGACCCACATCTCTTCAGAAGCAGAGATCATGAAGCTCCCGCTCATGTAGTCTTCTTCACCCTCCTGTTACTGATCACTTGTTAGGCCCTAACTGCTTTCCCTACCGTAATGCAAGTATCTGATCCCAGCTGCCGCGCGGTCTAAGGCGTGGGTCGACGACCGCTCGCCTGCTGGGATTGCGGGTTCGAATCGCGCCGGGCCGTGGATGTCTGCCTGTTGTGAGTGTGGAGCAGTTGTCAGGTAGAGGTCTCTGCGACGAGCTGCTCACTCGTCCAGAAGAGTCCTACCGAGTGTGGTGTTTCTGACAGTGAACATGTACCCTCGATAATGAGGATGCCCTGGCCCACTGGGGGCTGTTGCGCCATGAAATAATTTTAATCCAAGTATTTCTCATGTTCTTTACCAATACTAAATAACTGCCTAGCAGCTGATTTGTTACGTCGAAGTGCGTACTGATGATTCCCAGTAAAATCCTCTACGTAAGAACTAAACTGTGACAGAAGAAAGCTGGCTGGAGCTTCATACGTAGATTACAGCAGACACAGGTTGCGATAACGACGAGAGTCTATTTTATCACTCTTCCTGTAAACATATAAATAGGTGGAACCTTGCGCTGTTGAGGAAATTCTTTCTTACTGCAGATTTTTGCATTTCATAACGTACTGTCTAACTTCACGCTTAAAGAATTTCTGCTGTAATTGAATCAGCACGTGATGATTTCATTCATCCTGTAGTCTGCCTTACGACAGGTCCACATCTTCTTCCAAAACGAGTTCTCCGCAAGTACGATAGAGTGCCTTCTCTCTCAAATGCCCCTATAATCTTTTACCTTAAGACAGTCAGTAGCTGCTTATCTCTACTTCCTCCTATTCTCGTCACTTACATCCTTCTCCCTATCTTTCCTTCAAAAACGTCTTTTAGAATGCAGTTCCTACGCAAGATGTGACCTTTCCAGTTACCCTCCTTCTTTTTACTGTGTGTAGGATACTCCTCTCCACCTTAACGCTATGAAATAGATTACTTCTTCATTTCTCACACGATCGGTCCACCCGATCTGCTCCATCCTTCTCCAGCACTACATCTGAAAACTTTCCAGGTATTTCTGAACTACTTTCCGATGTGTCCAGATTTCAACACCACACATATCGCTGTTCCAGTTGTAGAGCTGACTGGCTTCTTCAATAATTTTCTGGTGAAAATAATCTTCTTGTGGAGTGTTGCTTTTGTCAAGACAATCCTGGATTTAATTTCAGGTGTACATCTTGCCTAACTTGTTATCACGCTATCCACGTAAGTAAAATATTCCAACTCTTCCAGTTGTTCCCAATCTATAATAATCTCTATTAAGGATGGTTGCCTGTTTGTTGATTTGTATCTTTGTAAATGTTCAAAGACAATAAGGACCTCAAAGACAATAGTGACTCACCTGGATTTATCGCATTCTATAAGTCGTTAGCTTATTCCAAATATCCCCCTCCCATAACTATGCAAATCTGCAAAGAGGTAAATATTCTTACCTTTATCTTCACCTGCAGTATTTTTCGTAGAAACGAAAATTATCCAAATCCGCAAAAGATTCCGTCAAAGAGTTTAAAGAGTCGCTTAGGTGATCAAAAATTCCTCAGATTTCGTAGAACCCGAATGTTTACTTTCGTGTTCGTAAAAACGCAACAGCGAACCGCGTCCTGTGTCTTGGGACTCGCGCCGAAATCTGCACAACCGGACGCTTTAGATTCTGCTGCACAATGTTGGTGTTAATTCAACGGGTTAAGATACGTGATAGAGAAAAATATAGAGGCTTCATTAGTGGTCAGTACAACTGTTGATTTAGAAGTAAATGCTGAGAAAATATAGTATATATTTGTGGCTGCTGATATAATGACTGTTTTTAGAAGACAAAGAAACCCGCTGGTTTGGTTTAAGGCAGAAATTCAGAAATTACGAGAAGCTGACACAGCAAGTTGTCCGTTATAATTAGGGAATAAATACGTAAAATATATTTTGTTGATTTTTACGGGCCAAAAAAAACATAAATTTGTATAAAAGAGTGGTTGGATATGATTGAGGAATTAGCATTTAAGGAAATAAGAAAAACTGACAAATAGAACATAAATAGATAATTCAGGGAGATACTGAGATAAAGCAAGAGCATGTAATTTTACGTAATATTACAAGTCTGCAGAACGGAGGATCTGTTGCTGTGTTAGGCTGGTGTTAATCTCTAAGAAGTTTTAGGAACAGTGTATTGTGCTAGGGACCGACACGGATTATTATTGTTATATTCAGGACAAACTCACAAAATAAGGATAGGAAATGGCAATAAATTCTCTGTAAGTCTAAATAATTCAAATATTTAGGAACGACACAAACAAATAAAAATTGCAGACGTAAAGATACGAAAAGTATTTTTAATATGGAATATGTTTGCAGTCTTTCGGCACAGAGTCTTGTGCCCTGCACTTTGCCATTTAGAAACACAAAAGAACTTTTGAGTAGCACATCCGTACCTGCATGGCAGCAGGCAGTTCGACAATACCTTCACGACCTGAACATTTGCACACAAACATAAATCACTGACCAAATTTCCAGTCAGGAAACAACAAGACAGTCTACTGTCTATTGACTGCTTGTAGGGACTTTTTTCTCTTTTGCACGGTGCATTGATATAAAATATTCCATCGCTATAAGAAAATCCGCTGTACAATAAATAGTGCCTTTTAGTTGTAGTTTTGCACAGCTGTGCAAAGGTCTCTTGCAGTAGTAGAACATATCTTGAGCTGTCCGTAAATAGGATGATGGAGAAGGTATCCTGTCTGAGGAGGAGGAAGCAAGAACTGGATAGATACTGCTAAATAATGTGGAGTTTCATGATTTGAACTGTGCTTTAAATATTACGGTAACTGGATTTAAAAGGACGGGATGGGAGAAAAGATAAGTGCATATGTGCTTGTGACTGGAAGCTTCAACGAAAGCGACCGCTTGGAAGACGTGAGCGTTGATGGGTGGATAATATCAAAACGCAACTTAGAGAACATAAGTTGAGGTAAATTCAGTCAAAAACACTACTATAAATATAAGGCTAAACGATGGTGTTTATTAGCAATGGAAAACTACTCCGGAGCTGACAGCCTAAATGAACTTTATATGACATTCCTTACATTTTAATAGTGGCAAATATGCTCTTTTTTTATAATAATGAATTTCCTTATTTCATTCGATATTGCAATTAATTCCATGAAAACAGCTGATCAGTTTTCGGCCATAACCTCGAAAAGAGAAGTCAATAAAATAAAATAAGGAAAGTGCTAATTATCAATCTACAGGCAGAATGAAGAAGCTGTCTGTGTTACAGCACAAAATAAAGAAGCTATCTGTGCTACAGCATAAAATAAAGAAGCTGTCTGTGCTACAGCACAAAAGAAAGAAGCTGTCTCTGCTACAGCACAAAATACAGAAGCTGTCTGTGCTACAGCACACAATAAAGAAGCTGTCTTTGCTACAGCACACAATACAGAAGCTGTCTGTGCTACAGCAAAAATAAAGAAGCTGTCTGTCCTACAGCACACAATAAAGAAGCTGTCTGTGCTAGAGCACAAAATAAAGAAGCTGTCTGTGCTACAGCACACAATACAGAAGCTGTCTGTGCTACAGCACAAAATAAAGAAGCTGTCTGCGCTACAGCACAAAATAAAGAAGCTGTCTGTGCTACAGCACACAATACAGAAGCTGTCTGTGCTACAGCACACAATACATAAGCTGTCTGTCCTACAGCAGAAAATAAAGGCACAAAAGGAGCTTCACTTCCTGCCACAGACCACCTGAACCATTCGGCAGGAAGTTGTCTGGACCCCAGATGTGGAGACAAACAAATCAATTATTCAGATCGACGGTAATCATACAGACAGCAACTTACGTCCTGAGACACCTCGTTCCATAATTTATTAATTTATAACAACAGTTTTGTGCTTTGTAGTGTCCCTGATAGGGGGTCTTGGGCCCCGTTCCCCCAGGCGACAGAGACCTTACTGGCAGACAGCCCGGCTGTTGCTGCCCCGAAGATGTAAAGTTGACAATAGGTGTGGGTATCAGTCAATAACAATATCTAAAAAGATGTTTAATAAAGGACGAATTAAACTACATGTTTCGGCCTAATGTGGCCATCAGTCAAGTTTACACCCGAAAGTATGGTGGTAGTTCTTTACAGGATTGGTATGGGTATGTCACGATGGTGAGATCTCAGCATCTGTGATGTTTGTTATATGTTATTTATATTTGTAGGGGGTACGGGGGGGGGAGGTATCTGTATGTGCGCTATCCTGGGTGTGCAGCTCGAGTATGTCTGCTCGCTGCTGTCGTGTGTGGGTCTCCAGTTACTGTTTGTCCATATCCGATGTCTACTGCTGGTGGGTTTTGTTATGGGTTGTGTGTGCTGTCTATCCTTTGTATCTGTGGTGATCTCTGTGTCCAGTCCGTTTTGTGTGTGCGTGTACTTGTCCTCCATCTAGGGGGTGTCGTATTAGGCGGTTAGGTGACCGGGTCCCAGACCTGTTTGGTAATTGCTGCTTGGCACTGTGATGGTAATTGTCACTTGGCACTGTGTTGTCACTGTTGGTATATATATATATATCCGTAGTCTGGTGTCACTTGTATTTCCTGGTTTAACGTGTCGTATTTATGCAGGTTCGTCTAGTTTGTTCGGTTGTTATTTGTTATTTGTACAAATAACAACCGAACAAACAGTAACTGGAGACCCACACACGACAGCAGCGAGAAGACATACTAGAGCTGCACACCCAGGATAGCCCACATACAGATACCTCCCCCCTGTACCCCCTACAAATATAAATAACATAAAACAAACATCACAGATGCTGAGATCTCACCATCGTGACATATCCATACCAATCCTGTAAAGCACTACCACCATACTTTCGGATGTAAACCTGATGATGGCCACATTAGGTCGAAACATGTAGTTTACTTCATCCTTTATTAAACATATTTTCTAGATATTGTTGTGTTATTGACTGATACCCACACCTATTGTTTATATACACACAACGGGGATGGCTCATTTTAGAATGGAAAGTTGACGTTTGGAGGGTGGGCGGTTGTCGTTAAAGAGTGAAAGCCCACGGCAATCTCCATATACTAATGGTTTAATAAACACTAATGGTACAATTGCAGTAGTCCGGTTGTGGAAACGAGTGCAGGTGAACCGCTAATTTCTACGAGGCTCTTCGCTGTTAGGAAGTGCTCGGCCTGGCTAGTGTCGAATGAATCCCCCTGTCTCTCGGGCTCGAAGCCCAGTTATACTAAATCAGCTACAATGTCTTACAGCAACCCCTGCCGTCGTCTCCTTACAGACAGCACACAAAAAACACTCGGGTTACAAAATCCCTCTTTTCCCAATATTGTGGTAAGACGAAACAAACGTGCAGGATTGTCTGCATAGAGTCAAGTAGGGAGTACAACGGGTAGCCAGTGCGCCGCCACAAGCCTCTGGATACTACAGCTTGTCCTTGCAAGAAATGTTCGTATAGTTTGTACCAATTAGGGTCCTACTGTGACATTGTTAGGGCAAACTAGTCACACGCCGACACAACAATATAAATAATATCTCAAAGGCTTACAGCCTGCTGTATGTATGAAGCAAAGTTCAAATACGGAAATTACCAAATAACAGTACGGCAGCCTGTAGGTGGGTCTTTGAAATAGAGATAACGGGACAACAACAAGCGTTCCGCATATACGGAGAGGGATTTAGTTACTATCACAGACTTTAAATATAATATCTTAACAATTTTCGCTATTTTATTTGAAATTAGGTGCGAAGTGAAAGCAAATTATATTATGAAAAAAGATGGCCTTTTGATTCGATTATATTTCTATACAAAGCCGGTCCCAACAGCTACAAAAGTCGCACATATAATAACTTACATGATAGCAGGTGTGTTGTTTGGTCTACATAAAGATAGTAATATATAGTTGGGGTGTTTTGCATATAAATTATTTACAGTCGAGTAGAGACTGCAATACTTTCGTTTCTCCTTCTTACAACATGTAGGACAGAATGTGACTTTAAAACCGAAACAGACATGTCCTTATGATCACAAAAACTAGTGACATTTGTAACAGAACAACTGATGGGGATATTAAGAGGAAATTCTGGATGATGTCATATTTTGTTCGACGCAACAGACGTCGCGTTTGTCACGTTTTATTCATAAGTGAAAAAAACTGTGGCCATTAAAGAGAGAGAAACTTTACTCAAACCAAGTGGACATAATATTTCTGAACACCCGTCATTTGCGAAGTTTTGTACAGCACTGTCTTAATGTCCCAGTAGTGCAAACACGATTCAAGGTATTGGATACAAACCTAGAGCTACAAAAATATAAAACACGAGTTTTTTTCAATCTTATTTGAGAAAGTTCATACAGAACTTGCTGGATGTTCTCTAATTTTGACAAAAATTCAGCTATCACTGTGGAAATTGGGAGTGTTAAAACACCTCAGTTTCAAAGTTATACATCATGTATACATACAAAGAATTATTTGCAGCTATATATAAAAATCTGACTTAATTTGTGGACTTAAATCCATTTAAATTACATACAGACCCCTCCCCCCCCCCACTCAAAGCCGTTTTTCCCAGCAGGGTTTCGAACATACGCAGGTAAAAGAAAGTGTAGGGGAAAACATTTTGCCGAATGCTGAAAAAAATTAACTCTGGCTTATCAGCACGGACTGTTTCTTCACCAACAACCGAGGAAGCTGACAGCATCCATTACCCAAGCACTGTGTAAATATATATTAAGTCCAGAAGTGTCTGCACGTACGTAACCCTATTTTTTCTCTTAAGAAATGCGGTTTTGCACTTCAAGCCACGATCACACCTATCACTGTCGCTAGCGTTGAGATTCGTTTCCTAACACGCACAAGACACGAGATGTCGTCATTAAAAACCCAATGGGTTAAATCTGAACGAGAAAACATTCGATTTTTTTATGTGAATCATATGAAACACATAAATAGAGTATATGGGAAAAAGAAGAGTTTTACGTGTTGCAGTACATGACTCCCACATTCACCACTGACCCTGAATGGTTATCATTCTTTTGTTGTAGGCAAATTGCGGTAACATTAAAGATATAAATATGCAGGTGCAAAGACAATCCCAGTGCGCCTTAAACCACGTAAAATAAAGGAATATTTTAAGATTGCATTCTTCCGGAATGTAATGTCGTGGGGGTTAAAAGAGTTTCCTCCGAAACGTCGCTAACATATGAAACTGCACGGCCTCACATCCCAGAAGAGGGCAATCTGCACCTTCACAGCTGCGAAAGCTTAAAATTTCACACAGAGACACTTTCTTGCAGTTCGATACATTTTCACCATATTGCAAACAAATTAAAGTCAAACTTTAACATGTTTAACACCCACGATTTTTGTAAGTGCATTACGTATAATATCTTTTAATTATTAGCCCTTATGAAGTAAATGTTTCCCCTAAGTCAGAGTCCCATTAAACCAACGTGAAATAAATTAATACCGCCTCATAGTAAGATTAGTCAAAACGATTTCAGTACTTTAGAAGATGAAACACGTGGAATGAAACCTCCGCATTACGTGTTAATCTCATGAAATATGTGCAAGGAACTCATAAACACATACACAAATTTCAGTTCTTTCAGTCACGAAGTTAATGAGGACTAGATTTACGGATATACCGTCTAGCTTGCATTAAACACCTTGCGTCTCGATCAGAAATAATTTACAAATTATTATAAAATCTTATTACAAATATTGACATTCAATAAAAATGTTTAAGGCAAGAAACATAAGCTTATGGTGAGCATCAGAACAAGTATTTAAATATTCTTTGGACAAAATGCGAAGGTTTCTTTAAAGTTAATAAGAGTGACAGAATACAGCACACCCTGTGCTTTAGAGATTTAAGAAAATTCGTACATCTGATTAACGCTGAAAAGCAACACTAATTTCTTTACGTGTATTTAATGTCTGTGGCATCGGAAATACACGATTTATAGGCGAACACTAAAAGGCATATTGTGATGAATCATGGTTGGTAGTGGAACTGTGGGAAGAAGCACGTGGAGAAAGAAGTGTTACTGTCACAGAATGGATTATAAAATTTATAAAATTCAAATAATCGAGAAATTTCACAGCACTTAAGATGAGATGAATGTATGGATGGCTCATGGTGAAATATGGAATGTCTGGAAGGCCGAGGATGTTTAACACAAAGGAACATTGTGGTATGTTTTGTATGGCTGTGGCCAGAAATAACATGTGGGTAGTTATGGATCGGATCCACATGCGGACTTCAGAATCTACTGTGTTAAACCCATTTAATGTCTGCCTGCTGCTCCAACCACAATCTCAGTTTGTGGTGCCCAAACGTCACTAATTCTTATCCATGCACTTCCCTACTCTCAGTTCGCATCTTCTGTGGGGGCACCAGTTTCTTGTTAATTTTCGCAGCCATTTAAATATCGTTCGCTGCTCATGTTCGTATCAGAAGGCAGTTTCTTTTTCACAATATCAATCTTTTGTTTTGTAACGCATCTATTATAATGTGCTTTTACAAATCGAATAGCGCTTATTAACCACGTCATATCTGTCTTTCGCACGGGCCAGAAGTGTTGAGCCATGAGAATATTACTGAACATGTTTCTCTTAAAGCTTTATCATTTACTTTATTACTGACAGATAATCCGCCCGTTCTTCATAACATAAATGCATTGGTAACCAGTAGTTTGTTCGTCTCTTGAGATGCTGCTAGTTCTAGGACGTCTGCTCCATATTTTCACATGCTTCCAATTGCTTTTTTGTTCTGACAGAGTAAGTTAGTTTTTAGTTAGATAGTTCAGTAATAGTTGTGTCTCTCGTACCCCTGCTTCTGTGCACATTGGTGTCCAAAAGATGTGTCTAGACCGCCCTCACCCCCTTTATTACGTGCGGGCCAGTACGCGGTAGATCCTCTGAGGAGTCCAAACGAAGTGAAAACCCCCATACTTTTGCGGATATTCGTGTCATATATTCTGGCGGAAGCGTAAGGCTAAAAACAGAAAGCGTCCCCTCGACAATACTTGCGCTGAAAAAGTGGAGCGGGATTCCGTATCAGATCTTGCAACTGTTACATCTTTCACACAGTACGTAGTGTTAGGTGGTGAAACATATAACCTCGTCAGGAAGGAATATGAAATAAATGACAACAAATACGAGATATGCTGACTTAACAACACACCAAAAAAATGTTCCAATCGTCATAATAATAAGCACAAAATCAGCTGATTTTACTACATTGTTCGTACTGTTCAAACAAGTTACAAACAGTTGTAATGAACACAGCGCTTTGCTATCTATTTATAGTTGTATAAAATGCATAAGTGTACATAAAACGTATTAGCACAGTAGGTGTATTTAAATTATCATAGACATCTCTTTGCTAATGACAATATTTTCTCACATGCTCACAATAATTTTCATATAATTTACAGTTTTAGCAGCATTCACTAAACCAACGCTTCTAAAATGATTTGTGTCGCCAGAAATTCGACCATCAAAACTGTCCACTAGGCCAATACTAAATGTAACGTGGCTGTGGAAGACTAACTGCATTATACCAGTCCCATAACTACCACCGATTCAACTCTCTCGACGTATGTATACACTAATCATAGTTCATCTGTACATTGTTTGTACAAGAATTATAGCAATAATAAAAATATTAATACATACTTATTTATTTAATTAATTATTCATATTTCATTATATTTTTTATATTCCCCTAAAAGTGTTTCTCCTATGTTGACGTCATTCTTCAAAAGTATCGTGGCAGAAAAATATTGAGAACCGTCGAACTAAACGACTAGTATCTGTTAAAACACATGTAAGAAACATGATGGTAACCCTGCTTTACCGAAAATGCCAAGTGATACCCCCCGGTCTACATTCTGAATCACCTGTTGATGTCACTGGACTTCCTGCAGCTGCCACGTGCACGGATATACGGCCACACCGCTTCACATATGTGTGAGTCGTCGTAACCTTCAAGGTTTCGGATCGCGTCTAGTTGCAGGGAGAGACGGAGACAGGTAAGATACTTGAAGGAGAAGAACAAGGAAGGAAGGAAAACAAGAAACAAGACCGCCTTGTGTAGGTCAGCAGCAGGCAGGATGGAACGTAAATTAATAAAATCTGACCATAATTAAAACTCACTTACTTTTCCTCTCGAGGGCGTTTAGTTACATAATATTAATTTTCATACGTGACCTACTGCCTGTGTTACCGTAATGTGAGACTCGCAATGGTCACCAGCACCAATGAAATAAGAACGGTACAATTCACAATAAATAACCTATGCTGACGGTGCAACGATTCAGGGAGATAGAAACCCGAGCATAAAGCAGCCGAAACCGTTAAGTATCTCTCCAATATCCCGCCATTCTATGCACATTAAACATATAGACTACTACTTAGATACAGGATGAGGTTCTGACTTCACAGCCGCAGGGTTGAACATAAATTTTATTCTTACGTCACTTCATGTTTAAGTAACTAAAGTGATCAGAAATCTGCCCAAGTTTCATTAACTTTTTGACGCCTAATGTCACCTATAGTGGTCGTACCGCACCGCTAACCTCTAAAGTTACATTATATATTTTTATTCAACAAATATAGGTACTGAATATTTTAAACATGGTCTATACTCTCCGTTTCTTTCTCTTCAAAATGCAGTTTGTTTCATAATTCTAACGTATTTGGTTCCTGTATTGTTCACATTTTATATACAGTGTGTGCTAAAATTTAAAAAAAATAATTCCGGCGCCAAAAGGTTAAAAGACAACATTGCTGACATCTGGTTCAGTACGTCTTACAGTGCGGCTTACGTGGTCGTTGTAAGGAACCCACAAACCATAGTCTTTAATTTTAAATATGTTGGGAAATAAACAGCTTTAACAAAGTTGTACGAGCACCACTGCAACAAAACCGTATCACTTTTCTTGTGTTCTGCAACTAATTTCTTTATCCCGTTTTGCTCCAAATGCCTAGAAGGAAACTGCAGGACCTTTTGCCTGCTAGAAACATCAATTTTACTGTCTTCAGTAATCAGTAGGGTAGATAAGAGTTTGTGTGACCGTTGCTTGGCTTACTGGCTTCACTGTGGAAGAAAAACAGTCACTGTGTGTTTGCCCCAACTTCATCAACCATTGACTTTCACGACGTTTTGTGTGTTCGTGTTGATTTTTTTGCCACCAAGCCGATGCAGTTGCTGATACCCTGCAGCCAGCACTAAAAATAAGTACGGTATGCGTGTCAAATATTGATGTAGTGTTGTATCCGTTGCGGACCCGATGAGGAACTATCTTAGATTTTGTTCCCAGGGAGGACGGAGCTCGTAACTCTGGTTAAAACGGGGAGTCTGGCAGGTCGCACACACTCTCAATAATCCTCAAGTAGAATATATTGGAGTTTTATTGTGCAAGAGTGTGGAGTAACAGCATTTACAACTAAAATGTATAGGTGACAATTCTCGCCAGTGGACTCTTCGTTACCGTTCGTACTCACTGACTTCCCAGCTTCGTACTCTGCTACTCAGACACAGTTCGAGCTACGCAGCAGACTGCTCCCGCAGAACAAAGCAACTATTGTTATATGTGTTGCTCCACACTGCTCGCGCGATACACTTAGCGAGTCCAGTTATAAACAAAAAAGAAATTGAAGGAAATTATATTCCTCCCATGTCTGGTCTTAAGAGAGGCGAGAACTAAGCATGAGTAAATTTAGTTTATGACTAACATACAGTACATGTAAGAACGCTAAAAAAACCACAATAAAAAAAATCAGTTTGTGTCAACTACACAACAGTAGCAGGAAGAGCTGTGAAGCTTACGGTAGGGCCCTTAAATGATCTGTAGAAAAAGACGATAAGAAAGAACAAATTTTTATTAAAGAAATGCTTCTGAGGGAAACAAAATAAGAAGATGGCAGCCGTGCGACAATTTCATCTAGTTTCTGTTTGATTGTTAATCACAATAAGCCACTGAAATTTGGTACGAAAATAGAAGACAGCTGTAGAATTTAACATTACGTATGAAACATGCCAACAATTACAAAGCTGACTAAGCACAGATACAGGACTAACGTGTACGATAGGTTATGTGTCTATGCTATAGTGTAGTGCCCAGGGCGAGCGGTAATTTTGGCCAGCCAATCTTTTAGCCGTTCGACAGGCACTATCCTACAATTTCCAGCGGGTTTGGAAGTAGGTGGTAGCTGTAGCCGAATTGAAAGGCCTCTGAAAACGACTATGTGTTTCGGGAACTCGAGGACTATATAGTTCAGTCAAGAAAATTATCGTAACTAATTCAACACTAGGTCTCTTGTCTAATTATATGTACGCAAGTTAAATACACTAGTTAATTACACAGGTTAAAGATAATTTCCACAGGTTCCTAGTTACGACGAAATTGTATTTCCACTTATGCTAACCTAATTAATTGTCACGCCACTGCATATAATCCCAATGTGTTCTCAAATTTAGAAAAGTAATTTAGCTACCAAAATCGACTCACATTAAACCTGTAATTTAGTAGTCTGTCAGCACGGCTCACCTCCGGTCAACAGCCACAACGCAATGTAGAGTATCATCTCAACACCAGAGAATTCCCCTGATGAATCTCTTCTTCCGTGTGGCACAGAATCGTCGGAAAACAATTCCAAATACGTCGGCCGAAGTTTGCTCCAGTGAGTCTTGTGAGTCTTAAAATTTCCTAGGATTATAAAGTGGCGCCGTAACGTCATGAATTCTTCCTGATGACTTAACACCCTTACATCACTTATTTAGGTCGCGCGTACCTTCCCAAGTAGCAACTGTTACACTCAACTAAGCAAACAATTATGAAGCAAGGTGCGCGTTATTTCCTATTTAATATTTCACAAATCTGGGTCTTGTTACAGGCAAATCCCTCAGTCATGAAGAAAACTAAACGGTTACATCATGTTGCACTACATTACAACAGGACAGTTCTACGCGTGAGTTTAGTTCTGCCGAACCACCTGTAACACCGAATAATAATATTTATCCTTCTGCCTTTTTATCTGTCCGTCTCCATCATTCTTCTTGCTACTCTTCACATTAATTTCGCTTAATCCATATATTGTACATAAGGCACTAAATACATTTTAGTAAAAGCAGTTGGAGTTACGCTGCCACCATTAACACAAAAACTTCATATAAATGAAAGACAAAAATTACGTTTCAAGTTAACAAATTGAAAGCACATAAAATCAGGCTAAACCCCGGGAAGCCGTCCGCTTGAGGGCCGGCTCAAGGACTTTGCTATGCGGAAGTAGCGTTTCTAAAATTTTTTCTTCTGTTCCGTTCCTTCCAAGGTTGTCGTCTGACGATTGGCTGTCGTGGGAATGAGAGGTTTTGGGGCGTTGGCTCCGCGAGGTTTCTTACTGGGTTTCTGGGCTCGTATTTTGGAATTCGTCGAGACATCTTCTTGGTCTGGTTGGCCAGCCGGGGAGTTCTGCTGCCCGAAATTCTTCGCCGAAGCAAGGCAGGCGTCGAGGTATGTCGGTAAGCCAAAATTAGTCCGGTGATTTTGTATTCCAAATTCCTGTTTCGGTTTGATCTTCGACACACTCGGCGTTTGCCTAGCGAGGGGGTTGTGTTTGCGTCGTAGAGCTGGCGCGGGAGGGCGAAGTGCAATAAGGGACCAGCGGCCTTCTGTATTTCTTGGTTAGTTTTTTTCTTTCTTTTTTACTGGACGAGTCGAATGACGTGTTTCTGTTAAGAGCTTGCTCTGCGATGTGCGTACATTATACTGTAATGTCTAGTTCTAGCCGATGGACACGGATTTCGTGTTGTAATGTACTATGGTCTGAGTGGTGTAACAATGTTTGGCCGTAAGCACTGGTGGTGCTTCTTGATGTTGGGTTGTGGCCTGTGTGCACTGCGCTGTGTGCTGTAATGCTACGACAGACCGTGTCGTGTGATATCGAACGGCTGTAAGTACTTACGTGCCTGTATTTGAAAGGTTATTTTGTTTCTTGGTTACTCCATGTTTAGTTATTCAGAATATATATTTAGTATTATAGTATTACTTTTGGTGTCTGGTATTGTGACTCGTATGCTCATACATCCACACGACAGCCCAGTGTTACGGAACTCAACCGCCCAAATAGCTGACGGCGATTTTATAGTGCGAGCCCCCGGTTCTCCATCAAGCCCTATTTTCCGCAGTCCGAGGGATTATGGGATATTGAGAACACTTAATATTTTACGATCTATGTGGACTCTTTTTCTTTCGTCACAGATGAACGAACGGATTTTGCATTGCAGAAAACCATTAAGTAATGAGCAGCTTCATCGTTTCGTGTTTCGTTCAGTCTTCTGCAATATTAGAAACATTTGTCACGTCTGTGTCTGTTGGGAACGTCCACAGCAGAGCAGCATTTTATTGCCATAAAAATTACTCAACAGATACCCCAGTAACCTGCCTGTATTTCCCTGCTACAAATTAAAGAGCCGAAAGTTGCAATACTTTTTGCGCTCCACGTCAATCGCAAAGTGAACAGTCGGTACAGCAGCGCACAATTGACACCAACGAATTCTCAACAAGGGTTAATGATTCTTTTTTTTTTTATAAAACAGCTACTAGTCTAATTTCTTGATACGTGTTTAATTAAAAGATTGCGGTAATACAAACTGTTTATTTTCACAGAACATTGTTTCTCTAATTATAAAAGAGAATAGCGTGACCACATTTTTATGTTTCCGTTACTCCGTATGGGTCACTACAAATTATTTCTCTAATTTTGATCGTTCACTTTAATACAGAGTGCGATGACCAATAGTTGACATTATGGGAGATGACGTAACAAGATGCTGGAGAAACCCGCGCAATTAAATGTTACATTGACGGTATAATTAAAACTGTGAAATTTGGAAAACTTTATTCAAAGTGCTGCTGTATCAGTCGCTGGTGGTTAACAGTCTCTGCTCTACAAGTAACGGAACACGACTGCCTGAAACAGTGTCGGACTGCACGAGTATGTGTGCAGTCAGGCTGACAACACTCACAGACAGTGCGACACTAAAGGAAGACAGCCTACTGTCACACGTAACGAAAAGTCCATGTTGCTGCAGGAACGAAACTTGACAGTCGATGAAATTCTGGAATGGCGCCGTAGAAGAGCGTTTGTTTGAAATGAGCGTGTTTCAGTACGCGTGAGAACTGATCAGGAAATCTTGCTACTGCGCACACACATATGTTTGCCACCGAAAACGCCCAACGTCAGTTATGGTTCATGACGGTGCTGTTTCCCTTTACCCTACGTGCTGACTGTGCGTGATTGCTTGCAACAATTGCAACGTTTGTGTTTGTTAAACCGCTTATCCACAAATACGTCGTGTTATTTTAAGACAATTCATCCGCATCGTGCTGTGTGCATAACCTGTAAGTTTGGAGACCTCGACCCCAAGCAGTTCTCTGAATATTTCCTGTTTTTTGTTGTAGTCAGTCTGATGATGCCTATATTTATTAGCCGAAACACGTAGCTGACTTTGTATGACAAATTGTTGTGCTCAGTCTCAATATATTGTATTTATGATTATGTGAGGTCATTGGTATTCTAAACCGTATTTACCTTCTCTAAGTATGGTAATATCTGCATGGAAAAACGCATGAACGTACTGTGTGAGAACGATACTACTGATAATTATTCTAAGATCCTGAATTTACGTGCGGTAGTATAATTTCGAGAAAAATACAAATCCTGCTAGAATACGCTTAAGTTTCTTCCAGAAAGCAAAACAAAATGTGGTTAACAGGTTAGTAAAAATATATGTTGTTTTAGTTTCGATGATGGCAAATAATAAAAATTCGATCACTGCATACATTTTGTACAGCGACAGATACCGAGAGATTGTGTGCTGAATATTTTCCACAAGTCAACTACTGCAAATACGGAAATGGCGCGAAATACGTAGGTGTTGTCTAACAAAATTCACACGGGCAAAAATCTGCAGACTACTTTCATAAAAATAGCTGTTTCTATTATTATTATTTATAATACATTTATAAATTTAAAAATAAAAACTGCAGTTAAACAATATTCAACCTCACGCGGCCAGCACGCTGTCTGCTAAGTAACCTTGCAATTAGTAAGCTTTAGGTTTCTGTGACCGTGCATCGTGAGCAAATTGTGGAGTTGCATCTTGTTGGTTTTCTCTCTCACTCCACAACTTGCAATTAGTTTTCACCCAACATCACAATAACAACCCAATGTTTGTGGGACCACAAATTAGTGCAATAAGAAAATGTGTTCAGTCAGCTCTATACTGAAATACCGTCTGTTATATCACTTAATGTCAGCGTCTAATTCCTTTGGAATGGTGTATATTATCGTCAAAGTGGGTCTGTCTGCATTTACTGCTGCATGTTACGGTCGCACACGGGGATTACTTTGCAAATTACGTTACCTATTTTTACTCAGTACATGTCTCTACACAACCTGGACATACATTTAGTTTTATCGCAAAATGTTTTACAAAAGTATATTGTTTCATTACTGTTTAAAGTAATGATTATTTACTTACTTCCTGTTTTAATATTCTATGCTGAAAATTACTTAACCATAACTGTAACAGTAAAAAAAATACACAATTCATTTAAGGATCTTCCGATCTTACTAAAATCTCTACTAAATGTGAACAGTCAACAAACTGAACATCAGTCGCTGACGGTAAACAAATCACACAGTAACAAACTGCAGTCCCCTCCCTGCCGACCGCCGTACTGTAAATGGAAAAGTGACGTCTTCTGCTCCGAAGCTTTAGCATAGCATTTTACTGCAGTCATGTTGACTTATGTGGAGAACACAATTCATTTCGACCAGTATGGATTTTTGAATGACGTTGCTAGCAATTTATTGGGTCACCTTTAGCGATATCTCTTGCCTTGTGTTTCATATAAAACTGTAAAATCACCCTGTCTACTGCGCATTATGTAACCACTAACAGTCACCGCCACCCCATGCACAACTACCCTGTTCTATTCCAGTAATCTTGATAACCGATCTGTAATTGCTGTATATGGCAATGTAGACTATAACCGATGGTCGATAAAAATGTTAATGCCAGCTTCTCAACAATGCGGGAAAACCTTTCTATAACGCTTTAGAAATGCATCCACCCAATACCTAACCTACATCACACTCAACTCTGCCAACTAAAACCAGTTTCCAAAAAAAGTCACCAATGAAAACAACTTTTCCCCAACAATTAACCATAAAGCTACTCTCATTATATTGAGCTTCCAATAAACGTATTATGCAGTTCACAACACCTGACCTTCATAAAATAATTATTTCTATCCCACAAACTTGAAATATCGACATTTTCAGTCTCCCGTCCTCTAGGGCAGTTCGCCACAAATCCCTTACTATCGCAGAACGCGCTGGCGTCAAGTTGTTTTCCTCAGAAGTTAAACCCATTGGTGTTGATTTGCCATCACTGGAACTATGAGGACTATTACTGGGAAAGTACACACTACTTAAAAACACAACACATCCTGATGGATATCAGACTTTTTTTTACAAGAGACAGCGATTAGAAAAACAAAACACAGTTATTGCATTTCACAGACGGAAAACCTGGATTCAGAAGCAGCACAATTTTGAGGTTATATCCCTAAAGAATCGTAACAGGAGAAACGTACTGCACCTTTCTGATATTTTGCTTCGTCAGCGATGCAGGCGGCTGTGTGGTACAGCCCACTCAACATAACATTGACCCAATTCCTGTTAAGGAGCTTCAGAACGTAGTAGAGAGCAAGTAAACAAGTTACGATTTGGGTCCTACTGTAATACAGCACCGTCACTTCTTTCGTAAAATGGAAAAAAGAAGTTTATACCTCATAAACATAGTTAATTTTTCTGCAGACGAATGAAGTTAGGCGAGTTTCAGGTTAAATGTTTTACTATGAGAAGTTAGTGGCCTAACAGATAAACACGTAGCAACTGCGCACCTTCCTTCACAATTATAATGATGATGATATGGCAAGAACACATTCCGCGTCTTGAAGAAGAGGTATTTTGAAAATTAAAGTATCTTGTACACGTTGTGCAGTGCAGAATATACGTGGCTTCCGAGTGTTCACAGAACAGCATAACACATTTCATGGTAACTGGTGCTGATTTAGTCGTGGACTCTCACCTACTCCGTATGGAATTATACATTTCGAAGAGACAAAAATTGAGA
>Ga0123354_10004859_pt1 | contig 19255 bp, 15 predicted proteins | sample TergutLab28metaG_2_FD_97872 | JGI IMG/M metagenome (GOLD analysis project Ga0123354, IMG submission 97872) | Labiotermes labralis P4 segment gut microbial communities from Petit-Saut dam, French Guiana - Lab288 P4 | ecosystem: Host-associated > Arthropoda: Insects > Digestive system > Gut ...
CTATCCGAGGTAAAACTCGGTGTGTTTTGCTACATTTTGACAGTTCAAAACGTTGTGTATGTCCTCTGTATAAATTTCTAAATGCTTTCAAAGTTGTAAAGCTCTTTTTGAAACACCCTGTATATGCCATGCACCCTCATGTTGCTGGAATCAGTATCTCAGTTACCTGATATTTTGTTTTGTTTTTCTTACAGCCAAAGTGAAGGTTTGAGTGGACGTACGCTGCGCAAGATTCCTTTCCTTGCTCACGCATATTATGTTCAAGTACCACAAGTTTCATTAGAAGAATTCATAAAGGCAATGCACAAAGCAGTCACCAAACAACTGACAGAGAGAAAAGACTTTTCACAAGCATAAAATGTAGCACTTTAAAACTCAAATATGAGAATTTTTGTTTGTTTGTAAAAGTTCTGTTAAAGAAGTTTATGACTGGTAATGAATGGAAGTTTCCATACATTCATAATTTTATCATATTTAATAATATAATACACATTTAGCTGTTATGCTCAGAGGTAGCATAATGTCATAGTTCTTTAAAAACAAAGTAAATGATAAAAAGTGTTAGGGTACTGGACAACTATTGTGTTGTACAGTAACTTGTGCACTCCTGCCCAGTGGCATATGTGACTTTCTGCATGCTTGTGTCTGTGGCTAGCACAGTATGCTTGCTGCAACCTGCACCAGCTTTGGGCATGCAGTGCACTAGGCAGGAGTTAGTGCATGATTGTGTGCTACCTTCCTTGTGGCTCTTGAATAAAACAGTAATGTTAATGTGTACTATATCCAGTTCACTGTCTGCTCAAATGACTTGTAATTAGTGGAATTATACATTATTGTTAGGGGAGCATTAGAGAGAAACAGACCACTGTCTTTCATTCCAAGTACAAGAAATTACATACAGAGTGTAATTCCTATGACAGTCTATGGTGTGCACAGAATATAATTACATTAGCTACTGTACACTGCTCCCTCCCACCAAAAGATTGGGGGAAGGGGGACCAAATGAATAATAATAATGCAAGGCTGCCACCTATAAAATGTAAATCCTGTTGTATTGCTGAGGAGTATAGCGGATTCATTACTGTCAACACGTGTACATTTACTAATTTAATTTAAGACAACATGTTCAGACAACCATCAGTCGTCTTCAGGCCACCAAAATTGTAAAGGCACAGTATACAATAGCATTACTTTGTGTTAATAACTGACAACTCCATATGACATTTGTGGACCGGGTAACTCAGTCGGTATAGCAACTGGCTACGGGCTGGACGGTCCAGGGATCAAATCCCGGTGGGGGCGAGATTTTCCACACCTGTCCAGACCGGTCCCGGGGCCCACCCAGCCTCCGGTACAATGGGTACCGGGTCTTTCCCAGGGGTAAAGAGCAGCCGGGGCATGACGCTGACCACTCACCCCCTTCTAGTGCTGTGGTCAAGAAAGAGTAGAGCTATACCTCTACTCCCACTATGGGCCATATGGCCGGTACAGAGCTCAGTGCCTGCACAAGGGTGCACTTTACCTTTCTTTTTACCATATGACATTTAACAAATACATGTTGCCTTGTCACTTCCACAAAGTAACATGTATTTTATTAAATGTAACACTAAGTTCTCACTTATTAGCACAAAGTAATGCAATTGTATTGTGCCTTTACAGTTTTCGTGCCTGAAGATGACCGATGGTGGTCTAAACATGTTCCTGTAAAATAATAATAATAATAGTTTAATAATAGCAGGCCAAGATCACACTTTCAATATGCATTATCATCAAAAGAACATCATGAAGCAACCAACTGACAGTAAATGCAGATTGTGTCCTAAAGCAGAACACATCAAACATATTATTGTGGGATGCACAACACTTGCACCATCTGAATACACCAGTAGACACAACAAAGTGGCTGGTTATATCCACTGATGATATGTAAATGTGGGGTTACAGGTTAATGACAGGACCGGAAAGGGTCATGAATGTCAACAGTACCATTGTTATGTGGGATATACCCATTATCATAAATTGAACAATATTAGTAAACTGACCTGATAGAGTCCTGCATGATAAAAAGGAGAAGAATTGCCCACTGATTGATATAGCCATGTCAGATGATTCAAACGTTAACATGAAAGAAATTGAAAAACTAAGCAGATACAAAAACCTGGAGATCTAGTTCGGCAGGATGTGGAAAGTGAGGACAAAAATTGTACCATTTATGATTGAAGTATTAGGAAAATTCGAGTAGGGATTAGATCAGAACTTTCAGTTGCTCCCAGGTCACCCATCAGCCATAGAGCTACAGAAGATCACACTAATGAGCACTGCACACAGCATTTGGTAAGTTCTGGGGGTAAATCGCTTTGATCACTTGTCAAGATCTGGACTTACCAGATGACAGCCACCTGGTTAACTAATAGGTGAGAATAAATTCAAAATAATAATAGTACATATTAGTTGTGTTGACGGTATTTAATCCTCTATAAACTAGCAAATGTGTTCCACCAAAATAATTTCCGATTTCAGTAATCCCAGTCATGATTGTTTCGTTTACCTAATGTTATTGCTGTTTCCATTGTACCTTGGTAATTCAAACCATTTGCAACTGGTCTCACGCTCTGCACTGATGTTACTATAAACCATTAACTAAATGAGCTTTTGTGACAGACCAGTAGTGCAAAATGTCATACTGTTTTTGACAAAGTGTGTCTTCATTACTGTATATGAGAAGACAATTTATTCTGCTTCTAAAGTGTGTGTAATTGCAGTGAATATATCAAATTGCAAACTGAACTTTATAAGAAAAATACTTTTAATTGGCATCTTTCATTCAGAATGAATATAAAAGGGCACAAATATTTTAATAAATGTCACTAGTTATATAGCTAAAAGAACAATGATTGTAGATATACATAATTTAGCAACATCTGTGTCAGCTAATTTCATGATCTTCCTAATGCCTTCCAGAGAAATGTCACGATAGCACTTCAGCATATGCTGGAACTGCTCCCTCTTCCCTCGACTTCCACTGCCACACAACCTTCCTCTTATTTAATGACACCGTATCCACTGCTGAGACCTTTAGCATTCACATAGATTACTGTTTCTCAACCGTCAGGCCCTGGCCACGAGAGATTCTCCTGGAATTGATAACTAATTTAAATGTAGTTTTATATTAGTCAACATGCCACACTGTACACATAATTGTACTAATACTCTTTATGATTATGCCATAATTAATTATTAATACTTATGTTAGTTTAATGTATGAACTTAAAAAAAAAAAATTGGAAAGGTATTGATGAGTAAATTTGTTGGGACCGGGCCCTCGTCTTTTGAAAAAAGAATTTACCGGACCGCGGTCTCACAAAGGTTGAGAAACACTGACATAGACTTACATGTGTCTTACCCCTTTGAGTTCTGGCGTATAGATGTCCTTTCCTGCGCCAGATACTGAGATGTTATTGTGCAAGTAACAAGGCTGCTTTTGGAATGTCACGTTATGCTGCACGGACCAGATGGCTGGCTGTTACAGTTGGATAATATGGCATCATTTCGGGCAAGAAGGAAACAAATGCATGCCATGCAACAGCACTTAAAGTAGTGCATGACACTGACGACATTGAAATGTTGCTGTAATAGGAGGATCACTTAAACGATTAAGCTTTAATGGACACATTTATGTCTTAGAATACACTGGTTTATATAACAAACATTCAGTAAAATATGTGTGTGTGTGGGGTAGAGGTGTAAACTGTACCAGAGAAGGACTGACAAATTAACTACAACAGGTGTATAACCACAGGCATATAAATGTGCCATGACATGCAAAAGAAAAATGTAACATAGTCATGGAGGCAGGAGAGTGCAGCTGCAACTAGCAGCTGTAAAAACATACCCTTGTGCACAAATATCAGAAAATTACTGCAAGAAGCTAATACTGGTATAGACCTAGGCCCGACGCTCACTAATCGGTTGTAAGGCGTTGTGCTCGTTGGATTGTCGCCTGCTATTACTTGCCTATTTTAATTTGCCAGTTCCAGAGAGGTTCCCATCTGTCTCCTGCCCTTCCTGCCTCAACATCTGCACTAGCTGAATTGTCCAGATTTATAAAAATAAAATAGTGATCTTCAAAATCACCCAGTCTTCAGTCTCCAAGCAGTGACATTTGGAAGCTTTTTGCAATAGCATTATCTTGAAGTTCATTAGATGTCAATGAATATGATTTTTCTTGCAGTAAATGTTGCATGTCAAGAAGCCTAAACGATACATTCTGTGACCCAGCCCAGGTGTTCACTGACCCCCATATTGGTTACATAGGATTGAGTCCTGGATAAGGTGGCAAACACAGAACAGAATGCCCACATTCTTTGAGGAGTGCATCACTTTGTATGTTATGAGTTCAGGCTTGTTAAGTCTTACAAACTGGAATAGCTTGGCTGTGAATGCAGTTGGAATGAATAGCATTATTTCTGTAACTAAGCCAGTCTTGCATATGTTTATGTTGAAAGTAGGAACAGGGCTGATTAGTACATGGTGGTAAGATGCCTTATCAACTCCTATGACATAGCATAGTTTAACCCTTATCCTGCTAACGTGGAGAATATGGTGAGCTCCTAATGATGTTAACAAATGGCAGATGGGATGTAACTCGGCGTTTGAAGGGTTAAAGTTTCTCATGTAACCATTTCATAAAATTGTTGCTGTTCATTTAACGATGATAATCACCCATCTGTCCACTGAACTTGCATTATTAACAAAGCAAAGCAATCCCATTACAGGGCTGGACAGGCCCTGAGGGTCCCAGGAGGCTGGGGCTCCCAGATTTGAAGACATTCGGCACATGAAGGTGGTAAAGTTGTCAGCCCTACGCACTGGCTGCCTTTACTCCCCAGGAAATATTCCTGGTACTCATTCCTGTTAGAGACTGAGTCGACCCCAGTGCCATAGTGTGTCCGGAAGGATTATGTCAATGAAATATTCCAATGACACCATCAGGAATCGAACCCGCAACCTTCTGGCTTGTAGCACAGTGCATTATCAACAAAGTGTCTGGAAAAAAAAAACCTGCTTCACTACAGGCAATTAATATTATTAATCTGTTTTCTTTTGACACAGCAGCATGTGTGCCATTCCCTGTACTTTTGTCTGAAAAAGGAGTTGTTTTATGGGTATTACTATGTATGTATGTAAGTCCAAAGACATAAATAACTGATCAAGCACAGTGTATGGTACTTTACATACTGCCTCTCGATCAGTATAATCCTATTCTTGATTTTTTTTTATGCTGAAATCAAAGTTTTCGTAATATTTGACACATGCATGTCGTGCTTCCATTAAAGACAATGTCTGTTGGGAATTTTCAATGTAACTGTTTTACAGCAGGCAGGCTTTTTGCCTGCAGTTAACACAAAGTGTTATACAGTCCTGCAGATCGCTCTATCAAAATCTTCTTGTTATGTTTTTGGTGAATGTTTGCTCTTTGTCCTTCCTGAACCTGAAAATGATCCTGGATATTCCAAGGAACATATATTTCTCCTTTCTGAAATACCGTTCTTTCAAAATCTCCCATAGCAGCCTTTGTCCTTTCCCCCAATTTCTGCAGTGGCATCTGAAGACCAAGTACCTCCTCACATTTCATGCATTCAAGCACATCAGAAACAGCCTCTCCAATGCAAGACTGTGCAGCATTTTAGAATTCAACTTTGTCAGAACAAAGACAGTACCCATACATGCCTTTGACACTGAAAATTAGAACTACAACGTTTTGTAGAAAAGTTGTTATTCCAGCAGGGGCTTTGGGTGATTGCAATTGGGCACTATGCCATATGATCAGTCTGCCTTCTGTTTTCATGCCATTAACATCATTTAAACTTCCAATATGTGGAATGCAGTTTCATCAAACTTTCTTTCGAGCTGGTAACGGTTTATTGTCGTGGGGCAATACTCAGACCCCTTTCAACTATACGCTTCCACACTGGCATGATGTGAGGAAAAATATTTTCCAGATATGTACACTACCAAACAACTTAACAGTATCACTGCTAGAAGCAGAGTGCTCATGTAGCATCTAAGGTGATGGTAGAGTGGGAGAGTCTGGGTAATGGGGACTGACCAGTTGCTATCCCTTGTGCTGTGACACACTTGTATGTCTAGACCTGTATACGTTCCAAGCAAATATGGACAAAACTTAGGCAACAAAATTACTGCAATTACAATAATGAACTGAATTCATAAAAACTTCGTACTTTAGATCTTAAAAAGGTAATAGATCAGCATTAAAGCCCACTACAAGCCTCAACCTAATTGTGGAGATATGTGATCAGCATCAAGTCCCTCCCACACAGGAAATACCCCTCAGCACTCACTGAACAGGAGACCCTTAGAACCAGTCTGCACGTGGTGGAGGAGATTGGTTTGGTTTGGTTTGTTTTATTTGTTCATCCATTCAGTCACATATGTAACATTGGACACGTCAATTACAGATTACAATCTATATATTACAACACAATTTAGATACATTCTTCTGTCCTTTTCAGGAATCATACTTTGATTATCTGATCATCCAACCTGTATACAAATCAGTCGAAAAGCTCTGCCATTTGATTCAAGAAGTTTTAAGACTGTAAAGTGTTATAATAACACACACAAGTAAGCAGTACCTTGATATCAGTATCTGAACCACAAAACAGCCGCAATATTCACTCCCTTGAAAACTGACTTTATGTTTCATTTCCATCTGTGAAACTTACTATGACACACATGTAATGGAACTGTGCACACCTTATATGGCCATTACATTACTTCGTTCATTATACTACAGTTTGACGCTACGTAGTTTGAGATACTGGCAGTATTGTTACATAAACTACAAATAAGTACGTTAATAAATAAATAAATACACTGATTATTACCGGAATGGGTGGTTGGAAGCTTCCTGAACATCTATGACGGTATTTTGTTGCATGCTCATAAATGTAAGTAACACATAATCAGTTTTGGTTTGAATACCCCACTGTGAAAGATACAAAATGAAATTAATAAAAATACCACCAATCGCATCACTTACATAAGTGGTTATTTATTATGATTTTATACTACCTGTTTCATCCTCTTTTGGTCATCAATGAGTAAATCACACACAAAAAAGAAAATCAGGAGGAAGAGAAATTGCCAACATATAATTTTTAAGGTTAGAATAAGCTCTTATTCTTTACAGCTGAAGTCGAATTATAAAAATAAAGGCTCATATCTCGAATGCACATATTAGAATGGTAAAGAGGCGATTATGTTGCAAACATCTGTAGCAGATTTCAGTAGAGATATGTATATAACTTTCAATAACAGTATTTGTTTCCACTTTGGTGATTTTTTGGTATGCATTCTGAGGACTTTTATTAAACATAAGTGTAAATCATCAATCAACATTCTCACAACCTCAGTGACTGCTATACAACAAATATACCTTCCACTTATAACTTTCCACTAAAAACTACGTAAGCCTGACTTTATATTTTAACATAGATTAATACAATACTGTAAACTTTTTGAAATGTAATGTATAATGATTTTCATTTTCACTCTGTAAACTTCAAAAAACCAGACACACCAAAACCAGCATACAATCCAATAACATCAAACTGCAAGAGTCTTCTTATATATGTTTTATACATTTTTCACTTATATTTAATAATTTTATACTTATATTTTATCTTCTTTGATTTTATTCCAGAATCATATGAGATACACATAACCTAAATCCACTAAGTGCTTACAAAACAGTCCAAAATGTAACAAATACTACAACTGAAACTTGTATACATCCCTCAACAAGAACCTGCTACAGATTTTCACATCATAACCTCCTCCATACCTTTACAATACCTGCATCAGACAAACCTTTTTCCTTATAATCCCACTTCAACTGTAAAGAATAAGATCTTATTGTAACCTTAAATTTTATGTTTGCAATTATCCTTCTTCCTAATATTTTCTGTATTCAATTATACCTGATGATGGCCAAAAGAGGCCAAAACATATAGCATAAAATCATAATAAATAACCACATATACAAGTGTTCTGATTTATGGTATTATTATTATTATTATTATTATTAATTTTAGTTTAATACATAATCAGGCAACAAAATATAACACACAAGTTCTCTGAGTGGTTGACAGTTGTACAGCTGTTCACACAGAACTTCTGAAGTTTATTATAATCATAAAAGCCCCTCACTGGGCCCAATCCATAGACACTAAATTCATACAACAGAATTTTGAGAAAAATCTAGTCTGCAGATCTTTTCTTACACTATGTATTCCAAAGTGACAGGAAAATTGTGTGTAGTTTATATCTTAAGTTATGTTGTTATGATGACAACATAAGCCATGAAATGTGTTTTTTCTACAGCAAAACAACAAATGTCATAAAGGTAAGTGAGGAATAAAAAACAACTGGATGCCACTTATTATTTTATTGTTCTTCTTAAAGTCTCAACATGTTTCGGGCATTACTATGCCCATCATCAGGAGCTCATGACTATGATGTGATTACCACACGAGCTCCTGAAGATGGGCATAGTAATGCCCAAAACATGTTGAGCCTATAAGAAATACAATAAAATAATAAGTGGCATCTATTTGGTTTTTTATTCTTCAGTTATTACAATGATGCATGGTCCAATAAACATCAGATGCCATAAAGGTAGTTGGTAGTCTATAGCAACATAGTTACCAAAAGGTAATGTTCACTAAGTCTGATTAAAGTAAGTATGGTTGTCTAATTAATACAATACATAACACATCAGACTACAGGTGGATATACATTGCACAAATTTCCCGATGGGCACCATTCATATTACTGTAGCTCAGAAAATATTGTAATGTACGCAACATTTGGCAACTACTTGGTTTCGCTGTACAGACTGGAATGTGCTTATATTGTAACTTTAGTTGACGTAACTGGGAAACGTTGGGCAGCTTACCTCACAACTGTTTGTTGAGAGGTGTAATCGTGCCCCAGTTAAGTGACGTAAATATTAAGTAAAATATTTGAGTCAGCACAACGCCACTATAAAATCCCAAGGAAATTAGGTTAAGAAGGACTCGCAGAAACACTTGCAAGATTAGTCACACCGGAGAGAAGATTTACAAAAGAAATTTGGTCGATACGACGTTACTCTGCTGCCTGCAGTACAGTCATACTTTGTCACACATCATCGGTTGCCATGTTGGGCTACTTGATATTCTGGCTGTTAACGGGAGGTAAGCTGGACTGACCAATTATTAAATTGCTTGTGTGAGCAAGTCACTTTCGGAAACTGAATACTTTTCTAAACTGTACAATCACAAAATGGGATTCAATAGTGGCGTGACGAATAATTGACTTATAAATCTGTAATGAATTAATCAGCGTAACTAGGGAACTTAACAAACCCATTTTGGCTAATGTAATTACCTGTATATTAATGTATATACAGTAGACAATAGAATTTACAGTTACGTTTTGTTACGCGGCTTGTTACTTACTTAATCCAAGGGTGTCCTCTAACCCCCGAAATACCTAGGTGATCACGAAGCCTCTGATTGGCTAACGCTACCGTCATTTCCTGACCCGTGGGAATTTCAGGATAGGCCACACTACGGCCACAGTAGAATTGCTCGGTTCGGGCACTACATAAAGTGGTGACAGAGTTGTGGACACAACCCCCGTGTCATTACAGGAATTGGTGACAGCGGTGTGGACGCAACAACCGGGTCACTACAATATTACAAATAGAGCATTGTTTTTTAATTCCCTTGAGGTTTTACATTTCAAAAACAGGTAACACACATTTACTTACTTACTTATTTACTCCATGGAACAGAGTCCTTCTTGAGAAGCTAATCGATTCTCAGCTAGTCAAGAAATTTGCCACATTTTGTGGAACCCGAAGGCTCATTACCGCATTCGCACATGCCTGCCACCTGTTCCAATCCTATGCCAGCTCGATCCAGTCCATTGGTCTCTTTCCCTCAGGTTTCCCCAACAAAACCCCCCACCCATACTACATACCCCATCCATCTCATTCTTGACATGGGCCGGACATGTAGCACGTTTACATAAATACATTTATAAGTACAACATTGACAAACAAGTTTAAAAAACTTTACAAAAATCCACAATGGAAATGGATGTTACAACATTCTTAACTCTTTGAGACCCTTAAACTTGGTCAGCCACTAAGGACAAATTACTGCATGGATAATAACTCTTGCTAGGTTATGGCTGCTTCCTTCCAAATCCTTCTCATTTCATTATTCAAACTAATCATCCTAATGTGGGACAATACATAGTTAAGTAAAGGATAAATAAACTATTTGAGTGTCTGTTATCATCTACTGTCTGTGGAAATGAAGAAAACCATGTAAAACTCAAAACACTTGAAATCCCAAATAAGATTAAAACCTGACACCTCCCAAATACAGGCCATAATAAGTGTTGCCATTTATACAAACTGCCTCAGTATCTCAAAAGTTGCATTCGATGGAATCAGTCACTGAGAAAAGCTGTCTGTGTGCCATAAAAACATTACATAATGGAGGCAGAGTGCCATTAGCTCTTATTGCAGGCACTGGACTGAGGTGAGTGATATCACACTCTGGCTGCCTTACCCCAGGGAACAAAATTCCGGCACCCACTGAATAATCAACAACAGTGATAATGGAAACTGGCATAGCATATTTGGTATAGTGACTTGCTACAGGCAGGATCTTTCTGGGTGCAAACACTGGTGGCAGCAAAAAGAGTTTCTCTTTTCCACATCCATCCAGAGAGGAGCTGTGGCTCAGCAGCCACCTATACAATGGCCACCACGGCTCTTTACTGGAGGGGTAAAGTGGCCAGGGCGTGGCGCTGACCACCCACCCTCATCTGCCACTGAGGTTAAGAACAGCACAGCTGTACCTCTTCACCTCCTCTGTGCATGTATCGTATGTTACAGTAAGACTTTATTAATTGAGTTCTGTCCACCTTCACTTGTTTTCTTGGGCGTACTTTCCAATGAACCCCAGGCTGTCATGGTGGTATACCCTACTCCAATAAATACATATATCAATTGGAACTCTTTTATGCCTTTGAACCACTGACTGGATTGGTCACATCTTGTGAAGGAACTGCAAGCTAAAATACGTTAGTGTCAACAAAAACTGAATAAAGAACAGAAGCGATGGGAAGACGAAGAAGATGATGTAAGCAGCTACTGGATGACCTTAAGGAAACGAGGGGATTTTGGAAATTGAAGGCAGAAGCACTAGACTCCACTCTCTGGAGAACTCACTTAGGAAGAGGCTATGGACCTGTTGTAGGACAGACTACACAATCAATGAAACCACTTCAACTGAACATCATCTAAATATCTACATAGATCTATAACTTGCAGCTGAATATTATTGTTATATTTGTTTCTTAGGTTTGCTGGTGTCAGTTATGGATGGTTCATGGCCATGCGTTGTACGTTAATCTGTCAACGTATATTCAGAACCGCTGGTGATAGGTAGGAGGGGAGAGATTTAAACACTGAAACGGTTAGGAGCTGAGAACAGATGCTAGCAGTGCAGGAAGGAAGTCAGTCGCATATGAGTGTGGTGTAGGTGGGAGTACCAGTGACTGTGTTATTTTAATAAAATATGATTTAGTTATTTAACTTGATACAGCATGCCTTTTTTAAATTTTATCAACAATAAACTGAGCAAATAAAACAACAAGTAAAAATAAATAACTAAATCTGAATGTGATTCGGTGAACCAAACCTGTTTCCCGAAAGATGATCACCTACCAGACTCAGCGTGTCGGGACAACAAAGTTACATAGGGTGATCGTGTAGAAACCACCAAGACCCCACTTAAAAGCAGTCAATCTCATACAATACAAAAGCCAGTCTTGTAGCCTACCAGCTAGTGTTCCTGAATATACGTAGGTGGGCTGATAAGTTTTGCCTCAACTATAATATTTTTATTTACATTAGACATATCCGGATAAAACCGGTTCTGTGTAGTCGCATGGTATCTCTCTTCCATCATATGTCACCTTGAACACACAGATGCTTACAGTCCTCACCGAGTGCACATCGAAATGGAAGAGTTTTCAGGCGTTCGGTTCAAACAGCGTTCCGTTATTGAATTCTTAACAGCGGAAAAAGTTCCTCCAATTGAAATTCACAGACGAATGCAAGCTGTTTATAGTGATCGGTGTGTTGATGTGAGTACAGTAAGACACTGGGTAAGGTGAAGTCTGCAGTGAGGAAATGGCTTCAAAAACAAGACACCAATTTTTTTAAGGATAGATTTCAAAAACTAGTGCAGCGTTGGCGGAAGTGTATTGAAGTGCGTGGTGATTTTGTAGAAAAATAATTATGCAGCTTTGAAAATAATTGATGTAGGTATATTTATTTTTTTTATTTCATTAAAATATCTTTTCCTGTTCATTTTCTATTAAATGGAGGCAAAACATATCAGCCCGCCCTCGTATTTTTACCAAAAATGCCAACAATGATACCCCTCTGCAACTTCCAAGCTCCTCCTGATTTCCATTCCCTATTTTAAATTGGTTGTATTAAAATAACTTCCCATTCTCTTGCAAACTGTACTTTATTTAAACCCTTTGAACAGCTCTGTCACAACTTAAATTCCTTCATCTTTGGTCACCAACACCTTTCAGGCCTCAGACAGTATTCCATCACAAACTGTGGTTTTTTCATCCATTGAATTGGAAGCTGTGGCAAGAAAATTCTCTGCCCCTGCCAGGAATCAAAACTGGTCAACCCGCACACTGCCAGTCTCTATACTTAAGCTATCCCACCTATTTTGTATGATACTAGATTGTCATTGGTGAGATACGGTTAAAAAGCGAAGCCTGCCATATGTCCCTAAATATGACCCATGTAGTTACACAAATAATCTTCAAGGACCACTAAGCGAATGAACAGAATACTTCATACTGAGATGGCCTGAAGTTAAAATTAACAACTGAGTTTATTTTTTATTCCTCTATCCTTTGGTCGCATGGTGATACTGTTTCACTATGTTTATAGGTTCAGCACCAAATGAGAAGTGAAGTTCATAATAAATAAGGAATAAACTAGGGCTTGGAAGGACATGGTTGTGACCCAGCTGAAGGTATGAACCAGAGACTAAGCCTGGAGAATCCAGAACACATAAACCTTGATGATTACAACTGGAGTAACACTGCCAGGGCCAGCTCAAGACATACTGCCACCCCAGGCAGGACAATAACTTGGTGCACTTTCAAACTGACATTTTTTAAACTTTTCCAGCCTAGCATGGGGTTGACAAACCCCTCTGGGCATGCGTGCCTGAACTGCCAATACTTTTTGGAGAAGTTCTTTCACACATGTGAACCTGAGTTTACTAGCACCATATTTCTGATTATTCCAATTATGTCTTAGTGCCACCTACAGGGTGGTGCCCTGGGCAGCTGCCTGGCTGGCCTGCCACTTAGTCCAGTCCTGAGCCCTGCAATGATTTGAAATGCGTACCTTTGACACAAAAGTTTAGCAGTGATGTCTGAGGTTCTCAGAGCAGCGTCGATACCAACTCCAGACTTCTCAGATATGGAGGTGTGTAGACAGATACATAAGTACTGATGTTACAGAGGCACTTGCTAGATACAAATCAATACACTGTCATATCCCATAAGACTGAAGTCCTCATCTTGCAGAGTTAGCATTATACTGACTTCCTTGGTATTAAAAACTGTAATTCACAGCCATACAATACATATACACCATTATCAGACATGATGTACGTAATATCTGCAGCTGCATTTAGTATTCTGAAGTTAAACCATTTGTGATAAGTCTATAAGGTGGTGTACCATGACAAACTGAGAAATAAAATAATCTGATTGGACTGATTAGTCATCACAAGCTGAAATCACACTTCTAACATTCAAAAGAAGCTGCAATCTTGCACTATATCCTTCTAAACTGCCTCTTTTTCTAGGTTTAACACCATCCATTACTTTTCGCATTTGTACTGTGCATCTCGATATTATCAAAGTCTTATTTATTCATCAACTGATGCACTAGTGAGTTGTCTTAAAAAATATTAAAATTTACACTAAAACAGTTCTGACATGTTTCGGTGTTACAGTTACACCATCATCAGGGAGCACATTAATTAGTGCTTACTCAAGTTACACTTGTTAAAATAGCCCATTAAAATATACTGGTGTGTGGTTAATACAGTGGTGGTGTGGCTGCATATATTAGGTCCTTATTGGTGTATGTGTGTTGCATTGTTTGGCAGTAGACCTAACTCAGTCTACTGCCGAACAGTGCAACAAACATACGCCAAAAAAGTATTCTTTATTGACCGTTGTTACACAATGTTTTTATTATGCAACTAACAACTGAGTGACATGTTTCGACCCTACAGAGCCATCATCAGGCTATATAAAATAATGGTAATTAGACAAGGTACATGTGGTAATATTACCTGCGGGATCCCGTGGTTTACAATGCAATATATATTAAAATATAAAATGTGATAAAATTGGTATAAAGTACCATTATGACAGCAATACACTCAGAGATTTAGTGTGTGTGTAGCACATGTGAGGCGAAGCAAACATCCACACAGGACAGGCACAACGGAGACCCAGCGCAGCCCCCAAGATACACCACCAACTACCAGGACACAATAATCCGTCCATCGACAATAGATCCATAAACAACGACCACAACAGGTGGCCACCATAAAACCAAACTCTCGGATGTACATTGCCCGCCACCAGTTACACCACACCTCTAACTGGGACACGATGCATCCAATGAACAAGACCACATGACAAGGACAACCAAGGTACAAACGCAACAAGAGGTAGCCCAGAACAACACCGGCCATACCAGACGACGCCCACCAACACGTGCCAAGCTAATGACGATCAGCCAACAGTAAGTTAACACCCTTAACACACGAACTTTAAAAAAACCCCTACCGCACTGTACATGGAAGACTAAATATCGTCACGATTACCTAACCACGCTGAACTCTGATCAATAAATCCCACCAGACAATACACAGTGATTATCTCTAATACTGAAACAACTACCAATCCATACGCTGCACAACTACCCTCACACGCGCTATACACACACTAAATCTCTGAGTGTATTACTATCATAATGGTACTTTATACCAATTTTATCACATTTTATATTTTAATATATATATATATATTGTGTTGTAAACCATGGGATCCTGCAAGTAATATTACCACATGTACCTTGTCTAATTACCATTATTTTATATAGCCTGATGGTGGCTCTGTAGGGTCAAAACATGTAGCTCAGTTGTTAGTTGCATAATACAAACATTGCACCATATTGTTGTGTAATGACAGTCAATAAAGAATACTGTTTCACATAAACACAACGGGATGGAAAACCCTCAATTTAGAAACATACGCCAGTTGGTGATAAATAAAACTTTGATAGCATCCATTACATTGACACAGGTATCTAATGAATTAAACTCTAATAGTAAAACTACCATCATGCACATGGATAGTAAGCAGTGAAAGTGTCTGTGTAATTGATGATAAAAAAGAACAGAAGTGCACCAACAGCTGACCCGAACTGCTGAATGGCTCCACACCAGAACAGGGCATGTCCACCCTCCAGACGGAATAGTGACGCAATAGAAACTTTTATGTACGTGATGAGCCCAGTAACAATCACCCAAGAAAACACCTGGAAAATGACAAGAATAACCTTGTAACTGAAATGTTACATATTCATTGGCATACTTTATGTACTTTTTTAACCAAAAAAGTCATATGCAAAGTCTGGGAGCTACCCGAATGCAAGACAAACATGCACACATCATAACTTCCTCCCTCTCACAATTTTCATTTTTCAGGGACAAAAAACATGTTGAAGTTTTTGAATGATTATAAGGTAACTTCGGATGTTGCAGGTGATAAATTGGGAATATAAACTCGTCTTACATTTGAGTAAATATGGTGGTGCATTTACAAGTACGCTTGGTAGGTACAGCATTTTGAGGGAAACTGCTACCTCCATCTCCATGCTAGAAGAAGGTACCCCTACCCTGAAGACGGAGGCAACAGGTTCCATCGAAATGTCAGTGCCTATCTACAAAAATACAATGCATCATATTCCAAATGACAATGATGTAAAAACCTGTAGACTTCACTGGGAGCTACACTTCATGTTATTTTATCAGTTTTCAAGCGGTAATTTCTGGAGAGAAAAATAATGATAAAGTTCGTTTTTAACTTCACATGAAGAAAGAATTACACAGGACCACTATTCATTCAATCATTCACTCATTCATTCCATTGGCATGTGCAGAATGCGACAATTCCTTGCCGTTCTCAGGAGCTTCGTCCATTCCTCTGTTATGTACCTTTTCCTGCCACCCTTCTCCACCAACTATTCTTTCATCGTCTCTCATCTCATCTTACCATCTATTTCTTGGTCTACCTCTCAATTTGTTCCCAAATTCATACATAATACCCTTTTGGGAATTCTATTTTCTCCCAGTCTCTGTACATGCCCAAACCGACGTAATCTATTTAACCTTATTGTCTCCATTATAGTAGGTTTTTTAACACTTGCATAAATATAGGAAATTAAATTCAACTGAAAATTTCTATTGCAGACCACTTCAGTTTCCACAATTAACTGAAATCCACATAGCACACAGGCAGACACACTCAAGATAGATAAATGTTTAATTACATAACTATATTACATGAGAAATCATTTTGAGTAACAAAAAATTTACTTCAAGGAACTGAGCCCCTTCAGGAGAGATATATCATATGATACTGTGCGATTTTACACATAACTTACCACAAGAAATTCTCCCTCTGAGGTGCTGACAAGCGGTGGTACTGGACTAAGTAGTGACAAAGCCATGATGTATCCTGTAAAGACTACACTTAACGATGTCAGCACAGATATCATCTTCACTGATGAGTATGGGTAAAAGAATGCCAAAAAGCAAGCCATTGGATTGGCCATGCTTCCCAGTGTCACAGAAAGATGATAAGCAACATTGCCATAAGGAAGACACGAATATGACTGAATACTTGGGAAAATTCCATTACCAAACATACACACCCATGCTGCTAATACCAGAAAATAAATGTACACAGGCCGTGTCAGAGATGACAGTTGCTTATCTGTAGACGCTTGGGATAATACGGTTACAACAACACCACTGTTCACACCCACACTTCCACGTCGATCCGAACTTTCATTGGTGGTAGGTAATTTATCGTGTATGTTAGGGGTTTCTGAATGTACCATTAGTGTGTCCACATCTTCTCCAATCAAAAAAACTGGAGTGTGTATACGAGCTCGATTGTTCCTAGAATCTTCAACCATTTGAGAATTCTTCATGTTGAATGCAGGAGATCTTGATTGGGAATTAGTCCTTTCACTCTGGCAATATCTCAGATTGTTCAGAAGAAAAAATGCAACAGTACTCACAGTCATCATACCAAAGAGAAGAAAAAAGAAGGTTTCACTTGAAAAACGTGGTGGGTCTGTGTGTGGCACCATGGCTGTACTGTTTTCAGACTCAGCGATACAAACTGGAACTCCACCAACACCCTGTATCAGTGCTACTACACTAGGTAAAAATCCACTAAGTCCTTCTCCTATGAAGTAGGATATGAGGTAAATTTCACGAAAATTTCCCATGAAAGGCATGAACAGCACGGAGCTTGTGCAGCCAACCAACGCAACAAAGAAGGTGAGAACAAAAAGAGCTGTGCTATGCTCACTGCCACTAACAAAACTTGTTTCATAATAAAACAGTGCCATCATTAACGAAGCAGAAGTACCAAGTATCAAAATCATATAGATTATCCAGCTGTCTTTAACTCTCCCTGGGAAAAACTTTTGTGAAACACTGTAAAGAATTGGCCCCACATTTGCAATTTGAATAATTACAGAAAGATAAGATGGTAGATTCCAGCCCTCTGGTTGTGTCTGTACCATTAATGGTAGCTGCACATACATACCATTTACAGATACCCATGCTGAAATACCAAACAGAATAGCCAGTATATCTACCAACAATTTACGGTTTTTGAATTTATGACAGATGCAATATATGTCCGTCATGTTGTCAGCTGATGAGGACTTTTCTTGCGAAGATGTCAGAAGAGATGTTCCTTCACTTAACAAGTGCCTATAAAGAAAAACATGAAAGAACTATAAGTTCTGAACTTTCCATCTACCTACCTACCTATTTACTGAACTAACTACAGTAGAATTCCTTTAAGCCGGCTGCTGATAGTCTGGAACTCCTGATACTTCAGCAGTTGAGGAAAATAATCCCAAGGCCATACGCCCCCAAAAAAGGTGTCTCTACATCAACCATTATGGAATCTCCTGAACCCCTGTCTCCTACTCCATCAACTTCTTCAGCTACACATACTTCCGACTGACAGTCTCCTGGTCCTTCGGCATCCCTGGGAGAAACCAAAGAGACCTCAGAAAACACAGAAAAAAATCCTGATGACCCTAACCAGCAACAGAAGAAGACATCCAAATGGAATACTTTTCTGATTGATTGTGCAACGCAAATACAGAAGCAGTACCTGTTAGAACTTACAACAGTGTAGGTACCGTGTGATAATCTGGAATACTTGATAATCTGTCATCTGTTAAATCCGTCACATTAAAAGAATTCTACTGTACGTGCATTACATTCTACCTTTATACAGTTGATATCAACCTTTCTGTTGCATTTACTGGGCATATCTCATTTTATCCAAGTAGTTCTTTCTTGTAGCAGTCAATCTCAATTCAAAATATTGAATTCTTATAGTGTGTATAGGCATAATCACTGTTTACTATTTCAAACTTACGCTTCTACCACCTTGATGAGATAGTATGAAATATGTCAGTTCATATTCTGGTTACAGTTTATTGCAGAAGTAAGTATTTGTATCAACCATCTGTTTTCATATACCGGATGCATCATGGCATCCACAAACATACATTTACTTCTATGTGAATATATTTTAGAATCCCCTAAGAAAACAGGATGGTGCCAATGAATCTAAATGAACGTGTGATTTGTCTGGTAACAAATGCAAAACAATTGCTGAAAACGGCTCTTCAATGGGGGGGGGGGGGGCCCCCCACCCACACAAAAACACTCCAGGAAAAATTTAACTTTGGACTCCAAATTTCTTGTAAAAAACCCCAAGGCCC
>Ga0123354_10004861_pt1 | contig 19253 bp, 6 predicted proteins | sample TergutLab28metaG_2_FD_97872 | JGI IMG/M metagenome (GOLD analysis project Ga0123354, IMG submission 97872) | Labiotermes labralis P4 segment gut microbial communities from Petit-Saut dam, French Guiana - Lab288 P4 | ecosystem: Host-associated > Arthropoda: Insects > Digestive system > Gut ...
ATATATATGTGTGTGTGTGTGTGTATATATATATATATGTGTGTGTGTGTGTATATATATATATATGTGTGTGTGTATATATATATATGTGTGTGTGTATATATATATATGTGTGTGTGTATATATATATATGTGTGTGTGTGTATATATATATGTATATATATATGTATATGTGTGTGTGTGTGTGTATATATATATATATACATGTGTGTGTGTATGTGTGTGTGTATATATATATATGTGTGTGCGTGCGTGCGTGCGTGCGTGCGTGCGTGTGCGTGTGTGTGTGCGCGACGTCTGAGCAACATAGTTTTCATACTTACAGGGAGAACGAATTAGGGACGTCAGTCGGTATGGAACTCCAAATAAACCGGTATATTTGATATGGTTGAGGCCCTGCGCTACAAGCCGGAAAGTCGTGGTTCAATTCCCGATGGTGTCATTGGTGGTTTTCGTTGACCTAATCCTTCCGGCCGCACTATGGCCCTGGGGTTGACTCAGCCTTTAACCCCAGGAAATATTTCTGAGGGTAAAGGGGGCAGGTGCGTAAGGCAGACAACCTTACCACCTTCATGTGCCGACTGTCTTGAAATCTGGGAACCAAAAACTCCTGGAACCCTAAGGGCCTGTTCAGGCCTATGCAGGAATTGCTTTTTTTTTTACCATATTCCGTGCATTAATCAAACGATTACAATGTCAATAACAACTAATGCACAATAGCATTGTGATGTAATGTAATTACAAAGTATCCTAAAAAATGTTTCGCCCTCTTATGTGGCCGTCTTCTGGGGCGTGTCAGCAAGAATACAATTACAATTATAATTGTGTCAGAACCATTTCGCCATTTCAAATAATCACACAGAGTACAAATTCAGCAGTTAAAAGGTAATTTTAAAAACAAGTTTAAAATTTGGAGAAAACAAGTTGTTGAGAAATATACCATATTTTAGTTGATGGTGTGCATAGAAGATGTAATGTAGTAAACCACCATTCTGTAATAGTAGTAAAAACATATTCTAGATCTTGCTATTATGTTAATAGAATAATGACGCTGTATACTTTAGAAAGGCAACTGCGGTTGTCAATATCTTATAAAGCATGAGTATGTGCGTTTGTGTTTCGAGCACTTTTCTCGTAGTAATCAAGACCAGCATGAAAATTAATGTAGCCTGTACGTAAAATGAAAGGAGTAGAGTGCTGCAGACAAATGTGGGTGTCTGTGTAGGCTTATTATCCGTAAATATTTCGGCTTTTGGTACGAATGTCCTCGTATTAAGAATTAACGAAAGGCAGAAAATCTCTGACCAGCGTCTAAAGGGAATTAAACACAGCATGCGTCTTTCATAAGTCTCTGATTCTGGATACAGATATCGATATAAATATCTACCACTCTACTTAAAATTTAATACTTTTCAAATTGTCTCAAACGTCTTAAACTACATCCCACAAAAACTGCTGCTATTATAACGTGCCTAGTTTGTTTCATGGAACTACTTTTCAGCATATTATGGAAGGAAATACAAAGTGTATTTCGAGTTATTAGCTTACAGTGTTTAAGCTTCAACTTTTTTTGACCAAAGTGTGTTTTTATAAACCGCGTATAAGTATTGGACTTTTCCATTTTTTGTTTTGATTTTGAAGAAACACATTTTGGAAGTTGGCTGTGTATTCGTCACCAGTTAAACGTATAACACTATCGTGTCAATTCTTATTATTCTTAAATAATTTCTGTCATCAAAAGATTTATTTAATACTTTCACCTGATGGCATAACTAGAAAAGTTGTGCTTTTTAAACTATTTATTTATTTATTCGTCCATTCATTTATTTACTTAATTTATTTACATTCAAATCGATCCAAAAGTGTTGGAAAACCCACCGCATATAGAACAAGTCTAAATGAATCAATATACATGCAAAACACCTACAAAGAAGGGTTAAAATGAATACTTTTGCATTATTACTTTACTCCGTGGTGCAGAGTTCTTCTTGAGAAGCTAACTGGTTTGCAGCTAGTCAAGAAATTCCCCACATTTTATGGAACCTGAAGGTTCATTACCGCACTCACAAGCCTCCGCCACCCGTCCCTATCCTGGGCCAGTCCAATCCAGTCCATATACCCACATCCCACCTCCTGGAGATCCATCCTAATATTATCCACCCATCTACGATTAGTTTTACATAATTATATAAAAGTAATATAATACTTTGAATGCATGACAAGATATGTAAAAGTAGAAAACAGAATAGGAAAATATGTAACAATAATTGATTAATTAAAACATCGATGGAAATCTGATACGGGATTATTTTATGTAGGATGATTAAATGAGGATGAAGGTGGTGAACAGTGTTCGGTATTCTGTACATGTTAGTTGCGAACAATCTTGTCATTGGTCCACTGACGGGGCAAGGCTAGAAATAAACCTTTACAGTAGGTCATAGCAGCTTCTTCTCACGTCTTAATCGGCCATTCAGGTATATTTCAGCATAAGGTGGGATTGCAATAAAAGAACAACTTCCGTTGCAGCTGACCATACCAAGGCACAAACTTTGATTCTGTACTGATTGACACATGTAAATACGAGTATAAGGTGCATAGACGTAAGTTACTCCAGGATTTATGCCACTTCCAAAGGTTTCTAACGTCAAATGAGACGATGAAATGGCTCTATAGAGTGATACTTACATTATAAAATGTGGGAAGTAGGATCGAAGCCCATTTCTTTGTAGGCGTACCGTCGTTGCATTCTCCATATGAAAGTAAGAGGGCCACGGTTAGCTTTAGCCGGGATAATTTGCTCGTGACCCGATCCTGAAATAAATGCTGTCTCATTACAAGCCATCTTACCGACTGAGTGAATTTGCTAAGGCAGAATTGAAGTAGATTTACTTAGGAATTTATTAAGTCCTCTATCATTCATCCTCCTTTATCCCTTCCACCGTACGTTAATTATTATCAATATTAAACATTTCCAAATAGACATATCACCAGTAGCCACAGTACAACACGCGGTGTGATGTTGCAGTATTTGTGTGACGGTGGTGGTGCTCAACGTACACTTCCGGTCACCACAGACCCATAAGATGGCGCCTTGGGTGAAGAGGGTTTTCATACACATTCTACCACGACTCTTAGTCATGCGGCGTCCACAGTACCAATTTGAGCCGAGCAGGTGAGCAGATGAAATTTTGGGTCAGTTGCAGAATATCATTACATGACCATAAAACAAATAAATAAGAGGAGAACTAAATAACTAAACTAAACTACATTATGTACAATTTAAACGTAATTATTGCGAATTATAGGTGCAAGCGGACACAAAATGTGTTAAGACTAAGTTATAAACGCATGCTAGTGTTAGTGTATGTATAAACTGCAACTAGCAGAAAAACATGATTTGACCAAGAGAAAGATGGAAATACCTAAACCTCTGCTGCCGCTCTAATGTTGATAATCTAGATGTATGGAGATTTACCACTCTCTGTATAATAACATACAGAAGGGTTTTATTATATCATCAGATATATTAAGACTGTGTTAGCTTCCACAGTTAATTAGTAACATAAATGCATGAAACTTTCACAGACCCCTTTTTATACACTTGAGAGAAATCAAAACGTGTCCAATCACTGAGCAAATTTTTGTTTAAGAAACTATTTTTTGAAGTGTTTGTTGCGGTCTCTATATTTTCATGCTATTGCATTCAATAAGAAAACTCTACACCAATTTTGAGGTCTGAAACAAAGCAGTCATATGGCCGTCTCCAGCTTCCTGTCTTACTTGTATTTCACGTAATACTATGTCTACATGATAACTTTCTACGTCACTTGTTTACGTGAAACTGGATTCACTGAAGATAGTAGATCCGTGGGAGCTTCTGTACATATTTGGATTCAGTTGACTTGAGAATCTGATTTCAAATGTCCAACATGTATGATTACACAGGTACAGCTCTGGACGAATGTTAATGCGTACAGTGCGAGGCAAGGAAATTACTCCTTGCTACTACCCATACCAGACAACTCAGCATCCCAGTGATGATGACATCAAGACATCCTGCATAGGCAGTGGGCGAACCTCCCGGCAGCGTTCCCCCACAAAGGACGATATGTCTCCTTCCAGGTGACAGTGATTTTAATTGTATAAATATTCATGTGTGCATTTAAGCTTCTTGATGCATACAAATAGCATAGCATAAATCATGTATCAATCTGTTCTTGACCTGGTATCAGCAGTGTTACTGGTGACATCTTATTAACTTCCATTAAACAGGATATTTGGGCTGTTCGGGACTGTCATGTCAATTGTCAACCAACACGTGTGCATGCATGCATGTACATGCAAACACTGAGAACTCATCTGTAATCTGCCTCACCTCCAGGGAACTGCTCATATAGTACCTATATAAGAGCACACTTCAGCATCCTTCAAATTCATTATTCATAATTACCCAGTCATTAGAAATTGTTTAGACTCACTTAATGACAGCATCATTAAATAAACCTTGAATTGAAAATAAATAATACACAATTGAAATGTGCCTTTATCTGTTTTTCATGAAGTCCAGTAATAAGGCATATGGTCTATTACAGCTCTGTGATGTTTCTTCAGTGATCACCACTGATTTTTGTTTGCTTTATGATTAGATGCTGTTATCTGTAGGGAAAGTGGAAGTACTTGTTCTCTAATACTAAGAGTCCATATGTCAAATGGTACAGATGCTGCCTTTAATTAGCCCCTGGGCAGGATTTGGGGTGATATTTCTCCCAACCTAGATGGACTGGAAAGATGAAGAATCGTTGTATTGAGGACATTTCAAAACAAGTCTGTATATGATGGACTGTATTTGTATACAGGCCATCTAGAATTGTTGCAATAAGAAGCTTGCTATGGGGTGGAAGTGGCATCTGTGTTGGGGAGACCTATAGGCAAGCACCTACTTTGATGAGAAAGTCCTTCTTAATTCACAGTTCATAATCATGTAAATGTTGTAGAGCTTCCTCAGTTGATTCAGTATTGATACACAACAAGAGAGTACAACATGACAACTAACAAAATTGTGTTGTGCATGTGTAGTTTGGTAGATGGTGGTCCATTAAGTGGAAGCTGTCAGATTCATGGACCTGCAGTGGTGATGCAATCGGAGTCTACAGATGAACTGTCAGACAGCAACAAGAGTCCCGTGCTTCGTAACCCCGCTTTTTCGCATTCAAGTTGTCCACCTGAAGTACACAAGTCCTGCTTCTGTGTGCGCTTCATTGCAGAGCACACCAAAATGCAGGAGGACTCCACCAAAGTAAATTATCTTGGCTATAGTAAAGAGGCTTAGTAATTGTGTGTGCATTGTTTGCCCAAAATTCTACAACAAGGATTATCCTAATAGAAATGCACTTCCTTTCTTCCATATTAATAAATTCAAATCTGAGAAATCTGATTTAAAGTGAAATAACATATTAATAACGTACTGTTTTCAGACACAATGCTGGCAACATAGTGGTTTTTTTAACACATGAGATCCACAAATCTTAAAACCTTCAGTAGTTTCCAATATTTGAATTATCTATTTCCCTGATAATGGTGTGTTATAGACCGAAACATGTTTGGAATGTTCGTGTAATAAATAAATAAATAAACAAATAAGGAAAGGATGTGTTAAAGCATCCATAATGTACAATGGCAGTATCTTCCTGAATATTGCTATGGATTTGTATGCAGCATAAGATGAACACATTCAGAGAAGAGTTTGGTCTAGACAAAGTCTGAATTGTGAGATTTGAGGTGCTTATGACAGTGTTGCTGAAGATGCCAGTTTTCTCTGACATGGTGCTGTGTTGCAGGGCTAGTGCCCAACGTTTCAGAGGAATGTAGTGCCTTCTTCTTCAGGGTCAAGCAGTCCAGAAAAATACTTCAAAAGACCTAAAGTCTGTATTCAATTATTATTAACACATTTCAGAATGTGCCCACACTTCACCATTTGTTTTATAACATGTAAACACAATAACAAGGCAACTTTTCTTCTCAGAATTTGACTATTCTTACAGAACAAAATTCTTCTTGAGAAGCTTGTAGTTACTCAGTTATTAACAAAGTCCCTATCTTGTATGGAATAAAAAGGTGCCAATGGTTGCATAAAGAGTTCTATAATTTCACAGAAGAAGGCACAATTAATAAAAACATTGGAAGTGTATAAAGAAGTTCATGTTGTAAATTATCTGTGCTGTTACTGAACAAAAAGTTCGAGTTATTAACATTTCCGATTTTTTGTAGTCTTCATATACATTATTATGAATTCCGGTTTGGCACATAGACATACAACATAATTTTTGTTATGTGTCCAGTCCATGGTGACTCAAATTCTGAGATTCATTTTAAGTGTCAAACTCAATTTTTTTCTCATTTTTAATCTTCCTTCCATTTCTGACGCCATTTTTTCTTAACTTTGTGCCAGAGTGACAATATTTAGTTTTGTTTTTCTGCATGAGACTAAGGCTAGACTAGCTGTCATTGGCCATCTTTGCAAAATTTACACAAAGAATTAGTAACACTTATGTGTCTTTAAGCGTAATTGTTCAGACATCAAGTACTTTTAAATGAAAAGTCACAATACAGTGTACTCTTGATTATTCATACATAAATTACCTGATTTGCAGATTAGCCATGCATGATTGTAAATTTCTAATGACTAGTAATGAAGGTAGGAATTAATGTGATTTTGTGCTTGGTGATCGAACAAAGTCCTCAATACACAAAAAAATCATGGACTACTAACTTAAATAAACAAACATAACCTATGTGCATATGCAGTATGTCATTAATAAAGTGCAGTGTTATTTTTTGTTTATGGCTCAGTAACGTGTGGATTATCCACGTTTTTCAGTTATTCATATACCCTCCTCCATGCCATTACCCCGCATAATTGAGAGTACACTGTAATTTATATGTTTAATTGCATGGCATAACTTTTTCAGTTAAGCTAATCAAGGATGGATCTGCTTGTTAAGTATTCTTTTTTCATAAGGTTATATTTCAGTCCCATCTAATTAAAAGTGTTTGTGCCACCTACTACTCAGTAATGACAAGGAAGTATAATTTAATTTCATGTTAATATATCATATTTGACAGGTGAAAGAAGACTGGAAATATGTAGCAATGGTGCTAGATCGCCTATTTCTATGGATCTTCACACTAGCCGTCCTGGTGGGAACAGCCGGCATCATACTACAGGCACCAACTCTCTACGATGATCGTGTTCCCATTGACAAGGGCTTCAGTGACCTTGCAACAGTAGTGCGTTGCCCACCTCAGTAGTGGTCTCTGTAACATTTGGAGCACAAGTTGAGCAAAGTCTCTAAAACCAGCCAACAACTGACTTCAAACCAACCAAAAACTGACAAGTTCACTTGGTGCACTGGGTCATGATCTTACATTATTACAGTTTTTAGTGAACAGAATCAGAGAATACATAAAATCTTTAGTGAAGATAATATTGGAAAAAATGTGCAACCTAACAGAAGTACTGAAAGGTTGGTATAAGTTGAGTGAATCTAGTATGCAGTCTGGTAATGTTCACCCTAGTATCAATTTGTACATGCTGTTAACAATATACACATGTCCAGATTGGCATTGTTTGTCTTTCTGTGTAAAATTTATACAGGCCTGTATGATGGAAGAGACAAGTTAAAATTAGAGACAGAATTGTTAGAGAGGAGTTATCCTTAACATACTTCCTGGCATAATTCCATAATAAACATTACAGCATGAAAAAGATAGTACTTGGAGCTGGATGTCCATAATGAAAATGGGACAAATTGTTTGCTGGGTTCCTTGGCCAATTACATTGGTCATCTTTGATAGGAACTGGAGACTTTATACTTATGCCATTTCATGAAAGTAAGTGACGTGTTTCAATTGGAGTAAGATTTTCTCATTATGGAAACATAATACATTTGAGAACTGAAAGGAGATGCGAGCCATTAGTTTACATCTCTTCCTCTGTGAAGTCACACAACCAACTAGCTCTTTCTAAGCATAAATCTTCATTATGATTTTTATTCACCCTTTAGGGACAAAAATTAATCAACATTATATGTGCAAGTACTTTTATACCCAAAAGATCTTTGCATTTAAGGAAGGTTCCCAGGCTTCACCTATTCTCCCTCTGGTAAAAGCAGAGTGTTAGGTGAATAAGAGAATGGGGCATTGGTGGAATGATACGGATGAGGGACAACTGACATATTTTGAGAGAAACCTGTCCCAGTATTACTGTTTTGAGGGCACATCTCACATGGACTGGCCAGGAATTGAACCCAGGCCTCCAAAGTGGCAGCAGCAACTAACTGCTTCAGCATTGTCACAGCCTATATGATATAGAGTTCATACCTCACACAGAACAGAGTATATTTGCATTACAAAATCCAATTGGTGAATGCTGTGTAGGGGAACAATCCTTGTTCATTGTTAACAGTCATATGGACACATAAAATATAGTGTGTTTATAATTAAGAACTTTTTGTATCACACTAGTGGTGAATCCTGTTCTGGAGGTCAGGTACATTACCGCATTGTGTGACCTTCCATTGGACCTGACGTGACCTGACCAGAATAGGATTCATCAATGCATTAAGCCTGATGGTTTGTGTGTGTGTGTGTGTGTGTGTGTGAACCACTATGTTTAAAAAGTTTAGTCTGGTCATACACTGACTGCTATATTATAATGAAAAAATACCACAGTTCTAACCTTTCTACTGTAGTAGACTATTATACTGATTATTTTAACTGAAATATGAAATTGTTGAATAAGGAGAAAATTGTATCTGCACGTACATACATTACGTCCTGTACTGGGATGGCTGAATGTTTGACTGCACTTCCATAACCATGAAAAAGTTAAATATATTGTCTCTTATGGAAGTAAGTGTATACACAGTAACCAATCCGGTACTTAGTGAACACAGTATGTTGTTGGTTTGTAGTAATTTTAAGTTGCCACAAGAGGCCTACATCAGAGTATAAACATGCACAATATAGCTGCAAAACCCTTTCAAAAATGTACCAATAAATCTGTGACCCCTTGAAGCCAGGATAGGGTTTCTGACTCATTAAAATATGAACTGTCCAAAATTCTTAAATATTATAAGTATGGGATTTTAATGGCATGCTTTCCTGCACATTTTTCCACTATATATGCCAATGACTTATCTGATATTTAGTAAAGGGTTTCTGCTTCCACTGGTGCTACCCATGTAAATCTAAATGTCTTGTTTCTTCAACAGTGCTGTAGTCCATTTATATTTCTTCTGTAAAATAGTCAAGAAAAAAGTAATAGTTCCACGTTTGGATAAACATTCCAAAGTTCTCAATAATAATAATAATAATAATAATAATACCTTGATCTGAGACATGATAATGTTGCAAAAATATTGCATGAGAAACTGGCTCTGCAATACTCTCTACTAAATGAAAGTACCCTTAACATAAACACAATGCATTCCAGGTCTGGCACGTTTATATTGGGACAGGTGAATAATTACAGATAAAACAGTACCACATAACAGCTCAGACATCACACTCTTTGAGAAAACCAATAAAACAGTTTATTTAATTGTTGTCAGCATACCAAATTCAGGTAATTTGCCAAATGCTTATACCGAAAAAATTAGAAAATATGCAGAACTAAGCACTGAAATAAAACAACAGTGGCAAATAGCAATGGTATGTACCTTACCTGTCACTATATCTGTAACAGGAGTCATTTCTTACAAACTGCATGATGTCCTCCAGCAACTAGACTTACTAGACTTTCTGCACATGATCATACAAAGATCTGTAATCCTGAAGACATGCAACATAGTTTCAAAGTTCTGAGCACATTGCAACAATAGGTGATACATGTACTTTCCTTCACCTTCATTATTCAGCATGTGAGGTGGTTTGAGTGTGCCATGTTAAACACAAGTTAATGAGATAAGAAGAGAAATACGAATGTCTTTTAAAATTATCTTTGCCCTTGTTAAACATAACAGTTCAATTAGTGCAGAATGTTTCAAAACAAAACAAATTTTAGCTATTGTAATTCATTATGCATCTTAAGACTAATCATGATGTTATAATGTCTATGGAATTGCAAAGTGCTTTGAAACAAATAACTACAAATAATTTTTTAATTTGTTGAACAACATTAAGAGTCAAATTTCAAAAATTGCTAAGTTTGTTTGCAAGTGAAGCTGCTAAAGCTGCATGTATTTTAAGACCTTTTATTTGTACATCAGGAAAAGACTATTCAAAAAAAAATCCTCGCATAATTTAGGCAGTTACGTTTCTTCACACAACAGTAACTACAACCACATAATAATGGTAAGGTTAGACAGGTCTTAAAAAATGTGTTTGCTTTATGTCCGTGCATTTAACTTGTAGTCTTGAATAACCCAAGTGGAAAAAGTGTCCGACTGTGTGGTGTAGTGTGACACCATAAGCACAGTACTCCTTCCTAAATGTAAGATAATCTGTACACTATACTTGTCATGTCATAAAACTCACAGTAATTCCGCTATGGCTGAATGACTGGATAAAATTGGTATTACACTGAAACCTCACTGTTATCTACCAACAAATCATAAGTAATTTGGCAACACTGGCCATCTTCTTACAGAAAAACCTAAATGCAGTTTGCTAAATAACAGGTAATGGAAAAATGTTTCTAATCAAAACTGTAGTCTACTGTAATGAGGAACCTTTCTTTGTGTATACACTAGTATATCCACCATCAGTGGACTTCCATAACGACTGTAACAAAGAATCTCCTGTTGGTTTCTTTAGACACAAATCTTATACATGTGCAGGCATGCACATACACACAGACACAAAACACATGCATACTTGTGAAACTTTCCTCCTGCCATGCTTATATTAATTTAAATTTGGTTTGTTTTAATTTCTGTTGACATAAGTACAGGACACTGGAGACACATGCCAAGACACCTTCTATAATCCAGTAGAAAGATTGTTGAACTCCTTTCAGCCCCTCTGTACTGAAAATTTACGCAAAGTTGCAATATCTCTCCCAAACCATGAGAAAATAACATATCAGTTCAGTCAGTCAACGTATCAGCCTTTTGCTACAATAAAACTTTACATTAAAGGTAACACAACTAAAATGTCTCTCTCTGTTATATTTTTAACCTAGAATTGTTTTATAAAACAAACATGTTCCACAAAACAAAAAAGAGAGATATCTTAGGATTACAGCTTCATTACTTGGGGTTCAAGTATGATGACACACCCTTTCTTTGTTATCAAAACTTTATCATCTTATGCTGTAATGTTTATGATAAGGAGCAAACAAAAGATCACTTGAATGAATGGATAAACACAAAAAATCTTTCCCACGTTAGCTCTGTATAGGCCTACATAATATATTCTGAACAAAACAAGGGAGTCCTAAACCTGAATGTTTTGTTTTGTACATTTATGTGTTCTGTTTATATGACATGAAACTCATTATTTTCCAAGCAATGGAAGCAGGTGATAACTCTACTAATTAGGTTGATAATACCCAGTATGGTGGTGTTTTCACATATAAAGTGGCCTATGAAGCAACAGTCATAAACTTCCAAGTGCTGACACATGTCTCTTTTCAGTCACTATAAAAACCAAAATACTAATTAAACAGGAACTGTTGGTTCACTCAAAATATGAGTAATATCAGTGGTACCTTAAAAAATGATAGTTATTTTTCAGACTTGTGCACTCATTCCTATTTTTGCCTCAATAATCATTTTGTGAGTTCATTTCCTTCAAGACTCAGATTTCCAGGGTCATGAAGATGTCATAGGGATTGGTATGGGTCTAACAAACCACATTTTCATTAAAGGCTTTAATGCCTCTTCTCTCATTAGCAATAGACAGTTGTAGGCATGTAAGTTGTGCTTTTGAAATCCGTCTTCAAAGAAGGTTGACTGAATGCCAACTGTTTTTGAACAAAGGAAAAAGAGAAGAAAGCATTCTGAGAGTATTCAAAGAACTGCAAAAGTTTGGAACTCACATTATTATAACAGAAACAGACATAAAGCACTCTTGGTTGTTCTACATTATTCATCATTTTACATATGCAGCCCATCATAATAACAGTCAGGTTTTTTGATCAATGAATCTTCAGTGTTTTTAATTAATTAGTGCAGTTATGCCAAGCAGTTGCAATAACTGTATCAAATAAACTAAATCAATTCAAAGCTGTGTGATTACTATAGAATTTAGTTGTAGAAAATGAAGTTGGCTCGACATTCTTCCATGAGGTTTCCTTTTGGAGATAACACTCACATGAACTGACCGAGCAGATTAAATCCATAATTGCCTAACCATAAGCCTTATAGTTGAAGTAGGAACTTACAACATGTAACATACTGTGATCCTAATTTTCTTAATCTTGTACTTACTTCACAATTTATTGACTGTTTGTTACATTATGTGTGACTCATTCTGTTTCAGTTTAATAGCATTCAGTTCTGTCAGTATATGAGTTACATGACTATGAAATGAGGCCACCAATTCTTCTTGTGCAGCTTCCAAAATCCTCCTCTTCTTACTGTTACAAAGCTAAACCCCTCTTATTTTAAGGGTGAAAGTCAGTCCATCTTATACAGCTTCTTAGGCCTTCTACTGTGTAAAGGAAACGAGTCATGTGCCTGCCATCCCAACAGTCCAGTGTTCAGTCATATTTCATGCCTGTTTATTCCATTAACTTTGTTTGCTCACCCACTCTTCTATATGCTGGCTATGATATTGATGTCTAAAGGTTTAGTAAATTTTAGTCTCTCTAACATTCCATTTGTTTGGAAAATTGTTTCCAAAATGTCAGAATTTAAATTCATAGTGATGTGCTCATAGCTCAAGAGAACCACAAACATGTTGATCATGCATATTTGCATTAGTGTGGAAGCTGTACACTGTGCTCTTCATGTTTTAGAGTGAAGTGCAATTGTGCAACACAGGGCCACCTTGACAAGATCACGAAACTAATAGCAGAGTACAGAGACAACAGAAATTGAAAAACACATGCCTATCAGTTCCTACTGGAACCACAAGAGGTGCTGATAACATATGTTCAAATAATGCACCATGTAACATTTTATCTGTGTGGTAAAGTGAAAATAACAACAGGACTGAGATCTGTACTGAAAATATTTTTAAAGTTAAATAAAAATTAAACAATAATTAGAGGAAAGCCAATACTCTAAAGAAAATAATAATATGCTGTTGCTCCTTTTCTCAAGATGCTGATGCAGTATTTTATTAAATTATTTCTGGTACTTGGTCTTGTTGACATTTCCACTATAAAATCTAAGAACAGTATTTTACGCAGAAAAGATGAGCTGAACATTGTTTTCATCTCCTACTGCAACTTAGGTGCAGAATGCATGGCAGATTGCATAAGTGTGTGTGTGTGTGTGTGTTTGTGTGTGAGTGTGTGTGTGTGTGTGTGGGTGGGTGTGTGAGAGAGATAGATAGATAGATAAGGGAAATGGTCAAATGTGAAGAAGTTGAGCATCATGAACTTTATGGTTCCCAATCTTCTCATGCCACATGCATAGCAACATGATGTGGCTCTCTCTCATGTACCAGGGGCTCTTTCCTCCAGGGCAACAGCAGTCAGAGCATGAAACTGACCACTTATCTCCGTTTTTTTGCCACACTTGAGAAAGAATGGAACTATACCTCCATTCCCCCATGTGTCTCTATGGCCTGCAAAGGAATAAATTTACCTTTACTTTTAGGACATACACTGACTAATTTTTCCCCATTTAATAACACTCTAGCACTTCTAATTACACTATTATCAGCAATATACACATATACTGTAACCTCAAGAGTTGAGGTTTCCATGGGATTTCATATTGTTGCCTTCTGGATTATGAAATCATATCAGGTTTTGGTAGATCATACTGCTTCCATCTTCAGGACAGAAGATCAAAATATGAAATGAGTTGTGACATCCATCGGTTTCAAGGACCATTTGCACAAATTGCATAAAATGAGGGCATGATTAGGAGCTAATATCCAGCTACACATTTTATCTCAGAAGTCACTTTGGAGTTTCAGGGAATTTGGTATTCAAGATTTATAACAAATCCATCAGTTGAATTTAATTTGGGTTCATATCAGACAAATTCAAAGTACACAAACTGTAAGTGAATCAAACTGCATATTTATGCTCAGAAATGCACATAGTATGTAATAAAGTATAGGAATTATTATGATCTATGTTCTAGCTTTCATATCAAATGCTTGTTCAAATTGTTTACATATGTAACACAATACAATCAGATATAATTTTTGGTCCAAGTAATACAAGTGGCTTTCCTTACAATACATTTGATTTGATAACTCAACAAAACCGATTACTGATGTTTGTGTACTTTCCTTTTCATTGTTGAAAAAGTACATAGCATAGTTAAATGTTTAAATCCTAAATAATTCTCATAATATAAGTAGGTGTTACTTAAAGGTACATGGCATAACTCTGATTCAGTATACTTACTGTGTGTTAATCATTTAAGTTCTTCTGGAGTTCCTGCATGTAAGTGCTAGGACAAAACCACATTAGGCCCTGATTGCTTCCTTCCAGATCATTTCCAGGACTTCATTCACTCATCATCATTTGATGATCTATACTCCAAGGTATTGAAACCGTGGTTAAATAAACCACAAATAAATAATATTTAAATATTATATTTTGTAACTGGTAACAGAATATAGCAAGCAAAATATAAATAAGGTTCCTATGTTACATGGGCCATGAGGCATGTAACTTGCAAAAAGAACTCTATGAACTACATTCATTACATATTGGGGGTACACCTTTCTACTCATGGTGGTAGTTGAAGTGACATGCATCTGTGTGACAACTGTAATATATTAGATTTAACCTTCCCTTTGACACATAGAAAATATATTCCATGTAACCTGAGAAGCTGCTAGCTGTCAAAACATATAATTCTAACCGTATGGCCTTTTGAAATACAGTGTTTGTTGTTAAAAGAATAAAATTTATAATTCTATTGCATACAGGAATGCATTATCGAACATGATCATAATTCCTTTTCACAGACTCCCAACACAACTGGTCAGATGCTATACACCAGTCCTCATTCTAAATGCATAGGCCCTTCCGGTGATAATACTGTCTTCTGATCAAATTACAATATGTCACTCTAGGACCAAAGGTACAAACATGTGTTCACATTTGACCAAGTTCCTTACTGTTTGCACTGTTCATATTTTTAATGACAACAGAATCATATATTTGAATTCACTGTTACATTTGCAGATGTTGCTAGTTTGTACGATTCTAGTTTGATAGATGAATAGTAGTTTTTATTGTAAATAGAAATATATCGTTGACTGATTTACAATGAATGGCATTTTTACCATAGCAGTGGTAAAAAGATTTATTGTCAGTGTATCTTCATCTTGTGTAAATGTCTGTACTAAACGGAGTGCTAAATAATACATATAACAGTTACATGTGAAAAGTGCATAAAGGAGATGTCCACTGATTTTGAGGCTCTCTGTGCGCAGGAGCAAGTCAGATATCAGGTCTCCTGTTTCACTAATGCAATATGTGGTTTGGAATTCTCAGTATGTTTTATGAAATTTTGTGTATAAAATAAGTAATAATTTTTGGAATTTTTGGATAGGGCTGCATAATGGTTTCAACTAAACTATAAGATTATTTTGCATATCTGACTTCACACTCGAAGGGCATTTGGTTAGAATTCTTTGACAGTGGAACTTAACAGAGATGGCATGAACTTAGAGATTATCTACTAAATAGGAATTATGTTAACATATATCAGTTCTCCTCATCCATTATGAATGCAGTGTACATAAGTTGCAGTATTTTTGTCTATATTATCTCTTAGGAAACCTATGCAGGAGTGTTTTTATTTCTTACAGGCAAAAACACCTATTCTTTGCCTTGATTGCCTTCCAAGTCAGTATCATAGTGCATATGAGTAGCAGCTAAAGCTTTTATGGAGAGTAACACTGAAATTCACAAATTATATATTAGTTATAAATTTCAAAAAATAGGAATGGTAATTCAAATTGTATCGAAAAATCTACACAGTACTTGCACTTAAATTTGATAGCCCTGAGTAATGTACATACTGAAAAATGCAAATAAATTTCATAGCTCTAGATGTTCTTTGGACTGAGTTCAATAAAAAAATAATAAGTAGAGAGTATTGGCCATTGCATCTTCTGCATATGATTGTTTGTAGTTTTAATTTCAGAGGGATTTTGAAACAAACTCTTATTATACAATTGGTAGGATTTAGAAACCAAAGTCCAGGATATTGTGAGATGTGTTTGAATATAGTATAAAGTTTCTTTAAAATCATGATACAATTCTATAAAACAAAAGTTTATTTAAACCAGGGGAGTATATTTCCTTCCTGGGTGGCCACTTACGTAGCAATCACAAATCCCAAACCTGCAGTGACAGTAAGAAAATAATGCGTTATGATGAACCAGTCTGAAGATTAAATTGCTTTATACAAAGGCTTAAGTATACATTCAGATATACAACAGTAAATATTAATTGGACGAAGATGTCTTCCACTTTAAAATTGTAACCTTTAATAATAAAAACCTGTTCTCTTTACATTTTTCCTGACATACCATATACTAGGTTTATAGCTTTACCGATCTTCTGATCATTGCAGAACCACGTGTTAATCCAAAACAAAGTTTCCTGTATCATTTGGCCATATTCAGGGAATTTTGCTCTCTGTTAATTCCCTTCATACTGTAATTTTACAAGATGTTCATTAATCATCTTTATATTTCACAACAGAATACAGACTTGACATGTTTAGTGCTGTAGTAAATGACAAGTTAGTACTGAGACTAGGGTCTGTAAATTTCTTCTAATTCCTGACTTAAATGACTGTCCAGATAGAAATTGCTCTATTTTATTCTGTGGCAATTTTTCATCTAAGTCAGTGGAAAACAGGTTTTATTGTGGCTTTTTTTTATGGAGGGGTCTTATGATCATCATTATTATTACACATAAACCAATGTGCAATACAGTATATACCATACAAGTCATGGGAACCAATACATATTTTAAAAAAGGAAACACTGTTGTGCAAGATAAAATTTATGAAGATGTATTTCTACACAGTGTATCCAAACATCTGCAAGGTCTAAGGCACTTGTTTGTGGCCTCTTGCTTGCTGCAATTGTGGTTTGAATCCCACCATGGGAAAGGGATATCTGTCTCTTGTGAGTGTTGTGTATAGTCAGGTAGAAGTCTCTGTCGTGAACTGATTACCTCTCTGGAGAACTCGTATCGAGAGTGATGCGTCTGGGTGTGATAGTGAAGCATAGACAATGAGGAGACCTTGGTCCACTAGGGGCTGTCGAGCCATGAAAAAGATTATCATAACAAAAAAGCCAACAGAAATCATACTTACATGAGATGTACAGTAGACAAATAATTGACGAATCTGTGGCACAGAGAAGTCATGTCTGTGGACATCTTCAACTAAATTCACTGCTAAACAAACTTTAATCTTGAAGCTCAACTAACATAAAACCATTATCCACTCCCTTTCCTTTTCAAACTTTAAATTTCCATCGAATATGACAGCTTTTACATTACTAGGAGGCTGATTGTTCACAGTTGAATACTATACCAGTGATCACTGATATTTTTCAGGATTCACCAAGTGCAGCATTTGAAAATACTGAAAATAAATTGTAAAAACTAGAAAAAAAACATAGAATCTTTAGGCATGGAATTGTAACTTGAAACTAACCAGTGCGGTAACACCAACTTGTACTCATATTTCATACAGTTCTTCAGAAGACACAATAACTACCTTGCTGGAATAAACTGACATTCAAACCAAAAGAGTTTACCCATAACAGATGACCAATATGTATCAGACAGAGCCCAAATCCTGCATCTAAACTTGCAACATATCCTGAGTAACACAATTCAATAATTAAGAAATATAGGACAGCTTTTATTTGTCCTAGGACTAATTTCCTAACAGGGGCAAGAAGTTTTGCACTTCACCAAAATGTCCAGACTGATTGTGGGACCCACCCAGCCTCCTATTCTGTGGGCACCAGGGTGCCTTTCTGGGAGTAAGGCAGCTAGGGCATGAAGCTGACCACTCACTTCCATCTATAGTCCCAAAACATTGGACCTATGCTGTCATTATGTGTGCATGGGCAACTTTACCTTTAACTAACACTACCTCTATGTACCCAGAAGAGTTTGGTACAAATTTTTGTTTAACACTTTCATTTTTTAAAGTGAATATCATCAACTTCAGATGATAAATGGGCAATTAATTTATCATACTTTGCCTGTACAGGTAAGAAACAGAAAGTCATAGATGAGGGATATAATGACCATTCCCAAAATCATACACATTTGCAACTGGTACACTATAAAAGATTTTAGTTCCAGAAGCAGATTCAAGGGGTGAAATCACCCCCTGAATGAGTGTGGAGTTGGTATCTATTTCACTGTGAGCAGATGTTTTACTTGCTCCGTCAAAAGTGAGAATTACTGCTTGGTATTGAATGTGTTAACTTGGTAGTGGGTGAATACAGCAGCTGAGACACATCCTTGTGGCTGGGCCACCAGATGCACACAGTTTTATGGGAGCGTTCATACGAGCAACAGCATTGCCCGTTGCCAAAATGAGACTCTCTCTGCTTCGCTGAATGATTATCTGTGGCTGGTAGGTGCAGGCATGTGGGTGGACAAGTTTATGTGACATCAGAGCTACGAGCCACTTGCATGTCTGTCTGTGACGTTAGTGTTAGTCTGTGTTCGTGGCTAAGCCACATAGTGGTCCATGGGAAGGCATGCAACCAACAGTGTGGCCAACATACAAAATCTAAAAAAAGTTTTATATGTATATACTTACTTACTCCATGGTGCAGAGTCCTTCTTGAGAAGCTAACTGGTTTGCAGCTAGTCAAGAAATTCCCAGCATTTCATGGAATCCGAAGATTCATTACCATACTCACAAGCGTACGCCACCTGTCCCTATCCTGGGCCAACCCAATCCAGTCCACATACCCACATCCCACCTCCTGGAGATCCCTCCTAATATTATCCACCCATCTAAGCCTAGGTCTCCCCAGTGGTCTCTTTCCCTCCGGTTTCCCCACCAAGACCCTATACGCCCCCCTCTCCTCCCCCATACGCGCCACATGCCCTGCCCATC
>Ga0123354_10004863_pt1 | contig 19245 bp, 11 predicted proteins | sample TergutLab28metaG_2_FD_97872 | JGI IMG/M metagenome (GOLD analysis project Ga0123354, IMG submission 97872) | Labiotermes labralis P4 segment gut microbial communities from Petit-Saut dam, French Guiana - Lab288 P4 | ecosystem: Host-associated > Arthropoda: Insects > Digestive system > Gut ...
AAACTCGTAATTATCGGCTATACTTTTCATTTCCGGCTGAAACACAGCCGTTCCATTAGCAGAAACTACAGATGTAGCGTCTGCCTTCTCCTTTTTTTGCGTAGAGCATGAAGTTGCTATTACTAACAGTATTACAAGCAGATTTTTTGTTTTCATATATATTTATAATTTGTTTTTCAAAGGTTGTATGGAATCCGCAGCATGTGTTCAGGCGCATAGATACAATTTTCACTTGAATATAAATTTCTTTAATTCGCCAATTCGGAAATAAATTTAATTCTAACAAGCCTGATTTCTTCTTCGGTAAATTCGCCGCCCAATTCATCAATTGCATTTTCCAAACCGTCAGTTTCCGATTCTTTAAAATATTGATAAATTTCTTCAATATGGTCTTCGTCCATCACATCATTCAGGAAGTAGTCGATATTAATTTTGGTTCCGGAATAGACAATAGCTTCTATTTCGTCGAGCAATTCGGAAAATTCCAGGCCGGTAGTTAAAGCAATATCATCCAAAGCCACTTTTCGATCAATACTTTGCACAATGGATATTTTAAGTTTGGATTTATTTGCAACGGTTCTTACGCGCAAATCTTCGGGTCGTTCGATTTCGTTTTCTGTTACATGGCGTTTAATCAGCGAAATGAACTCTTGACCGTAGCGTTTGGCTTTTCCGGAACCCACTCCCGGAATGTTTTGCAACTCTTCGATTGTAATCGGGTAAGTAGTCGCCATTGCTTCAAGGGAAGGGTCTTGAAAAATAACATAAGGGGGAACTTCCAATTTTTTAGCCATTTTCTTCCGTAAATCTTTCATCATTGAATACAATACCGGATCAACGGCACAAGATGCGCCTCCACGTACAGGAGTTTCTTCCGTAGTGTCTTCTTCTTCAAAATCGTTGTCTTTCGTTATGGTAAAAGAAGTCGGATTCGCCAAATATTTACGTCCGGCGGCAGTCAATTTCAACAGTCCGTAATTTTCAATATCCTTATCCAAAAAACCGGCAATCATTGCTTGTCGGATAACGGCATTCCATGTTTTTTCATCTTCATCTTTTCCCGAACCGAAAATATCCAAGTCATTATGTTCGTAAGACAATATCTCCGAGGTAGTTTTACCTTGAAGAATGTTAATAATATGATCTGCTTTGAATTTATCTTTTAGCAGATCGACTGTTTCTAATATTGAAATTAATAATTCTTTTGCTTCCACTTGTTTTTTAGGATTTAAACAGTTATCGCAACTCCCGCAGTTATCCTCTGTGTATTCTTCTCCAAAATAGTGTAAAATCACTTTTCTCCGGCAGACGGAAGTTTCGGCGTATGCTCTTGTTTCTTCCAGTAATTGTTTGCCTATCTCCTGTTCGGAAATAGGTTTGCCCTGCATAAATTTCTCTAATTTCTGTAAGTCTGCATGATTATAAAAAACGATGCATTTACCTTCACCGCCATCCCGTCCGGAACGTCCTGTTTCCTGATAATATCCTTCCAAGCTTTTAGGGATATCATAATGAATGACATACCGAACGTCCGGCTTATCAATTCCCATTCCAAAAGCAATTGTTGCTACAATCACTTCCGCTTCTTCCATCAGAAAGGAGTCTTGATTCTCGGTACGTGTTTGGGAATCCATCCCTGCATGATAGGGCAAGGCATTAATTCCATTTGCTTTTAGAATTTCGGTGAAATCTTCCACTTTTTTCCGGGATAAACAATAAACAATTCCTGACTTTCCCGGATTGGCTTTAATAAATTTGACGATTTCTCTATCAACATCTTTCCCTTTTTGCCGTACTTCATAGTATAAATTCGGACGGTTGAAAGAGGATTTGAAAACAACCGCATCCATCATCCCCAAGTTTTTTTGAATATCGTGTTGAACTTTGGGAGTAGCCGTAGCAGTAAGAGCAATAAGTGGTCGTCGGGCTATTTCATTAATGATAGGTCGAATGCGGCGATATTCGGGGCGGAAATCATGTCCCCATTCCGAAATACAGTGCGCTTCGTCAATCGCGTAAAATGAGACCGGCACTTGTCGAAGGAATTCTATATTCTCTTCTTTCGTTAGAGATTCGGGAGCCACATATAACAATTTTGTTTTTCCCGAGCGGATATCGTCTTTTACCCTGTCGATTGCAGCTTTGTTTAAAGATGAATTGATAAAATGGGCAACGCCGTTGTCTTCGCTAAAATTCCGCATAGCGTCCACCTGATTTTTCATCAGTGCAATGAGCGGCGAGACTACCAAAGCCGTACCGGGCATCAAAAGCGATGGTAGTTGATAACAAAGTGATTTACCTCCTCCGGTAGGCATTAGAACGAAAGTATCTCTTCCGTCCATGATGCTCCGGATGACGCCCTCCTGATTTCCTTTAAAAGTATCAAAACCAAAATGCTTCTTTAATTGCTCCGCTAAAAAATCTTTCTTTGTCATATACAATAAGCTGTATCTTTATCAAACAAAGTTATAGCTTTGTTACGAAATAATGCAACTATTTTTCATTTTTTTTTATCATGTAATGAAAATATTTTTATGAATTATCCCACTCAAGCCGAACGTCGCTTGAAAGACGTTTCGATTTTTGATTTTGCATAGTCCAAATCCACGTAGAATTTCGTTTTTCCGGAAGAAGGCAATTCAAACATGGCATCAATCATGATATCTTCTGTAATGGAACGCAAGCCGCGTGCGCCCAATTTATATTCAATCGCTTTATCCACAATATAATCAAGCACGTCGTCGTCGAGAGTCAATGAGATACCGTCCATTGCAAACATTTTTATGTATTGCTTAGTAATCGCATTTTTAGGTTCGGTTAGGATGGATCGCAAAGCCGTACGGTCTAAAGGATCAAGGTAAGTAAGTATAGGTAATCGACCGATAATTTCAGGGATTAAACCGAATGCTTTCAAATCTTGGGGAGCAACGTATTGCATCAAGTTGTTGCGATCGATATGCGCCGTTTGATGAATGGAAGTATAGCCTATCACTTGTGTGTTCATGCGTTGGGCGATTTTCTTTTCAATTCCGTCGAAAGCGCCGCCACAGATAAACAAAATATTAGTAGTATCCACCGGAATCATTTTCTGTTCGGGATGTTTTCTACCGCCCTGGGGAGGAACGTTAACAACCGACCCTTCCAGCAATTTAAGTAAACCCTGTTGCACCCCTTCGCCGCTTACATCCCGCGTGATGGATGGGTTATCGCCTTTTCGGGCTATTTTATCAATTTCATCGATAAATACAATGCCTCTTTCCGCCGCTTTTACATCATAATCGCAAACCTGAAGCAAGCGGGAAAGAATGCTTTCAATGTCTTCTCCCACATATCCGGCTTCGGTTAAAACTGTTGCATCTACAATCGTAAACGGGACCTTTAGCAGCCGGGCAATGGTTTTCGCCAGCAACGTTTTTCCGGTGCCGGTTGCTCCAACCATGACGATGTTTGATTTTTCGATTTCCACCTCATTGTTGTCTGATTTTTGCATCAGACGTTTGTAATGATTATAAACGGAAACCGCCAGATAGCGCTTGGCATCGTCTTGTCCGATGACATATTGATCCAAAAAATCTTTGATTTCCATCGGATTGGGCAATTCTTCTTTGGATATGGAGAATTTACTCCCTTTCTTATCGTTGCTCAACGATTCTTGAATCATTTCATGCGCACGTTCTACACATTCGTTGCAGATATATCCGTTGATACCTGTGAGAAGCATTTTTACTTCACTTTCGGAACGTCCGCAAAAACTGCAACGTTGTTGGTATTTAGCCATCGTTGTTATTCTTTCTTTTTAATTAACACCTCATCAATCATACCATATTCTTTCGCTTCTTCCGAGGTCATCCAGAAATCGCGATCGCCGTCTTGCAACACTTTTTCGTAGGGTTGACCGGAATGTTCGGAAATGATGGTATAAATTTCTTTCTTAATTTTTACGATTTCCCGTGCGGTAATTTCAATATCGGAAGCTTGGCCTTGCGCTCCGCCAAGCGGTTGATGAATCATTACCCGAGAATGTTTCAAAGCAAAACGGTGACCTTTATCACCTGCGACCAACAAAACGGCGGCGAAAGAAGCAGCCATACCGGTACAAATGGTATGAATTTTACTTTGAATGTACCGCATGGTGTCATAAATTCCGTAACCGGCATAAACAGAGCCTCCCGGAGAGTTAATATAGATTGATATATCTTTTCCCGGATCGGACGATTCGAGGTATAACAATTGCGCCTGAATGACATTCGCCGTATAATCGTCGATTTGCGTTCCCAAAAAGATGATGCGGTCCGCCATCAGACGGGAAAACACATCTAATTGGGTAACATTCATTTGGCGTTCTTCCAATATGTAGGGATTTAAATATTCTCTTTGTGAGCGGATGACGTCGTCGAATGCCTGACCGTTTATCCCCAAATGTTTTACTGCATAATTTCTAAAATCGTTCATTTTCTTATTATTTATCCAATTAACTTTTGAAAGTCCTCCAGCGTTATTTCCTGAGGTTCCAACGTTACTTGTTCTTTTAATATCTTTATTAATTTATCTTCAAATACTTTATCTCCTAACGATTGATAGGTTTCCTTCTTTTTCAGCATATTTTGGGCATAATTTTCCAATAAATCGTCGGCAATATTGTGCATGCCGTATTGTGTAAATTGTGCGCGGGCGGCTTGTTTGGCATATTCCACCACTTCGCTTTCGTCGATTGTAATTCCGTTTTCTTCAAAAAGATATTCCTTAATCAAGTGGAATTTCAAATCGTTGAGAATTTTCGGATAGTCTTCTTCAATAGATTCCGGCGTTCGTTTTGAATCGGATTCCAACAGCCAGCGTTTCAGAAAAGCATCAGGAAATTGCATGTCGGAAGTTTTTTCTTCCAGCAATTTCCGCGCATCCAGAATAAATTTGTAATCGCTTTCAGGGACGAGTTGCTGATCCAGCTCTTCTTTTACTTTTTCTCGAAATACTTCTTCCGAATGTACCGTTCCCGGTTCATATAGCTTATCGAATAAATCCTGATTTAATTCAGCGGGTTTGTAACGTGAAATTTCGGAAATAGTAAATGAAAAATCACCGGTATAATTTTTCACTTCTTCCTTTTTAATTTTTAGAAAAGAAGCTAATTCCGCTTCGTTTCCTTCGTAAGCTTTGTGCGGATTGAAAATGACGACGGAATGTAATTGAGCATTCAGGAACTTGTTTTTTTCTTCCTCATTCTTCATATAAAAAGGCATTAAGATAGCGTCGTCATTCGTTATTCCATTTGCTTTCGGTTCTCCGTTTTTGTCTGTTTCAACCACGCGGCCCTTAACCAAATCTTTACCTTCCACAGTTTCCACCAACTCATCATTACCGTATTGTGATTTGATATGTTCAATTTGTTTGTCAAGCATTTCTCCGGATACTTGAATCCGGTAATAGGGTATCGGGTCCTCTTTTGTTAATTTGACATTTATTTCGGGAGATAATCCGATATCAAAAATAAATGTAAAATCTTCCTGTTTATCAAAATCAAGCGGTTCTTGTCCGCCGGTGGATAAAGGTTCACCTAAAAGGTCAAGATTATTATCTTTAATATAATCGGAAAGTTTTTGAGATACCAACTTATTAATTTCTTCAATAAGGATGGACTTGCCGTATTTTTGACGGAGAAACTCAGGAGGCGCCATGCCTTTACGAAATCCAGGGAGAACGGTATTTCTCCGTAAATCTTTCAAAGAATTTTCAACTTCATTTACATAATCGGCTTTTTCCACGTTGACAGTAATTGTAGCGGTTACCGAATCTGTTTTGTTTAATGTAATGTTCATTATTTATTTATTATAATCTATTAATTTTCATAAATTTATTTGCTCATTTTAACACAAGCGTTTACAAATGAATCGACAAAGGTAATGTATTCTTTCAAATTTCAAAATCTTTTTTGAAAAATTTTTCTCATTCAAATCGCATGGTTTTAGCCGGTGAAATATTGGCAACCAGATAGGAAGGCAGTATCAACATAACTAATGTTACAAGGAGCGTACCCAAATTGATTAAAATAATGGGTAGAATCGAAATATCAATCGGCACTTTGGTGAGATAATATACTTCGGGATTGAGTTTTGCTATTCCGAAATAATGTTGAATCAAACACAAACTCAACGCTAAAAGATTTCCCCAGAGCAATCCTTTTCCAATTAAAAAGGCGGAAAGGAAAAGGAAAACTTTCCGGATGCTGGTATTGTTCTGGCCCAAAGCTTTCAAGGTGCCAATCATACTGGCTTTTTCGAGAATGATGATGAGCAATCCGGAAATCATGGAAAATCCTGCGACAACAAGCATCAAACCGAGAATTATCCAAACGTTTACATCTAAAACGCTTAGCCAGTCGAAAATTTCCGGCTTGATTTGCTTGATGGATTGCGTAAGAAAGGTATTGTTTAAGCGGTCTTTCCGCATTTGGAGGTCGAAGTAGAGCGAGTCGGTCGTAGCGTCCAAGCGGTTATAATCTTTTACATACAATTCCAAGCCGCTGACCATGTCGTTGTCCCATTGGTTCAGCCGTTGGATTTGCTTTATATCCAACAAGGCAAATAATTTATCATAATCCGAAAAATAGGTTTGATAGATTCCTACAATTTGAAACTTCCGGGCAAGCAGCGATTCTTGAATAAAATAAGTGATAAACGAATCGTCTAATTTCAGATTTAGTTTATTGGCAATTGTTTGGGAAATAAGTACTTCGTTAGCAATTGAATCGGGACGGATGTGCGGCATCCTTCCTTCTTTCAGATTCGACCGGAAAAAATCCCAATTGTAGTTTTCATCCACGCCTTTGAAAACAATGGCTTGAAAATCGTCTGCCGTTTTTATAATTCCGAGTTTCGTTGCAAATCGTTCTGTGCGGAGAATATTCGGTTGGTTCCGTATATAATCCATCAAAGTGTCGTTGACGGCAACCGGTTTCAATTCGTGAGAAGGATTAAATTCAAAATTAGTGATTTGAATATGTGAGCCGAAACCAATTACTTTTTCCCTGACTTCTTTTTTAAATCCGATGACTACCGCAACGGAAAGAATCATGACCGCTAATCCAACCGCAATGCTGATGGTAGCGACACGTACAGCCGGCGGCGAAACATTCCGGCTCTCACCCCTCTCCTTATAAATTCGTTTGGCAATAAAAAATTCGGCAGACATCATTCGATTGTTGAGTAATCATTTACTTGCTTTCGGCAATTTGCAAACGATTGTATTCTTCCAAAGCTTTCTCGAGGACAGTCAGCGCTTTCTGCAATTCTTCCTTTTTGAGGACATACGCAATACGCACTTCATTTTTTCCTATCTCCGGTGTCGTATAGAAGCCGGAAGCAGGCGCCATAAAAATCGTTTGTCCTTCGTATTCAAAATCCGACAAACACCATTCGCAAAACTTGTCGGCGTCCTCGACCGGAAGACGGGCAATCGTGTAAAAAGCGCCCATCGGAATCGGCGAGTAAACACCGGGTATTTTGTTCAGCGAATCGACCACAAAATTGCGACGGGCAAGGTATTCGTCGTAAACTTCCTGCATGTATTCTTCCGAAACGTCCAATGAGGCTTCGGCTACAATCTGTCCCAACAGCGGCGGACTCAAACGCGCCTGACAGAACTTCATCACCGTTCTACGCAATTCGCGATTGCGGGTGATTAGCATGCCTTCGCGGATTCCACATTCGCTGTAGCGTTTAGAAACAGAATCAATCAACACCACATTTTCTTCAATTCCAACCAAATGGAAAGCGCTGATGTAAGGAGAACCGGTATAAATAAATTCCCGGTATACTTCGTCGGAAAAAAGGTATAAATCGTATTTTTTCACTAAATCGCGGATTTTATTCATTTCTTTCCGCGAATAAAGATAACCGGTTGGATTATTCGGATTGCAAATCAAGATTCCTTTCGTGCGTTTGCTAATCAGCGCTTCGAACGCTTCGATTGGCGGAAGGGCAAAACCGGTTTCAATAGTAGAAACAACCGTCCGGATGACGGCGCCTGCAGAGATAGCAAATGCCATGTAATTGGCATAGGCCGGTTCGGGAACGATTATTTCATCGCCCGGATTCAAGCAAGCCATTAACGCGAAAAGGACTGCTTCAGAGCCTCCGGTGGTGATGATGATGTCGTCGGCGCTTACTTTTATATTGAATTTTGAATAATAATGAACCAATTTTTCACGATAGCTTAAGAATCCATTACTTGGACTGTATTCCAAAATTTTCCGGTCTAATTTGCGGATTGCATTCAGTCCGACGTCGGGAGTCGGGATATCCGGCTGACCGATATTAAGATGATAAACTTTTAATCCGCGGGCTTTTGCAGAATCCGATAGCGGAGCTAATTTTCGAATGGGAGAAGCGGGCATTTCTATTCCTCGTTCTGATATTTTCGGCATTTGAAATTGTTATGTTTTTTAGTTTTGGTTACAAAAGTACAAGAATCCATTGTTATCACAAAATTAATGGGGAAATGTTTGATGAAAATACGGGATAACCGGATGGTTACAGTTCAAAAACCGCTTTAATAAATTCATTTCCTTTTAATAAGCCGTATCTCCCTTGTTGAACCGAAAATTCATTAAATTCCGCAACGGCGTCTGGAGTTTTTCCAGGTTTATAAATCACAAAAGGCACGGGTGAGTTGGTGTGCGTCTTAATCCGGCACGGAGTCGGATGATCGGGCAACAAGGCAATCGTAACCGGTTCATCCCATTTTGCCGTTTCATCCAGAAGCGTTTTCAAAACACGGAGGTCGATGTCTTCAATCGTTTTAACTTTCAATGCGACGTCGCCTTCGTGTCCGGCCTCATCACTCGCTTCAATATGAAGATAAACAAAATCTTTATCTTTCAAGGCTTTGAGCGCCGCTTGCGCTTTTCCTTCATAGTTGGTATCATACAAACCGGTTGCTCCAACTACGTTAATACTTTCCAAGCCGGCATAAATTCCAATCCCTTTCACCAAATCGACAGCAGAGATAACGGCGCCCGACCGGACCGGATATTCTTCGGAAAGTTTTTTCATTTGCGGCTTGTATCCGGGCGACCAGAGCCAAATACTGTTCGCCGGATCTTTTCCTTTGGCTTTTCTTGCTTGATTCACCGGATGATTTTCCAGCAACGATTGCGATTGAATGATTAAATCGTTTAAAAGATTGGCTGTTGCTTGCGATTCAACGCATAACGGTCGAATCAATACTTCCCTGAAACCGGTTCCCCGAACGTCGTGGGGTGGCGTGCAATCCAATCGTTTGTCGCCGCCCATCAATTTTAACAGGTGTCGATACGAAACGCCTGCAAAAAATTGAAGTCGTTCATTTCCCAGTTTTTCATTTAGAAATTGAATTAGAATCCCAGCTTCTTCGGTGGAAATATGGCCTGCCGAATGGTTTTTGATTTTTCCGTCGTCCATGCAAATCAAATTGCACCGCATCCCCATTTCTCCGGACAAAATATCAATTCCCATACTTGCCGCTTCTAAGGAGCCTCGTCCTTCCAAAACATCCAGCGGATTATATCCCAAGACAGAAAGATTCGCCACTTCGCTTCCCGGGTGCATTCCTTCGGGAACGGTAGATAGCAAGCCGCTATTTCCTTGTTTTGCCAAACGGTCCATGTTAGGCGTCAGGGCAAATTGCAAAGGAGTGAGATTGCCCAACGATTCAACCGGTTCATCAGCCATTCCATCGCCAAGCAGAATGATATATTTCATTTGATAACAATTATCATTTCAGGGGATTGCAGGCCAAGCCCGCAATGGCATCACCTTTTTTGTTCTATCTGCAAGGTTATGGTGGGTTGGTCGCATACTTCCGTCGGACCAAAGTATTGAATAGGTCCCGGATAAACATAATCGGTATTAATAGCCCAAGTATCGCGATTTTTTGCAAACGTTTTGAAAGGTTTCCCATCTAATTTTACCAATGCTTTTTGTATGACCGGTTTTAAACCTCCATGCCGGTGTTCCATATTCATCATCATGGTGATAGGTACGCCTCCTGCAATCCATTCCGAAGCAGGCGCCGTCGTATTTCGTACCGAAGACATATAACCCGTTTTTCCAAAACCGATCAATCCTGCAGCCGTAAATCCTAAAGAATAGCAGTAATCGGCGTCGTAATTCGAAGGAGCGGCGCAACGGCCTTCGTATCCGAAGAAGTGGACTTGAGAAGCGAATTTCCCGTTATATTTTCCTTCTTTCGACATTTCAGCCAAACGATTGCCTACCATTTCAGCCAGTAATTTTTCGGTTTCAATCAAGGAGACCTGAACATTTCCGTGCGGGTCGCGGTCGAGTGTAAGCTGGCGGGCAACATTTTCCGGAAGGCTGGCATAGATTTTCGCATTTTCGGAACTCAATTTTTCAGTGATATGCGCTAATTGATGGGAACGTTTGATTCGTTTAAATTCCTCTTCATGGTGCGCCAAATAATCGTTCAGTTCGTGAATTAACTTTTTCATTGCCGGAATAAATTCAATCAAACCCTCCGGAATTAAAACAGTTCCAAAGTTGTCACCACGTTCCGCCCGTTTAGCAACAACATCGGCAATCGATTGAATGACATCGTCGAGCGATAGTTTTTTTTCTTCTATTTCTTCCGAAATCAAACAGATATTGGGTTGTACCTGTAAAGCACATTCCAAGGCGATATGGGAAGCCGAACGTCCCATCAGTTTAATAAAATGCCAGTATTTTCTGGCGGAATTGCAGTCGCGTTGAATATTGCCGATTACTTCAGAGTAAACTTTGCAGGCGGTATCGAATCCGAACGACGTCTCAATCCAATCGTTTTTTAAGTCGCCGTCGATAGTTTTCGGGCATCCGATCACTTGTACGCCGGCGCCTGTTTGCGCATAATACTCTGCTAAAATGCAGGCGTTGGTATTGGAATCGTCACCGCCGATAATAACCAACGCTTTGATATTCAATTTTTTTAGAATTACTAATCCTTTTTCGAATTGATCAACGGTTTCTAATTTGGTACGTCCGGAGCCGATAATGTCGAATCCGCCGGTATTACGGTATTCATCAATGATATCGGCAGTTAATTCGACATAATGATGTTCAATCAATCCGCCGGGGCCTAAAATGAAGCCATACAGCCGGCTGCCGGGGTTCATGGATTTGATGCCGTCGAAGATTCCGGCAATGACATTGTGACCGCCGGGAGCTTGTCCGCCCGACAGAATCACGCCAACGTTAACCGGTTGGTAATCTTTCTTCTCAGTTCCTGCTACAAAGGTAATGAGCGGCATTCCGTAGGTATTGGGGAATAATTCTTTGATGGCTTCCTGATGGGAAACCGATTGGGTGGGTTGTCCTTCCTGTATTTTTACAATACCTTCCAATGTTTTCGGGACTTTGGGCTTATAAGCAGCCCTTGCGATTTGTAAAGCGCTTTTTGTCATAATTATGTTGCTTTTAATGTGTTCTTAAAGTCTGCAAATTTCGTTATTTTTCTTTATATTTGAAACTGAATCGGGAAAAAGTTTTGAGAATTGTCGTGAATAAAAATCAAAATTACCCTCACGAGCAGTCTTTCGGAACAACTAACGAAAATATCAAAATGTCAAACGGAGGGTGAAAAAATCATAACCCTTCACTTGGTCGGATTGAAAACTCCCTAATCCTCCAATTCCGTTCCACCGGAAATAAGGATTCAAAGACAGTATTAAGCCTGAACTTTGATTATAAAATCAATTTTTCCGACACACAAGACATGATGCAAACTTGTTTTTCAGACTAAAAATACAACTAATTTTGGAAAAACAAAACTATCCCGGAATACAATGACATAAAAACCTCATTTTATTAAACAAAACAACATCAGTAGCAATGGAAACAATTGCACAAGATAAAAAATATGCTTACATTTGCTGCATAATTTAATAATTTCACACAAAAAGTTTTAACGTGAATGTGTATAGTGTACACATACCTTTTATTTACAATTTAAACGCATTTTATTATGAGAATCATTTCATTCGTCATTCTATTTGTACTGACAACACTAAGTATTAGCGCACAAAATGTGGTTTATGCTTACGACAATGCCGGTAATCGTACGGCAAGAAACGCAGGCGCTACGGTAAAAGCGCCCCAGATGATTGAAACTCAGCAGACTGCTATGGCAATTTTGAATACGGTTTCAGAAAAAGACATTTCGGTCTATCCCAATCCTACTCAAGGACATTTTACGATGGATATATCGAATCTCTCCCACAGCAACTTAGTTGGAGATGCTTATCTGTATGATACGAACGGAAGACTTTTAGAAAAGAAAAGTCTTCATTCGCACAGTACGCACAAAAAGTTAAATTTTAACTTATCTCATAAGTCTCTCGGCACATATATTCTGAATCTCCGTATCGGAGAAAATTCATTTACATGGAAAGTAGTTAAGAAATAGCGAAAGGAGGAAAAATCATGAAAAAACGACTATTAATTCTACTGGCGGCAACAGCTTTGGGAGTATACTGCAATTCACTCTACGCCCAAAATGATCAGGGAAATAAAGGTAACAATAATGATCAGAACAACCAGGGCAACCAGAATGACAATGATCAGGGTTATCGACCGGATTTTAATACCTGGACGGAACAGCAAATCGTACAATGGGAAGATTCGGTTAAAGAAGCGGTATTCCCGTTGCTGAAAGACACTGTATTAGCTGCTTCTCCCAACTCAAGTTCAGGAAACAGTTCGGAAGTCAACATAAGAAGAGCGATTACGCCAATAGCAAACAACACGTATGTTCCCAATTCAATTACCCTAGATAGGAACAAAGCGGTAGGAGAAATACCTATGACTTCAACAGTTTCATCGACAGGGGCAGTCACGTATAATGTACCTATTGAAATCTATCCGGGCATACATGGCCTTCAGCCTCAATTGTCCATTGCATACAATCACCTGGCAGGCAACGGCATTCTCGGCATCGGATGGAACATATCGGGATTGTCGTCCATTGCTCGAGGCAAACGGAGCATCTACTACGACTCGAAAACAGTAGGGGCAACCCTGACCAAAGACGATGCTTTTTATTTGGACGGAATGCGGTTAATCAAACTCGAAGAATCATCCACGCAAATAAAGTACGAAAGCGAGCAGGGAAACATCAAGACGACAGCTAACCTGAACGGAACGGTAATCAAGTATTTCGACGTATTTTTTCCCAATGGTACCAAAGGAATTTACGGTTATACGAACAATACCGGCACTAACTATCTCGAGTACCCGTTAACAGCGCTTTCCGATTTGTTTGGGAATACCATTAGCTACACTTATACGTATGCAGACAACCATTACCGGATAAGCAAAATCAGTTATGCCAATGCTTCGGTGGAATTTCAATATGCGACTGTCAACCGGCTGGATATACTTACATCCTATGTTGGTGGACTTAAAATTAAGGAAGATAAATTATTGCAAAAAATAAGCTGCAAATATGGAAATACGGTTATGTATAATTACGACCTTACCTTTTCGGTTCAGAAAAACGTTTCATTATTGACAGAAATTGGCTTTTCAGCTTCAAACGGCTCATCATTCAACCCATTAAAATTCTATTACGGGGAAAACAATACTGCATCTGTTTTTTCAAAAAGCGATACACAATTGCTGGAATGGTACCCATGGACGAATCCGAATCAGATAAGGGTGAGTAAAGGAAAATTTGAATACGGCACTCAAAATGACGGATTTATGGTTGCTCCAGGCAATGAATACTATCCTTACTGGCAACATTTCCGTCCTTCCAATTTTTTGCAACATTCTCAAAACAGATTTGACAATCAATACAGCGGAACGGAGAAAATATTTCTACACGCCGGATTTAATGGCAGTTTGGCAAGTCCTATGCCAAACTTGACAACCGAAGCCGGCTTTATTGACGTTTTTGCAGCGAATGTGGACGGCAAAGGGGAAGATGAAGTGGTCAAGGTAAACAATATTATTTCGGGAACCAACGACCAGGTGAATTTCAAGGTTTACGCCCCAAACGTTTATACCGGTTTGGGACTGAAGTACACACGGAGTTTCAATTTTCCAACTGTTCTTACGGATGCCGACGGAGGAAAAAGCATCCATGCCAAGTTTTACTTTACCGGCGATTTCAACGGCGACGGAAAAACAGAAATTCTGGCGGTGTCCTGCAATCAACCTTTCGGATGGACAGAACGGCCCACCAATTGTTACCTGTTCGATTTGGATTTCAATGTAAAACTGTATGACGGACAACCTTTCGCTTACAATGTTACCTTTGTCGGTTCACAGAACGGTTCATTAGATTATGCCCGTCAAAACAGCGACCGGTTATTTATTTTTGATTACGACGGCGATGGAAAATCGGACATTTGCCTGATCAACAGTACTGGAACTTATATCTATACCTTTGATATTTCCGGTTCTACTTACACCATGCGCCTGGTCGCTTCCTATACTGGTCTTGCAAGACTTGGTTTGGCAGATAGAATAGTAATGATCGGTGATTTTAACGGCGATGGTCTTCCCGACCTTTTACTTTCTCCTAAAGAAAACGCTTCTGACTGGTATATTTATTATTCTATGGGAAATGGTCAGTTCGACAAGGTTCCCGTTTCAATTTGCGTTCGCTTCAGCTCAAACCAGTTTATTGCTCAGGATGTAAATTCCGATGGCTTAACGGATGTAATCCAATTTAATGCAACTAATACTTTTTATACAAAACTGGCGACAACAACTACTTTATTTACAGGCTTTGAAAGTTCCGGATCTATCGATTTAAATGAAATTCCTATTCCGGCGAACTTCAACAACCGGTATGATTTTAATCAGTTTATTGCCTTAACCGGTAGCGGAAAAGTAATTAAATATTCATTCTCGCGAAACGATACAAAGGAAAGATTGCTGACCGGTTCGATCACCAGCTTAGGCGTAGTGACCAAGAATTATTACCAGATGCTGAATGAATCGGTTCCTATCTACACGCAGGGAAGCGGAGCTGTTTTCCCTTATGTAAACTTCAACGGTTCGGTTTATGTTCCCTACTGCAGAGAGCAGTATCTCAACGGGCAAAAAAACGAAAACCTGTCCTACAGCTACGAGAATGCAATAGTCCACAAGCAGGGTTTAGGCTTTCGCGGATTTGGGAAGATCATCACTTACGATAATGTCAGGGGACGAAACGGATACCAAATGTTTGATCCGCTCAATTACGGCGTTTTGAAAGAAAACGATTCGCCAACGACAAAAACCGTCAATTCATGGACGGTTACCGTGCCTGGAAACAGGATAGCCAAAGTTCGCTTGTCCAATCAAAGCGTACAGGACAAGCTGAGAGGAATAACGACTACTTCGGCTTATACTTACGACAATTATGGCAATCCTTTGACCGAGTCGGTCAACTACGGAGGCGCAATCACGACAACCGTATCGAACGATTACAGCAACAATACAAACGAAACAGGTTATCTGATCGGTTTCCTTACCAGCCGGACGGAGACGGTCAACCGTAACGGATCGACCTGGTCGCAGCGTATCTATATTCAAACGCATGACAAAGGGCAGCCTAAAACGCTCTATCGCTACGCCAATGGAAATCAGACTTCGCTCGAAACTTTTGCTTACGACACACAGGGAAATGCTACTTCGCAAGGCGTGAAATCCTACACTTCAGCCATCACGTTGACCACTGCTTATGCTTACGACAGCTATGGGCGGAAGACGAAAGAAACCGATCCGCTGGGTTTCAACACTACCTACGAATACAGTTCAAGCGACGGAAGCCTGACTAATGTAAAAAACCACAAAGGACAGGCGATGACTTACACTTACGACGACTTTAAGCGCGTCAAACAGATCAACTATCCGACCGGTGAAGTCGAAACCTCTTCCTATAACTGGACCTCATCCGAGAAGGGGGTCAATACTGTGTTTGCAAATTACAGACACCATTATGGCAGACCGTGGACTAAAACTTTCTTCGACGCCCTGGGCAGAGAGACCGCTTCGAACAGTTTGACGCTGGGAGGAACGGAATCCGGTCCTATTAATCTGTATGACAGCTATGGACGGCTGTGGAAAGTATCCTTGCCTGTTACTTCCGGTTCGGGCAGTCTATGGAACGAATATCAATATGACAGCTACGATCGTCCGGTTAAACTGACCGAAGCTTCAGGACGTATCACTTCGTATGCTTACAGCGGCAACAGCGTAACAACAACAGTCGATGGAATTGCTTCTACGCAAACCTTTGATAATCAAGGAAACTTGATTTTGGTTGTCGATCCTGCCGGCACTATTACCTATAATCTTCGACCCGACGGACAGCCGGCGTCGATTGTTGCTCCCGGCAATGTAACTACTTCGATTAACTATGATAGCTATGGACGCCGGTCGTCGATTGTCGATCCAAGCGCAGGCACTCAATCCAACAGCTATGATGTTGCCGGAAATATTATGTCGGAATCCAATACCGACGGCAGAACGATTACTTACGGTTATGATGACTACAATCGTATGACGCGTAGGACACGACCCGAGTTTTCCACTACTTTCGCCTATAATAAGGATGGACTGTTGGAATCGAAGACTGTGGTTAATAGTACTTCAACTACTTACCAATATGATACTTACGGTAGATTATACAAAGAGAAAGAAACAGTGCCGGATGGAAAATGGCTCGAAAAAACGTATACTTATTTATCTTCCGGGGATATCGGATATATCAGTTATATTACCGATCGAAACTCCAATTTTGCCACGGAAGCGTATTCATACACCAACGGTCACTTGTCGGACATCAATCTGAACGGCACTTCGATCTGGAAATTAACCTCTGCCAACGTTTTCGGGCAATCCACAGGAGTTACGACCGGCAGTATCAGCCGTACCTACGGTTACAATGCTTACGGTTTGCCCACCGGTCGAGCAGCCGGTTCTTTTCAAAATCACACTTACAGTTTTGATGCTACGAAAGGAAATCTGAGTTACAGAAAGGATAATGTAAAGAATATCCAGGAAAGTTTCGAATACGATAACCTGAATCGTCTGACCAGCTATGCGGGGAAAACGGCAACCTACAATGCTAACGGAAATATCTCCAGCAAAACGGATGTTGGAACCTTCCAATACGCTACGACGGGGAAACCGTATCAGTTGTCGGGAGTCACCTCTCCCACCAATCTAATTCCCCAGCGCAACCAAACGATTACCTACACTTCTTTCCGGCGTCCGGCAACGATTACGGAAGGAGATTACACGGCGTCTTTCACCTACAACAGCGACGACGAGCGGGTGAAGATGGAGTTGAAGAAGAACGGAGCGAAGGAATTGACCCGTTATTATATCTCCGATTGCTACGAAATGGACGATCGAGCGGTTGGCGGCATTAAAGAAAAGCTATATTTGGGCGGCGATTTCTATACCGCACCTGCCGTTTATGTGAAAGACGGCAGCAACAATTGGCAGATTTACTACATTTGCAGAGATCAGTTGGGCAGTATCACGCACATCACCAACAGCGGCGGCGGGGTAGTGCAGGAATTGAGTTACGATGCCTGGGGGCAGTTGCGGAATCCGGCGAACCAGACGGTGTATACGCCCGGAACCGAACCGGAGTTGTTTTTGGGGCGCGGCTATACGGGTCACGAACACCTGCCGGCGTTCGGCTTGGTGAACATGAATGCACGGCTGTATGATGCGGCTTTAGGACGGTTTTTGAGTCCCGATCCTTTTATTCAAAATCCGTTTTTCAGTCAAAATTTTAACCGGTACAGCTATGCGTTGAATAATCCGTTGTGTTACATTGACAGGGATGGGCAAATTGTTTGGTTTATACCCATCATTATTGGCGCTGTCGTTGGAAGCTATATTGGCGGTGCAATTGCGAATAATTCATATAATCCGTTTAGCTGGGACTGGGGTTCCGGTAAAACGTGGGGTTATATGGGTGGAGGATTGGTGATAGGCGGCGTTGCCGGTGCGGCTGCATTTTATGGAGGTGCAGCGCTTGGCGGAGCGATATGCAATGGCTTTGGAGTTGGAACCGGAGGTGCAGTAGGCGGTGCTGTGATGGGTTTTGCAGGAGGAGCAATTGGCGGCTCTATTAATGGGGCAGGGTTTACAGCATTAGGTGGTGGCGATTTTAAGGAAATCGTTATGGGTGGCTTGAATGGCATGTTGGTTGGAGCAGGAACAGGCGCTGTAGCTGGAGGCATCGTTGGTGGAGCAGAAGCGTACTCTAATGGAAATAACGTATGGTCTGGAGAGACAATTAAAGAAGGTAGAAATGCTTTTTCGTTTAAAAATACGCCGATTAAACCGGCTCCAGCGTTGGAGCTACTACCTACTTCTGTTGGCAATGTGGATGTGCCACAACCGAGTGGAAACATACAGCTTTCAGAAAATGTTCAAAAAACTTTAGAACAATTGGATCAAATTAGACAAGATGGAGGGACTGTATCGCTTCCATCTGATGGACTAAAATCAAATCAAGAGCTAAATTTGATAATAAAGCATAGTGAGCTACAGTTAAATTTGCGAATTGAAACTCACTCACTTCCATTAAAATATGGAGGGGCAGGACAAGGTTTTCCAATTCGCCATATGAATATAGAGATATTTCCTAAATATCCGTTGCCAAATAATGGACATGTCATTTTAACTCCTCTAAAATAAAATATTATGACTATAACTCAAGATTTTTTTATATCAATACTCCAGTTAGTTGATGATGATCTTTTGTGTTCTATTCAAACATCAGATGAAAACTTGATGCATGCTATGAATCAAATGAAAAATGTAAAAATAATTGGATGGTCAGCTGATATTATTCTCAGTATGGAAAATAAAAGGCTATTAATTAAACATGTAATGTCGTTTAACACGGAAGAGAGAATCAATTATTTTTTGATATTAAAAGATGACAAGATCATATTCATATCCTATGATGGCTTTGAAATTGGAACTATAGCATCGAGTATCACATTGCCAGATATATTTATATCAAAATTTGTAAAAACAGGTATTTGCTGGGTTGCTGAAAATATTGATATTTATATGTAAAAAAGTTTTCCTCATCGCTGGGTATAACCTTTATTCCGTAAATGCAATAATTTTTTCGGAATAGCCGTTTAGAGCGCACTAATTATTTTTTGATATTCTTCGCACTGTATCGTATCTAACCAGCCTGCAAACGAGGTTGTCAAAAATAGAGTCCATGTGGTTACGTCTATTGTAT
>Ga0123354_10004865_pt1 | contig 19244 bp, 12 predicted proteins | sample TergutLab28metaG_2_FD_97872 | JGI IMG/M metagenome (GOLD analysis project Ga0123354, IMG submission 97872) | Labiotermes labralis P4 segment gut microbial communities from Petit-Saut dam, French Guiana - Lab288 P4 | ecosystem: Host-associated > Arthropoda: Insects > Digestive system > Gut ...
AGGATAGAGACAGGTGGCGGACGCTTGTGAGTGCGGTAATGAACCTTCGGGTTCCGTGAATTGCGGGGAATTTCTTGACTAGCTGCAAACCAGTTAGCTTCTCAAGAAGGACTCTGCACCATGCAGTAAGTAAGTATAATATACATGGGAAAGAACTAGATTCGGCCAAGGGTGACTTGACTGCAGTACTGTGACTGTCTCTCCATTTCACGGACGCTACACGTGGCCGTATGTGTGTGTAAGTAGTTATTGCAATTGTATTTGTTCGTTTGCTTATCAGTGCGGGTATCTAAATACAGGACGTGACGTAAAAAATATGAATATAAAATATGACATTTAAATTAAAGGTGCTGCTGCCTTTAGCACTTGGTATCCGTTTTTTACAACGCCTAAAATAATGCAAAAGAAGAAGTTTTAAATAGGATTCAGTAAGCCAGGAAAGCAACAGAAACATTGAATAGTCTTTTTCCGAGGAAACGTGTTATTACGTACAGAGAAACTAATTGATTTGCACTGTGGCGGAATGCATTCTGCTGCGGTTGTGAAATTTGAACAGTGGATTACAGATCCTCATTGTTGCACCGTGCATTTTGTAGAATCACTTTAATTATTAACCAACAAATGCACTATATAAAATTTCACATTAAAACACTTAAAATCGCTCCGACATGTTTCGATCCTCAGGGAGGTAGGTTGTTCCTTGCTAAAGCCATTTTAAAAACATTCCATTATATTAACAGGGTTTTGTGGCAGCGTATCGTGTTGTGTAGGAGTACGTTGTTAGGAATGCGTCTGGCTATGGTGTGCGACGTGTGTTACGTAACACACGACGCACACCATAGCCAGACGCATTCCTAACAACGTACTCTTACACAACACGATATGCTGCCACAACACCCTATCAATATATTGGAATTAATTTGTGAGTGTTTTTGAAATGGCTTTAGCAAGGAACATCGTAGCTCCCTGATGATCTTAGGATCGAAACATGTCGGAGCGATTTTAAGTGTTTCAGTGTGAAATTTTATATAGCGCATTTGTTGGTTAATAATTAAAGAGTGGATAACAGAGTTAAGAACTGTGCTAAGTACAGAAATGGGTTTTTGGAAATAAAAGAAAGCTGCAAGGACGTCCAAAACGTTACAAGTAAGTAATGTAGTAATTAGAAAAGAAAGGGACTAACACAAGCAATTCTGGAAAAAATGGAAAGTAACATGTTGAAGCGATGTGCATGTTTTCGGTATGAGAGATGGAAACGTGGCCTAAATGTTTGTCGCCGGAGGGAAGAAAAAGATGATGATGGCCCGAAACGAAGTGGAAAGGGAATTGAAGTGGGCGATGAAGCAGAAGAATCTAAGACCTAAAGACACAGTAAACCAGTACACCGACAAGTATGGCGAAAAGCGGCTGAGAACCAGTAACCGTTGTAACACCGGCACACTAAGCGATGGGTAGATTTGGTCGTACACTTACTTTGTACTTGACGCACTTATGTTTCCTTTGATAGAGAATACATACGTCATCAGTAATCTATACACTCACTATCATCTAATTGTGTGCCTCGATAACTCAGTCGGTATGGCGACTCACTACGGGCTGGACGGTCGGAGGACCGAATCCTGGTGGAGGTGAGATTTTCCGCACCCGTCCTGACTGGCACTGGTTCCCATCCAACCTCGAACACAACGGATACCGAGCCTCTTTCGTGGGAGTAGAGCGGCTGTGGCGTAATTGAAGTTAAAGGAAGGGTAAATCTATATCTCTACTCCCCTTGCGGGCCTTCATGGCGTGCTATAGGGTGAATTTTAACTCTTTTTCAGTCCCGTTACAGGCCTGGGGTGGCCCAGAGGGTTCCTGGAAATTAAGGTTTCCAGATTACTCGACAATGGCCCAGGATAGTGGTAAGGTTGTCAGTCTTACGCACCGGCCGCTTTTACCCACAGGAAATACTCCTGGTACTCATTTCTGTTAGAGGATGAGTCGACCCCAGGGCCATAGTGCGATCGGAAGGATTTTATGTCAATAAAAAATTCCAATGACACCATCTGGGATCGAACCAGCGACTTTCCGATTTATAGCACAGCACCTTAACCACTGTGCTACCGCGGTCACTCATTTAACTCTTTTTACCTTCAGTTAATTTATTTCGTGTTCGTTGCTTATCCACTACAGTGCCTTTGCAGGCTACTCTAGTCAACGGTCTCCCTGACACTTAGCCCAGTTTTCGACAGTACAGGTACTTTGATTGTCGTCACACTTTGAGCATTCCCTTCTTTCGCTGTGTTGTCTTCTGCTATTACTTTACCTGAATGCTGGAAGGTTTAAATCATCCATTTTGAGAGGTCTCTGCAGTCTTTCTGAGGTGGGATCCATTTTGCATATATCAACGCTAGAGGCACGAAAACCGTCAGAGAAGAGTCTGTTGTTGTGCGTGTGCATAAATGGGACGACGATATCAATAACAAGGCAGGCAATGTACGAACTAACGTAACATTCAGGCGCGTTCGCGTAACAATCTTTGCCGTGGAAAAGCAATAATTATTTCGTACTCTGAGTGTGTGTCTTTATTTTTAATTATCCAACATGCAAAGCGCATGCGTCGTATTTTAATAGTCTTTTTTTTTTTACCAACTTGTTGCAAAAATTCTTTATTTCAATACATTTATTACATATCTCTACATGTTTCGAGCACTATTGTGCTTATCTTCAGGAGGACAATTGTATTAACACAGCATCTGGTATCGTCACTCTTTTTGGGTGACTGTTCAGTACACAAGTTACGAGAGGACTCTCGCCTTCTCGTAACCTGTGTACTGAACAGTCACCCAAAGACAGTGACGATACCAGATGCTGTGTTAATACAACTGTCCTCCTGAAGATGAGCGCAATAGTGCTCGAAACATGTAGAGAAATGTAATAAATGTATTGAAATAAAGAATTTGTGCAACAAGTTGGTAAAAAAAAGACTATCATTATATTAGGATGCACAGTCAACAAAACGTAAAAAAACGTATTTTGTTTTCGTCTGTGTGACCTGTCTGGCTACACCGTGTTTTTCCACATCATCTCATAAACGGCACGATTTTCGGGGGAAAAAGGTATTGAAAACAGAATGTGTTTTGATCTTACCTACAGTTTTTGTCTGAAACATATCTCAGTCTAAGAAAAATTCAGCGACGTATTAAAATTACACGTAGGTTTTAATTTCAAGTACCCATTATTCTTCTCGTATATTAATCAAACGTGAACTTTATCGGCAAATTTTGTTTTAAAAGACTCAAATACTCGTATAAAATTTTCTTCGAGTGGCAGTCGAGTTGTTCCATACGGACGAATAGACAGACGGACGGACGGACATAACGAAGCTAATAGTCACTTTTCGCTGTCTTGCGGTTGAGCATATTAAAGTGGATTGTAGAGAACTAAGATACGAGAGTGTGGACTGGTTGTATATCTCAGCGCAGTGGTTAGTTCTTGTGACCACGGTAAATGAACTTTCTATTCCTTAACGCTCGCAATTTCTCGTCCATGTAGAGAAATCTTTTGTACCGAAGATCGAAATAGAAATCGTTAACTACATGGCTATGAAACTTTGCGTAGGTGGAGATAATTATGTGTGGAAAATTCAAGGAATGAAGGAAGGAAACTGTGAAAATTATTTTGCGACGAATTTAAAAATTGCGAAGTTTTACCAGTAGGAGACCTTAGGGAAATGTGAGATATGTCTCGTAGCGAGGTGGATTGAAAGAGAACAGCTGATCGTTATCTCGTCTGTAGGAAAGGAAAAGTTCATGAAATCAAGAGAGGAAGACTTGGCACAGACTTTACCAACTTAAGCTCTTATACATCCGTACCTAAAACTGTACCCCTTCGTATTCCTCATCAGCTAAGGCTCGGGCGTGTATCTTGTTACTCCATCTAGTTACACTTCTGTCACAACAGTTCACATAGACGGAAGAACACTTTCTGTAGTTAATAAACTTTAGCCCTAGGCAAAGAAATTGAAGTATGGGATGAAATGCAACATCGCGAGATTCACAATGCCCTTACACAAAGAAACTAAGCTTCTCTGCCGCTGACTGGTGTTACTGTGACATCAGAAAAACTTGATTTTACCCTATAAAATGAATGTCAACCTGAATTGTATTTAAAGATTGTTTGTACCGCGCGCGCGCGGACACACACACACACACACACACACATTGTAACAGCTAATGCTGTGTAGTGAATTAATCGCTGTCTGTTATGAGCCCTATACAATACTTAAATACACTGTGTGGGCTGAACTGAAATTTTTTCAATGTAAAAACTTGTGGTACATACAGTAAGCATTGGGCCTTAAAGGGCTAAGGTGAATGCTGTCTTCCGGGTTGTGAAAACATATCTTGAAGTATTCGGACGTTTCGGAGGAAGGTTTTTTTTTTTTTACAATTATACCAGACGATACAGCCACACATTTCATAAGAGTGTTTTTCATAGTCACTGCATCCTCAAATCTAACATCTTGTTTGAAGCCGCTCCATTTATTAAGTTCCGTTCTCTGTTTGTTCTATATTTGAAAGATTTCCTTATTTTTAAGTAACTGCGTCTGATTAATTTAGATTAGTGTTATACGATGTAGTGTAAAGGTGCTGGGAGTTCAGGAGGGTGAAGGCAGTTGTAATCCCCCGGTTCAGTAAATGTTCCTTCCACATTGCGTGGAGCTGAACTCGCGTCACCCTGGGAACATTTCACTTTATCTCAAATGAGAAAGAACGAATCTGGAAGTCTATATATCGATCGAAAACTCTACTGGTTCTTCACCTCTCTAAGTTACACGAACTTCTACTTCCTACATGTGGGTGCCTGTGCGTGTGTAAATATTTCACTGACTGTCATTTCTGACGCATCGGTACGTAAAGACAGTCCAGTGGTTGCTCATGTTGAAAATTTAGGAGCACAAAAAAGTGAAGCTGCAGAATTTTTATTGTAATGTTGAGTAGTCTGCACTAATAATGTTGATTCAAGAAATAGGTAAAGTGATCCCGTTACAGGCCCGGTGTGGGCCAGAGGGTGGGTAGAGTTGTAGCTCTACTCTTCCATGACCGCGGCACTAGAAGGGGGTGAGTGGTCAGCAGCACGCCCCAACCGCACTTTACCCCCGGGAAAGACACGGTACCCATTTTACAGGAGGCTAGGTGGGCCCCAGGGCCGGTCTGGACGGGCAAAAATCTCGTCCCCACCGGGATTCGATCCCGGACCTGCCAGCCCGGTAGCTCAGTCGCTATACCGACTGAGCTACGGGGCCCACGGTTAAAAAAATAGTTACTTTGTTTTTCCTCATCCAAAGGAACTCGGCCTTACTTGCATGTTCGTAGTTTTGTATGAATACAAATCTTTGCTGTGGAACAAAAGAGGGATACTTTCAATACAAATGATTCATGCTGTGGAAATTGGATTATAATATCTAAGTCACTTCAGTCACGTTTTATAAAGAATTCGGGAAAGCTGATTTAGTGTAGTGATCACTCACCGCAGTCCGCTTCTCGGGAAAAGCAGTTTTTATCCCGCGTCGCTAAGTCGAGACATGTCCTAGGGCGCGCCTAGCAACTTATGCAATAGGTAGAGAGGGTGGGGTGTTAACCTGGCCGCGTACCCCTTCCAGTGTTGAGATTAAGGATTCGTAGTCTTATACTTCCGCGCTCTTTCCTTGCCTCCATGGGGTGATGCTTAATTTAAGTCTGGGATAAATGTGAGTTTACTTTTATGTAAAGGTTTGTTGCAGAAGATTTGGGAGATTTAAACTTGATAAATGATTTCAGTATGGCGCAATTAAATAATGCCACGAAGGACTTATAAATTCTTATAATAAAACCAACTGGATGCACTAATTTCTGAAATGTATTTTTGGAGTAAAACTCTACATGTTTCGGACAGTTACTCTCTCCATCTTCAGGAGTTTTTTCAGTGCACACACAGCAATGGTATATGTCATACAGGTTCGCTGACAGCTGTCAGCAAACCTGTATGACTCCAGATGATAGACAGAGGAGCTGTCCGAAACATGTAGAGTTTCATTCCAAAAATAAATTTGAGGGATTAGTGCATCTAGTTGGTTTTATTATAAGAATTTATCAAGATGCACGGTCAGCTGAACGTCAAAAAAGGACTTATAAGACTCATTAACCTTAACTGTTCATATCTGTATGAAAATGCGGGCGCATATTATTAAAAAAAATAGAGAAATGGATCAGTTATCACAACTATATATCGCTCATTTGCGACAACAGTGTCACAACTCATAATGTGTGATTTTTTCAGGAGAGACTTTTAAAGGTTTTGAAGTGCTATAATTGTCTACGAGTACAACGACGACACAACTGCTCTCCAGCGGTGAATTTTACAAACTGCGTTATGACACTATACCTGTTAAAAATGCATGTGAAAACGTTTCTCTGTATACCAGTAACTCAAGAATTCCAAATTTTGAGTTGAGACACTTGTCGCAAATGAGCGATATTTAGTAGTATTCATCTGTGTATTACACTGCGAATTGTTTCGAATCTTATCAAAAACCTTATTCAGGAATATATAAAACACTTTTAGAAATAATGCCTATACACAAAACGACAATTTTTTCCTTGGGTGGTTGAAATCTCAATGTCACAGTATTTTCGTGTTGTGGGAGCTGAAATCAGAATAAAAACAATAAAACAACACCTACAAATATATTAAAAATATTATCCAGCACTTCAGTTTGGAAACGAAGAATCTTGTGTAATATATGAGGCTCGAGAGATGAGATCTGTAATTTAAAAAAGTTTTCCTTTCTTATTGTATGTTTTTAACAAAACAAGATATCACAAGTGCAGTCAAATTATAAAGTTAACAGTTTTGATGACACTCATTCTAGTGAATTTAGCGTGTTCTTTCATAGACCTATGATTGATGATGCTGTTATAACTGGTCACAGTAATAGTTGAAGAATAAAAGACCGACTTGATTTCACTTGCTATTTTATTTCACTTCTTATGTGCTCAACATGTTTCGGACATTAATATATCCATCATCAGGAGCTTGCAACTGTGCTGTTGAATTACCACATCGGTCGGTTTGTTCTCGGTTCGTTGTGTGTTGGAGATTCGGTGCGGCTGGGTTTGAGTAGTGTCCGTGTTGCAGGCTGAAGCCTGCAACACGGACACTACTCAAACCCACTTTCTTTAATATCCCTCATAATCATATTTATGAGTCCTCGGAAAGAACTGAAAACGTTGAGTGCATGTGATCCCCGTTTAACTGTGCCATGTATTCAAACTGCTGAATGTGTGTAAACGGAATGTTTTATGGGGAGTCTGCAGAAATTGTTGGTCGTATTTGATTTGGTACAATTTAGCCTGTATTTTACGTACAAGATCCAATCGAATTTTGTCGGTTTCCTCCAAAACGGCTTACAGTTATTCCAGTTGGACAACGTGAAATGTAGATTGAATCACCATTTAAAATTCAGTTGAAGCAGAACAAGTACTTCGTGTAGCCTGTTTGCGCATTGGGTCTGTCAGGGATACTGTGTGCAGTAAATGAACGCAACTGATTGCTCAAACGGGCGAAGTGGAAAGAATATTTTTACAAAATGCGTTTTCCATTTATTATACATTTTCAGGACGTTGTATTATATTACGTTATTACATTATATCATATTACAAAAATCATTTGAACACAAGGGGAAGTAATATAATTCCAGTAATACTGGACGTAGTGTAATTAGTATAGTGACTAGGCTACAGGCTTTACCTTCAAGCAATCATTGTTCGATTCCCGCCTGGTAAAATCGATTTATCGCTTCTCCTCAGCTTCCTTACCGTTGGGGCCCGCCCAGCCTCCTTCTCAGTGGGTACCAGCGGCTGTTCTACAGGGGGACAGCAGCTGAAGCGTGAGTCTGAGCATTTAGTGAGAACTTTGAGAATGAGTGGAGATATAATCCCGTTACTCTTACGCCTTTATAGCCTATGGATAACTTCGCATTTTATCTTTTATGGATACAGAATTTGAAATCGAAACACTGAGAGGTGTTACCATTTCCGACGATATCCGAATATGTCCGTGTTCACTTCGCCCATCAGCGTCATAACCACTGGTGGTATTTTTCCACGTTTTATAATTTCCTCTAAGGGTTCAGCTTTATGAGCGTAACAGTGAGATTTCTGTCCTTTCGTGCAGTAAGTGACAGAGGTGTTGTGGTAATCTTCGTTATTAACCAATTTAATGCACAAACTCTTGTTTTATAATAATTTTATTATATGCCCCTACATGTTTCGAGCACTATGTGCTCATCATCAGGTGGGGGGGGGGGACGGCCACCTACAAGTGTGATGATACCAGATGCTGTAGAGTACAATTTTGACCTCCTCACGATGAGCAGTGGTGCTCGAAACACGTACAGGCATGTAATAAACTTATTATAAAACAGGATTTTGTGCATTAAGTTGGTTAATTACGAAGATTATACTGAGATGTACGGTCAGCAAAACATCAAGATTTGTGTTATGGTAGTTGCACACACATATTTAGTTTAATGCGACTATACCATCAGTGTGTTTGTGTGTGTGTGCGCGTGCGCGTGCGTGCGTGTTTTGTGCATATATTGACTGAAGCGCGACCCATTATATCGATTTTAAATCGTATCCACTCGACTGGTTGTGTGACGACAATTATGCAGTTTTTCTTATATTCCTAATTTAATTTGATTTCGATGTTACGATTAGATGTGAGGCCGGGAACTTTAATGTAAAGTGTTCATTAAATTACGGTTTTTCCTCTACACGTGTCCGTGCCCATGTTAACACCATGTTAATGAGGACGGTCAGTAAACTGTATTCTGTGTCTTGCTTTGTGGGGAAGTAACTTGAATTGAAATGTACTGATGTTTAAGGTGGACTGATTCAAATGTGCTTCAGTTGACTGTTAATATTTTAGCATGATACTTTCACATCAAACAACGAATGGTATCCAGTAGGTAACATGTCTTGTTTTCAAAAAGGCGCATCCTACGCTGGGAACAGAAATTTTAACAACCTGCCACAAAGTAGAACAAGCCTTAGGAATGAAAAGCCACAGTTTAATGTAGCCCTAAAAATTTTTTATATGCACACTCCTTTTACTCTGTGGATGAATTTTTTGCATGTTCAGATGATATGTATTACTGACTTATATGACTGTGTAAATTCTCACACTGTAATAATTTTATATGTCTTGTTTGTTTTCGTATGTCCTTTGACATGTTCCACATCCTTTTGTCTGGTGACAGCCTCAGGGATCTATGGAATGTATATATGTATGTATATATGTACGCGTATGTATGTGTGTAATAACGATTACAGTTAAACGTACTTTAGCAGCTTTGTGCCATACGAAGTGCTTATAATGTCATATGTCATTATTCTGACTCTTTTTTTGTGACAGTAGTGTTTACTGAACGCTGACACGTAAACTTTGAGATTAAGTTAAAGAATGTAATGCGTAAATTTCACATTTCATAACAGGAGGATATTGTTGACGTAATATTACGGGATATAATATATTAATATAATTTGTATTTGTGTTTAGAACCTCCATGGCGAAATGTTGGTTGATGTGTAATAGAAATTGAAGATAGTATAATAAGAAGAACGTGGCGCTCTTGCACTGGCATATATACTTCGGAAAGATCGTAGGAAACATTTCCTATTATACTTGAAAGCCATAAATGGTTGGTACTCATCAGAATGGGTCTGTGCAACTGAAGGTTTGTGATGCCAGAACGACAATTTATAACCAAAGAGGTCGCGCTGTTGAAAAGGTTGAAATGTGTTCACATTCACGGAGCCATCTTCTTGACTGCACAATGGCAGTGGAACTGGAGTTTGTAACTTTATTAGTTTTCATAAATGTAAATTCTGCTGGCTCATTCTGAATTATTAAACGCCTACCTGAAATTAAATTTTAGGTATAATTGGATTTATGCAGAAACATTTCCCACTGTGGTTACAAAAGTACAGATTCGAAAAATTAAAAAAAAAAGAACATTGAAGAGTTTAGAGATTCATTCTTTGCAATAACAGTAGCCTGCTGCTGTGGGGAATCGAACTCCGGTCTTTTAGTCCTTATTGTCATTGTCCTTACTGAGCAGTGTCTGGTAACAGCTTTTGCTTGTTCGTTTACAGTATAAATATTATAGGGAAGTTATCTTCACACCAGTTATATCATGTTCAATTTTCTAATCATGTTACATTTACCGAGGAGAATGAGATGGGCTGGCCATGTGGCGCGTATGGGCGAGGAGAGGGGGTGTATAGGGTCTTGGTGGGAAAACCGGAGGGAAAGAGACCACTGGGGAGACCTAGGCGTACATGGGTGTTTAATATTAGGTTGGATATTCAGGAGGTGGGATGTGGGTATATGGACTGGATTGGACTGGCCCAGGATAGAGACAGGTGGCGGACGCTTGTGAGTGCGGTAATGAGCCTTCGGGTTCCGTGAAATGCGGGGAATTTCTTGACTAGCTCCAAACCAGTTAGCTTCCAAGAAGGACTCTGCACCGTGGAGTAAGTAAGTAAGTAAGTAAGTTACATTTACCAATATTTCATACTAAATAGACGCCATTGTAAATTTACTTCAATCCATTTCTATAGTAAAACCAACCAGATGCACCAATGTATCAAATTTATTTTATTTTGCAATGACACTCTACATGTTTCGGACGGTCTTTCCTTTCATCATCAGAATTTCAAGGCTGTACATACAGCAACAGGCATATGTACAGCCTTGAACTCCTGATGATGAAGGGAAAGCCATTCCGAAACATGTAGAGTGTCATTCCAAAATGAAATAAATTTGATAAATCATTGCATCTAGTTTGTTTTACTATAGAAATATATTACGATGCACGGCCCTATGAACGTCAAATTACTTCAATCTCTCTCTCTGCACTTTAGAGGTACGAGTGTTTAATGATATCCTTAACATAACCCAGCGATTTTGTACTAAACAGCTAGACCAAAACATACATATAACTAAAATCTTGTTTACTACGGTCATAATTTGTGAAAAATAAGAAAGAGGAAAGCCAGTTTAATGTTAAAAGTACGGCATCAGTTCCCTCCCACCTATGGACCTGCATTCATCCGCTCAAAGGACAGCCCCATGCACCGCGAGACGAAGCCTTATAATACTGCATCATCAGATGGTTTCATGGTCTATTAAAGTTCCCACCTTTCCACCAAAGTCGAAATGAAAGCCTTTATATACCTGTTTCCCTTCACCCTCACCGTACGCATCCTCCTGCACCCTCTTTTCCTCCTCTATTCCGTTTCCTTAATTGCTTTCTGCGAGATGAGAGACATGAATAAGTAATTACACCGGCGCAGAACTCGCAGGGTTCTAGAGTCCCCGAGGAAATGTTTTAATAAGCTCAAAACCGAGATGTTGAGGTCGCTTTCCAGATATACTGCGCTGAGTCTGAGACAGAGAGGGATGCATAGGGGTTACCTAGTGACAGACAAGGATAGAAGCATGAAGAGATGACCAGCTTCAATGTCAGCCAGTCTTATCACTTTGTGAAAGAGAGTTGTTTTGTGATTAGTGAGCAGTCTGCTAGATATTTTATGTCGGAGTATTGCCGTAAGCTAAGGAGCAAGTCTGTCACTGTTGTCTAATTGAGCTGAATTTTTTGTTCTGAATAAATGCTTATTTTATAATAACCATTTTTTAATTTTATCTGTATAATTATAATTCCAAATTAGAGTCCCATTAGAGCGTTCGAAAGAACTGTGAGGGATCTTCACACGATACATGTATGTCAGTATTATTACCATAAGTGTACGGTATTAAACATTATAAGGCCCAGTGGCTGCTGTGTGTACCATCCGGTTTGTCGCAGTTTCTACATTATACACACAAACTCTATTTGTGTGTTTTTATGAATCTGAAAACAAGCAACGGCTGCTTTTCTGTACAGAAATAGCTGGTTGATTTATAAAACCGATACGGAATATGTACAATTTCAGTGTATCTTACCATAATCTGCTCTGTTCGCGTGTTGTGGTGTGACGAAAACACTGTTGTGAGTGAGGTTGTAAGGAGCAAGACAGGTAATTGAGTCGCGTTCGTGTAACCATTGTTACAAAGGATGAGCAATACGTATTACATATTCTGATAGTGTGTTTGTAGCCATAGGTTTCCAGCATGCAATGCGCTTGCCCCATATTAACGTCTATGGCCTGCCCCGCTCTACAAACGTTTTCCACATTATCTCACAAACGGCATGAATTTCGGGGGGAAAAAAAAACTTTATTGAACATAAATGAGTGTTTCGAGTTTCTGTACAAATTTTGTCCGGAATATTTGTCATACTAAGAAGAATTAAGCGAGATATGAGCGAAAATGCATATTGGTGTTCATGTAAAATAGCTTTTATTCGTGCCAGATTTTAGTGAAACTTGAATTTTCTCGACATATTTTTAAAAAGTACACAAATAAAGAATTTTACGAAAATCTGTCCAGTTGGAGCCGAGTTGTTCCATGCAAACGGACACATGGACAGACAGACATGACGAAGCTAATAGCCGCTTTTCGTACTTTTGCGAACGCACCTAATAAAATCTGACTCATGCTGCCTGATGGAAGATCGACATTATTAACAGTATTGACAGAATTGACAGTAATATCAGCATTGACAGTATTTACAGTACTGACAGTATCGACAGTATTGACAGAATTGAACAGTATTGTCAGTATTGACAGAATTGACAGTATTGACAGCATTGACAGTATTGACAGTATTCCAGTCATATAGGCAATGCTAGTTGACAGTATAAGACCTTTATTAAAAGCAGTTAAGCCAGTCTGTATCAGTTTGGTACAGCTAATATTGCCATTGTACGATATGTATAATTATCAGTATTGTGCGCTATCAGTCGCAGCAAATACTGGTTATTTAGATGACCCTAAAGTTCAAGGAGCTTACATGCAGGCGGCAGCGCCGTTGTGGCGTACTCAAATTTGCAACAGCCTGTGTATTTACGGGTTGTTAAGTGAGATTAGGAAAGGGGCGTTCAGTTGCGGTACTTCTGTTCAGAATGTGCAGAGATTGGACAGAGGCGTAACTCAATGAGTGCGTATAAGCCGGATTGAGAAGGAAGTAAAATATGGGATATGTGATAAGATGACAGCACGACATAACGCTGTAAATTAAACGTAGCCTAATTGCCACGTTGATTGGACGGTGCATTACGTCAAATTAAACTTCTGATATGCGTCGTAAGCACTGTAAGTACCGTACTGTACGAAAACTTAATGCACTCTGCTGGTTGTTATTACTATGGCACGCCAGTTAGACTTTTTCCTTTGAGTAAAATACAACATTGGAGAAAGAGGACGTTTCTGAAACCGGTCCAGTGTCTAAGGTAAAAAAAAAAGGAAGACATTTGTTCATTGGAAGCCATTAGACAAACAAATCGTCACTAGTAGGCGAAGAAGCAATTTAAACGAATGAATGAGTGTACATAAATCTGAGATTACTACAGATTTTGATGTCTTGTTTGAAATATTTTACCGATTTCCTGCGAAGTAATTCTCCATTTTGTGCTATTGTATGGATTGCAGTATATCATGTGCCACAAGTTTGTTTTTTAGATTGTTGGAATTCTTACCTCCTGATGTGATTTGATGTCGGTTGATGTGTATATAAACACACACACACACACACACACACACACATATATATACATCGTCATGTGTCACGATGGCTTCTATTTTGAGAAAATAGAAAACTAGTGTAAATATAATGGTCAGCCGCGCAAAATTTTTTTCTTAATCAGACATCCAAATTGCACTAATAGTATCAGTATCGAGTTCAAATATTTGGGAGCAAACTTAACAAATGAAAATTCTATTCAGGAAGAAATTAAGAGCAGATTGAAGTCAGTTTGTTATCATTCGGTGCAGAATATTTTGTCTTCCAGTTTGCTATCCAAAAATTTAAATATCAGGATATACAAAACTGTAATTTTGCCAGTTGTTTTACATGGGTGTGAAACTTGGTCGCTGACATTGAGGGAGGAACGTAGGCTGAGGGTGTTTGAGAGTATGGTGTTGAAGAGCAAATTGGTGCCTAAGAGGGGTGAGGTAACACGGGAGTTGAGGAAACTACATAATGAGGAACTTAATGATCTGTACTGCTCACCCAATATTGTGCGAGTGATAAAATAAAAAGTGAGATGGGCGGGGCACGTAGCGCGTGTGGGGGAGGGGAGAGGAGTGTAACAGGGTTTTGGTGGAAAAACCTGAGGGAAAGAGACTACTGGGGAGACCCAGGCGCAGATTGAAGTATAATATTAAGATGGATCTTCAGGAAGTGGGATGTGGGGGTATGGAGTGGATCGAGCTGCTTCGGTTGAGGGACAGGTGGCGGGCACTGGTGAATGCGGTAGTGAACTTTCGGGTTCCATAAAATGCGGGGAATTTCTTGACTAGCTGAAAACCGGTTAGCTTCTCAAGAAGGACCCTGCTCCATGGAGTAAGTAAGTATCATTATCTCTGAATCTGCAATAAATATCAACGATATACCAAGAATGTCTTTATACGTAGGTTATGCATTCTTCTGTGGCCTTCTGAAATGTTTTGCATTGTAGTAAGCTGTTCAGGAACAGTGACCTGTGAAACCTTTGACTAAACGATGGTAGGAGTTCACCTCTCTCCACGGTGTTTCCATTCTAGCTGTGATCAACAACGTAATCAGATTTTAGGAAGAGAAGTTGACGTAGGAACATGCTGGAAAAAATCCCACATACAAACACCTGACAAAGGGGTCAAAGTACTACCCTACATATGTGTGTTGATAATGGAAGATTGATGGCTGCAGTAACAAAAGAGCAGCAAACAGCGCGGGATTAAGGCCTTCCCTGCAGACACCAGTCGTCCAGGCCGACCCTATAAAATATAGTCCTTTAACCCATTTCAAGACAAGTGGCAAAAAGTATTTGACACCTGCTTAACATTAAGAAACTCTGCATTTTGCCACATAGTGTATTCAAGTGTGCTGTAGTTTCTGAAATAAGTATCAGCTGTCCTCCTGAACATTATTAATCTATTTATCTTTATAATGGACACGGGCTATGTTCTCTGTGATGTAAGAACTGAAGTTTTTATTTTCTGTAATGTAGATTAAAGTGAGTCGTTTTACTTTTAAAATTGTAGGACTTCTATTCTTCTTAAGTTCTCGATAACGTTTTTATTGTTGTGTGGAAACGTGGTGTATTCTGTATTGAAGTGGAGTAAGAGTCGATACTGTTTAATTGTGAACAACGAATGCTTAATGTAATCCACACTTCATGTATTAAAAGACGGATATATATATATATATATTTTTTAAATTTTTCGCCGTGCATGTTGAATCAATATACATCCATTTAAAATACCAACAAATTCACCTTGTCTTATAAAATATTGTAAAACCTTATTTGGTTAAAACACTTTAAAAAAATTCATTAGTCTCCAACATGTTTCGGTTGTTATTTTCAACCATCATCAGGGAGTCTCAAAGTTCTGCTAAAGTTACTTATTTGCGTTATATATATATGGTGATAATGGTGTTGTGACAGCATTATGAATTACAGACATGGTGTCACAACACCATTATCGCCATATATACAACGCACATAAGTAACTTCAGCAGAACTTTAAGGCTCCCTGATGATGGTTGAAAAATAACAACCGAAACATGTTGGAGACTAATGAATGTTTTTAAAGTGTTTTAACCAAATAAGGTTTTACAATATTTTAAAGACAAAGTGCATTTGTTGGTATTTTAAATGGATGTGTACTGATATGTGTGTTACAAAAAAGGTAGTAAATGACTGTAACCTTTTATCAAAAAATTGTTCCTTTATGGTGTAATTTTGTATCATATGGAAACTTTATAATATTGTTTAAGTATTCAAAGTTAGTTGTTAGTTATAGGGGGGCATCAATTGAAGACCGACCCAAAGCTTAAGTCTTTAATTTTCACATGTACTACGTGTATACACCATGCGCATGTTATAATGGTGTTTTTAATGACCTCCCTCAGTACTGAGACATGCTTGACACCTGGCGAACGGATTATTCAATACTCTGCACTGCTACTGCATGACTGGCACATCGCCAGTACTACTATCGCGCGTACGGTGACATAGAATTACTCCTGTCTCACGGTCCTGTTTAACATGCTGTGTGACGGACGGGTGAAACACGTTGTAACGTCACTTTTTTTTTTGGTTCGTGGTATGCAATACCCTTTAGCACGGATGATTTTCATTGTGGAAACCTATATAAGGAGGAAATCGTACGAAAATTTTCGTAGGAAATTTAGAAAAAGTTTTTAATCTTTTATGTCCTTCGAAGTTAAGCATGTTTGGGATTTTGGTATCATTTACAGCAACTGCTCCTACATGCGATAAGTTATAAATACTACATTCGGAAATGTACGGCCATTACTTTTGTCGTAGGTCTGGGTTCGGTTTGCAGCTGTATTTAATGAAATACTACAGATTTTTAACGCGAATTATCATAATGTTTAATAGGTTTTATTGTACGGAATTGAATTAAGACTCACAAGTGTTAGGCGTTAGAAGATGCAAGGAAGAACAGTTACAGTGACTGTTGTGTGTCTGCGTGTATGGAATGTGCCCTCTAATTTTACTTGGTGAATGTGACCCCCCAGAATTTTTTCATTTACTAACGAAGTCGGAGGGAAAGAGACCACTGGTGAGACCTAGGCGTAGATGGGTGGATAATATTAGGACGAATCTCCAGGAGGTGGGATGTGGGTATATGGACTGGCCCAGGATAGAGACAGGTGGCGGACGCTTGTGAGTGCGGTAATTAACCTTCGGGTTCCGTGAAATGCGGGGAATTTCTTGACTAGCTTCAAACCAGTTAGCTTCTCAAGAAGGACTCTGCACCATGGAGTAAGTAAGTAAGGAAGTTAATATTCCGGTGTTGAAAAATAAAATGAAAGAAAGTCATCACTGCATCCTACTATGTCTCAGACAGAAGGGAAGAAGGAAGTGCGATAAGGATAGAGGTTGATTTATTTAAAAGTGGAACTTATTGCGGTTCATTAAGTATGTGAATATTTCATGACATTTCATAACGAGAAATTTAATAATCTATGTAGGTCGCGTACTTTTGTTAACGTAGTTAAACCTAGCCACGATGGGCTTGGGCATGAGGCATGGTGAGAGCGAGGAATGAATATGGCAGAGTGGTTGGAAAGGTACATGATTGACCGTGAAGGATATTAGGGGTTAGCCGTAAGACGGATCTTAGGGACACTGTGAGGTGTGAGGGACTGAGTCGGATGGAACTGACATCGGATCGTGCCCAGTGGCAGCGTTTGGTACGAGACAGTTCGCACTGCACTGCAGGCGCATAAGAAAAAAGCTACAGATATTGCCCTTAGTTTGTTGTTTGTGTGACCGTGCATCACTGATACCATAATATAAACAGCCAACTAGATGCAACAATAGTAATTTTATTAATAATTTCAATCAGCTTAACATGTTTCGGGCGATAATTTCGTCCATCCTCATGAGCACTAGACTGTGTTTACAGCTTGTGGTACAAAGCACCGGCGATGCTGCCTGCAGGCAGGATCGCCCAGTTTCTTCTTCATTCGCAAGAACGAAGAATAAACTGGGTTGACCCAGGATCTAGTTAGGATTATGGAAGAGAAAACCTCTTACTCTGACGGTAATCGAGCCCCGATTTCTTTGTCCCCAGCTCATAATATAGTCACTGTGCGATATACTTTTCCTGCTACTTTAAACCCACAAAATCGTCTGTTTCTCACACATAGATTAAAAATGCTGTGCAATAAATCAGCAACAAACCTGTTAATCCCACTTAGGTTTTTGTGCCGTTTCTGAAAAATTTTATGTCTAAGATTTTTCGATATAAAAATACCCACCTTTATGCAGTAGATTGTCAGACTTCAGTTAGCTTTAAATTACGCCGTCACATGACATTACACAAAACAGTGACCTGTTTTGCTGCACTCTGCTCCGATAATCAAGTTTTATAGCGAAATTTGTGTTTGATAATATTTTTTGCTACTCAAAATGATTCGATCCTTTCTATAAATTGTTGATTTTCGTAGATTTATGTACGCCAAACTTTACTCAGTTTAGGAAAACGAAGAGTTTGTACAACCTTTCAGCATCAAACGGTTTCGTTGTTACAGAATAGGCCTATTGCATCTATTGCAATGGACCTCAGTTCAACATACCCGAAACATGTTGAGCTGATTGAAATTATTAATAAAATTACCATTGTTGCATGTGGTTGGCTGTTTATGTTATTGACCTCAATAAACATTGACGGTAATCGCGTTACAGCAGTTTTCCTTTTAGCAATGGGCATATAAAGTTTCTAAATACCGAGCAAATACCAGAACCTTTCGAAATTCAAATCTCCAACTTATGACGGCATATCAGTGGCAGCTGCAGGATATGTCTACTTACTTAACTTGCTTCGCCTGTCGAGTTTCTCCTCTCAGAACTGGAGAAGTCTGACAGCAAACTGCCACGTGCCTACGTCACGAGGTCAAAAAACGTATGGTACACGTAAAGATAAAGGTTGACTTGGAACCGGCCACGAAGGCCCAGAAGAGGAGTAGAGGTATAACTCTACTTTTTTTTAACCTCGCCTCTAGATGGGCTGGGTGGTCAACGCCATGCTCTGACCACTGTACCCCCGGGAAAGACCCGGTACACATTGTACAGGAGGCTGGGTGGGCCCCAAGGTCGGTGTGGTCGGGTGAGGAAAATCTCACCTCCACCGGGATTCGATCCCCGGACCGTCCAGCCCGTAGCGAGTCGATATACCGATCGCGCTATCCCGGCCCAATCAATATTTTGGAGAAAACATGTCAGTTTTGGGTTATTTCCAATCCTCAACAGCTTTTAAGTTAGGTGATGCGAGGTAACTCAATCTGGCTCTTTGATTTTATTGTGTAGTTTTTATTTCACTTTCGGGTAATTAACGCTGATACGTACTCACTCCATGGTGCAGTCCTTCTTGAGAAGCTAACTGGTTTGCAGCTAATCAAGAAATCCCCCGCATTTCATGGAACCCGAAGGTTCATTACCGCACCCACAAGCGTCCGCCACCTGTCTCTATCCTGGGCCAGCCCAATCCAGTCCATATACCCACATCCCACCTCCTGGAGATCCATCCTAATATTATCCACC
>Ga0123354_10004867_pt1 | contig 19241 bp, 17 predicted proteins | sample TergutLab28metaG_2_FD_97872 | JGI IMG/M metagenome (GOLD analysis project Ga0123354, IMG submission 97872) | Labiotermes labralis P4 segment gut microbial communities from Petit-Saut dam, French Guiana - Lab288 P4 | ecosystem: Host-associated > Arthropoda: Insects > Digestive system > Gut ...
CCTTCTCCATAGCCATACTCGCGATGTAATCTGATTACTTCATCATAATACTGTTTTTGTTTCTCTGTCTGTAAATGCATAATTAACTCGTTTATGAGTCAACTTTTTCTAGTGAAAGACAGACCTTCGGTCGGCCCTTCGGGAAACAGAGGGGGGTCAGCATCACCGGAATGGGGGTCAGCATCGCCGGAATACACATTGCTTCTTTTTTATTGTCTTTTTACGAAAAAGTGCTATTATTTCTAATTTGAAATAAGTGGAGCTTTTGCGGGTAGGTGAGTTTGATATTCGATAAGGTTCGATAGAATTTGACGAGATTCGATTTTGATTTGGGGCTTTTGGGACGTGTGGGACAAATGAGACGGTTAGTGTTTAGAGCCGGGAAAGAGAAACTATATTATTGTAAAATTATTATTCAGCACTTGTAAAATTTTTTTACACTTAGATATGCTTCAAAATATTATATCATCTGTAAATCAAATGTATACACTTTTGGCATGACTTTGGCATATTCTAAAGCAGAAAGATAAAGATTATTAATTTTTTAATTATTTGAAAATCATGGAAACGTATCATAGAATTATAGTCAAGAAAGATTGGAAATCATCGGAAATAATGATTTTGATAGCAATAGCAAGCATGTACAGCGGGTTGGTTCTTGCAGTGTTGGGGATGATAATTAAGTAAAAACGGAACGGAACCCTGAACCCGGTATGGTATGGGTGAATCAAGGCGTTGAATAAAATTGAAAAGTCCAAATGTCGTGCAAGTAGCATAAATCAAAAACGCCAACAATCCTATTTACAGATTATTAGCGTTTCGAACGGTACTCGGAGCGGGACTTGAACCCGCACAACCGCAATGGTCACAAGATTTTAAGTCTTGCGTGTCTACCATTCCACCATCCGAGCGAACCGAAAAAATAAAAAAAAATATCATTTCCCGGAAAAAAATAAAACCGGAGAAATTTCGCGGACAAAGGTAGTTTTTTTTTTGAAACAATCCAATATTTATCAATTAAAAATTACATTCGTCTTTGATTGTACCGCATTTTATTTCACAAATTTCACTGTTTCCACTCCTTCGGGAGTTTTAACACTGAGAATATAAATTCCCGGCATTAATGTTCGATTAATTGTTTGGGCTTGATAACAAGTATTTTTTTCGATAACTATTCCCGACAGGGAATATATTGTATATTGGCAGATGCCGGGAGTTTCGATCATTATCCCGGCAGTCGTTTTCAAAATTTTCACTCTGCTTGGTTTAACGATTTTAGGAAGAGATGTTTCGTGGGATTTCAATTCACCATAGATAACACCTCTTCCTGCAGTACTCATATATACCCTGCCGTAAACATTCATATCTCCTTTTACGAATTGGGCATTGCCCGGTCCACCGAATTGATGAGCGTCATCATTGATGCGAATCCAGTTGACACCTTCGTCGTCCGAACGATACAGTCCCGTCGGGTCGGCAGTTGTCGGTCTTCCCCAAATATACAGCGAAGGGTAGGTTTTTCCCGGTGCAGCTTTTCCTACACCGACACAAGTCACCGTACTCAAAGGAAGTGTAGTAATTGTTGGATTACCGGTATGCGCATTGCTTATCCTTTCCAAGCCGCCGGTATTGCGGGGGAACCAAATTTCACCGCTTATTCCCGGCACAACAGTTAGTCGGTTATTATAAGCTCCCTGCAAAGGAACGGACGTGTATTCAAAAATTCCGGCGTCATTATAAGTATAAGTTCGCAGATTATTACTTACATTGGCGTAGAAAACGTTTTCTTTTTCACAATCGGCGAAAAAACGTATATCATTAGCAGTTATGCCGGGCATTTCCGTCCAATTTCCTCCTTTGTTGAAAGTGTAAAACGGATGTGCACGTGAAAGAGTTACAACGATGCACTTTCCATCTGCCCCGACGGTGCACCAGCCGTTTGACGCCGTTGAAGATTTGTTAACCGAAGTCCAGGTTGTGCCCGAGTTTTCGCTCAAATAGATATTGCTGCCTACACGAACCATTACATTAGGCGCTTTTCCTGCAACAGCTAATCCGGTGCTTGAACCCATATTGGGATTATATCTGTCGTAATAATTTGCAATATCCGGATAAATAAATCCGTCAACGTCGCCGACAACGGTTGCCACAGGCGCTCCCGGCAAGCTTGCCAATTCGTTAGGAACGGTTTCTTCCAAACCGGTTACCGCCATTTTAAACTCAGGCTTTGTATCCCACAGATTTTCGGTCATATATATTCCGTTCCCGGAAATGATAAACGCCCTATTTCTATTGAATGGGTCAATTTTGATAGAACCTGCCCAATGCAGTTGCGAATATTTCTTTACCCATTCGATGACGGGTTCGGAGAATGAAACGGAAGAAGGAAATAAATTTTTCCAATTCGTGCCGGCGTTGGTGGAAATATATATCTGATCGCCGTAAGAATCGCTTCCTCCCGAAATCCAAGCTTGTCTTTGCCAAATTGAAAGTGTGGTCACAACGATATGATCGGGGTTTTCGGGATCGACGGATACTTCTCCGAACGAAAAATTACCCGGCGATATATCTGTCCGGGTTTTTGAAACTAAGTCATATTTCATTACAGCGCCTGTTCCACTTGTACTCGGTCCTTCAGAGTCGGTGTAGGTAATGTATAATTTGCCGTTTGAAAGCAAACAACGATGCGCCATATAAGTAGTTATCTGATTTTCGACAGCTTGCCACGAATCTCCTCCATCGGCGCTGACGAACAAATTATTTCCGTCTTTATATTGCAGTCCCACATAAATTTCGGGAGTAGCATTTCCTTTGGTAGTCGAGTTGGGAATAAATTGAACAAAAGCCACTTTTCGGTTATCGGGAAAAGTCGAATTATCCAATCTCGTCCAAGTTGCACCGCTATCTGTGCTTCTCCATAATCCTTTGGTACGTGAGCCGCAAAGCAAAATATTTCCTTTGTTCGGATCAACTGCCAAACGTTCTCCCGACTGGCGTCCGTTGTCGTTTCCGTGGGCGGGAAATTGAGAGGTAACAACAGCTTTTTCCACAAAAGTATCTCCATAATCATCGGAATAGAGAATAGCGCTTCGACCTTGATTCCAATAAGAAGTTCCGCAATACATATAAAGTTTATTCGGTGCTTGTGGATCAATAGCCATACTTTCAATTCCCATATAGGATGTTTCGGATTCCGAAAGAAAATCGGTGATGGGTTTCCACGATTTTGTTTCTTCTATCCAACGATATGCGCCGCCTACGTCCGTTCGAGCGTAAATCAGATTTTTTTCTTGCGGGCAAGTAACAATGCCTGTAACGAAGCCTCCGCCTCCTACCGGTAAAGAGTTCCAAATGTAGGATTCTTGAGCTTTTACAGAACCGAAAAGTAGAAAACAGAAAATAGCAATAAGAGATAGGGTGTGTTTCATGATAAATAAATTGATTTGTTTTGAGCGTAAAAGTAATCATTATTGAAAGAAAAAACAAATATTTTTCTTATTTGTAAATATTTTTCAACTTTTTCTTTGCACTTTAAAAATAACCCTTTATCTTTGCAACGAAATTAATATTATTTAAGTAAACACTCATGAATTTCGATTACAAATATGGTTGGTGGCGCTTATTCTTTATCCGAGAGTGAGTTGAATCATCGTATGCTGTTTTTGGAAGAAAAAAAAGCTTGTTGTAACTCACAACAGGCTTTTTTTATTTTTAGGGACATTCGAGACATTAAAGACATTAGAATATGATGATTACAAAAAATTTAAAGACAAGTCAATTTTCGGTTACTGAAGATGGTTATTACGGCGAATTTGGCGGAGCCTACGTCCCCGAAATTCTGTATGCGAATGTGGAATCGCTGAAAAAATCGTACAGGGAAATTCTCGACGACCCTGAGTTTCAAAAGGAATTTCACGAATTGCTGACCGATTATGCCGGGCGTCCCTCGCCGCTTTATCATGCCAAACGCCTGTCGGAAAAGTATGGATGCAAAATCTATCTGAAGCGGGAAGATTTGAATTATACCGGCTCTCACAAAATCAACAATGCGCTCGGACAAATCCTGCTGGCGCGCCGAATGGGTAAAACCCGGATTATCGCCGAAACAGGAGCCGGTCAGCATGGCGTGGCAACGGCTACCGTTTGCGCATTGATGAATATGGAATGTGCGGTTTATATGGGCGCGACCGACATGGAACGTCAAAAATTGAATGTCCGCAAAATGGAAATGCTGGGCGCTAAAGTCGTTCCGGTGACGAGTGGAAACATGACTTTGAAAGATGCTACGAATGAAGCGATTCGCGACTGGTGCTGTAATCCTGTCGATACGCATTACATTATCGGGTCAACGGTAGGACCTCATCCTTACCCCGATTTGGTTGCCCGCTTGCAATCGGTTATCAGTAAGGAAATAAAGAAGCAATTGCAGGAAAAAGAAAATCGCGATTATCCCGATTATTTACTTGCTTGTGTGGGAGGCGGAAGCAATTCCGCGGGAACGATTTATGAATACATCAACGACCTGCGCGTGAAAATCGTTTTGGCTGAAGCAGGCGGAAAAGGCGTTGATTCGGGCGAATCGGCGGCAACCATTCAACTCGGAACCGTCGGCATTATTCACGGTGCTAAAACCTTGCTGATGCAAACCGAAGACGGTCAGATTATGGAACCTTATTCCATTTCAGCGGGTTTGGATTATCCGGGAATCGGACCGATGCATGCTCATTTAGCGAAAATCGGACGGACGGAAGTCATGGCGATAAACGACGATGAAGCATTGGATGCAGCTATGGAATTGACTCGCATGGAAGGAATTATTCCGGCGTTAGAATCGGCGCACGCGCTGGGCGTATTCGGTAAAAAATCGTTTAATCCGGAGGATATTGTCGTTGTGTGTATTTCAGGGAGAGGCGATAAAGACATGGAAACCTATATTACCCCCCTAAATCCCCTAAAGGGGACTTTGCCTCAGTAAAATAATTAAACTCACTGCCCTGCTCCCCCTTTAGGGGCTTGGGGGGTAATAATTCATAATTCATAATTCATAATTATGTTAGTACAAACAAAAACAAAAACAGTTCTTGCCGACATACAAACGCCGGTAAGCATTTATTTGAAAGTCAGGGATGTTTATCCCGAATCGGCCTTGCTGGAAAGTTCGGATTCTCATGGAAATGAAAATTCGGTTTCAATGATCGGAGTAAATCCGATGGCTCGTTTTGAAGTGAACGACGGACAAGTCTTGTTGATTTATCCCGACGGACGCCGGGAAGAAAAAAGGCTGGGGGAGGAACTTTCTGTCCCGCAACTGTTAGACCAATTCATCCGTCAGTTTGAAATAACCGGAGACTCATCGGAATTCAACGGTTTTTTAGGATACACGGCTTATGATGCGGTGCAATATTTTGAAACTGTTAATCCTTACAAACAACCGGCTTCGGAAGCCAAGCAGATTCAGGTTCCGGATATTATTCATATATTTTATCGATACATTCTCGTAATCAATCATTTTAAAAATGAAATGACGATTATTGAAAACCGGTTGGAAAGCGAAGAAAGCCGGATCGACGACATACTCGCGTTATTAGACAACCGGAATTTTGCCTCCTACAATTTCACTGCTTGCGGCGAAGAAGCCGCAACAATGAGCGACGAAGATTATAAAACGATGGTGAGGCAGGGAATCGAGTATTGCAAAAAGGCTGAAGTTTCGCAAATCGTACTTTCCCGCCGCTTTTCACAGGCTTTCACCGGCGACGATTTCAAGGTTTACAGGGCTTTACGCTCCATTAATCCCTCGCCTTATCTGTTCTATTTCGATTTCGGCTCTTTCCGGATTTTCGGCTCCAGCCCCGAAACGCATTGCGCCATTTCGAAGGGGCAAGCATATATCGACCCGATTGGCGGCACTTTTCGCAGGACCGGCGACGATGAGAAGGACAAGCAATTGGCACAGAAATTATTGCACGATCCGAAAGAAAGCGCCGAACATGCCATGTTAGTCGATTTGGCGCAAAACGATTTAAGTAAAAATGTCAAAAACGTCCGCTTGGGATTTTATAAACAAGTGTATTTTTATTCGCATGTCATTCATTTGGTTTCGCGCGTCATCGGCGACGTTCCGCCGGGAAGCAATTCCATTAAGATTTTTGCGGACACCTTCCCTGCCGGAACGCTAACGGGAGCGCCCAAAGTGCGTGCAATGGAATTGATTCGCGACATCGAACCGCACTGCCGCGAAGCCTACGGAGGATGCATCGGTTATATCGGCTTGAACGGCGACTTGAAACAGGCAATCACCATTCGTTCGTTTATCAGTAAAAACAATGTTTTATACTATCAAGCGGGCGCCGGCGTAGTTTCCCAATCAAGCGAAGCATCCGAATTGCAGGAAGTAAACAATAAATTGGGCGCATTGAAAAAAGCAATTGACACGGAGGAAAAAATTATTAATTGAAAAAAGATATGGAAAAAACAAATAATCAATCAATCAAAGACATTCTATATCGAATGTTTACGCATCAATACCTGACTCGCGACGAAGCGAAAACCGTTTTAGCGGAAATGACGGAAGGCAAGTACAATGAAAGCCAGATTGCCGCATTCATCACCGTCTATCTGATGCGGAATGTCAGCGTGGAAGAAATTCTCGGATTCAGGGAAACCCTGCTGGAAATGCGGGTCAATATGGATGACTTGCAGGAATACGACCCGATTGATATTGTCGGGACGGGCGGTGACGATAAAAATACCTTCAATATTTCGACGCTTGCCTGTGTGGTGACTGCCGGCGCGGGATACAAAGTGGTTAAACATGGAAACTACGGCGCCACTTCGGTCAGCGGAGCTTCCAATGTGATGGAAGAACACGGAGTGAAGTTTTCCAAGGATTTAGACCTCCACCGGAAATCGTTGGAGACGGCGAACATCGCCTATCTTCACGCTCCGATGTTTAACCCGGCGTTGAAAACCGTAGCGCCTGTCCGCAAAGCCTTAGGCGTTCGGACTTTCTTTAATATTCTGGGACCATTGGTCAATCCGGTGATTCCCAAGCATCAGGTCTTAGGTGTTTACGATTTGAAAATGATGCGCTTGTATCATTACATTTATCAGCAAAGCGATTGCCGTTTTTCGATTGTACACAGTTTGGATGGATACGATGAAATTTCTCTGACAGACACATTTAAGATAATCAATTTGCAAGGAGAGCAGATGTTTGAACCGGAAGCGCTGGGTTTCAAGCGAGTGAATCCCGAAGAACTGTCCGGAGGAAATACGCCGGCCGACGCTTCACGGATTTTTGACCGCGTACTGAATAATACGGCGACGGAATCGCAAATGAATGTGGTCGTTGCCAATGCAGCGGCGGCAATTCAAACATTCAATCCCCGGCAAGATTTTCAGACTTGCATTGCAATAGCGAAAGAATCGTTAATGTCAGGGAAAGCGAAATCGGCGTTTAAGAAGTTTTTGGAGTTAAACGGATAAAGATTTTATATAAAAAAGAAAGTTTTTATCTTGTTGTGAAAACTCATTGTTTTTAATTATTTTTGCATGAGATAAAAGTATTTTTGTGGTTAAATATTAAATAAAAAAATAAAATGGAAAAACATAACAGATATACATCATGGGAGACGATACAAAAAAAGTATCCCGACAGTTTCGTGCTTTTAGAGAACCCTGTTTATGACCCGATTCCGCATTTAAAAGAAGCGATATTGCTTTATAAACATAAAAATCGAAAAAAAGTTATAGAAAAGGAGATTGAACTAAAACCGCATTATTCAACACTTTTATACACAGGCGGAATAAGAGGCGACCGTGTTGATGAAAATATGTTGATTTTATGAAATATGATTTTTTGATTGATAAGAGAAAAATTATTGTTGTTATACAAATAAAAGGCATCAATGACTTTAGGAGCTTTAAATTTATTCTTGATACCGGCAACATCAAAAACTATCATTGACGAAAGCGTAGCATTGCGGCTTGGTTTTGACGTAAAACGATTGAAAACAGATAGATTAATGACGATTGGCGGTGGTGCTCATTCAAAAATACTTAGACTACCGAAATTGAGTTTGTTCGGAAAAGATATGGCTAATTTTGAGGTGAATGTATTAAATATACCACCTCAAGTTTTGTACTTTGCCGACGGCTTAATAGGAATGGATTTTCTGTTGCTGTTTAAAAACATAAAATTTGATTTTGTAGAGAAAATCATAGAAATATAAAATGTGATGCAACAAAATAATCAAATGACAATATTAGATGAGATTTGCCGAAACAAACGCCTTGAGATTGAGAGGCAAAAAGAGTCGATTCCTTTATTGAACCTGAAAGAGGCTGTCAGCCGGCGCTTGACGCCGGATTCCCTTTCATTCAAACAAGCTTTACTTCATTCCGATTCGGGAATCATCGCCGAATTTAAGCGGAAATCGCCGTCCAAAGGCTGGATTCATCCGGAAGCAGACGTAACAAGCATCGTGCAATCCTATGAAGCAGCCGGAGCAGCAGCAATTTCCTGTCTGACCGATGAAATATTCTTCGGCGGCAGTTTTGAAGATTTCAGAAAAGCGCGCGAGGCAATCAAGCGAATACCGCTTCTGCGTAAAGATTTTATTTTGGACGAATACCAGCTTTACCAGTCCAAAGCGATGGGCACCGATGTCGTATTACTGATTGCCGCCTGCTTAACTGCCGAAGAAATCGTCCGATTTACTTCAATCGCTCATGACTTGGATATGGAAGTGCTGCTCGAAATTCATGAGGAATCGGAACTATCCTCCATTTGTTCCGATGCCGACGTAATCGGTATCAACAACCGGAATTTGAAAAATTTTGTGACCGACATCAAGCATACCTTGGATTTGGCAAACCGCATTCCCGACCGGTTTGTGAAAATTTCGGAAAGCGGATTATCCAATCCCGAAACGGTGATTCAACTCCGTCAAGCCGGCTTTCGCGGCTTCCTGATGGGTGAGATTTTTATGAAAACAAGCGAGCCGGGAGAAGCGTTGAGGAAATTTATAGGGGAAATGGCTTGTCATTCTGCGCTTGACGCGGGATATTTCCAACAAATGGCAAAAACTCAATTTCTTAAAGCTTATGCCGACTCGGATTCCATTTACGATATACAATCATGAATTGAGAGCATTTATCCGCACTATCAGCGTCATCTGCGTTTATGAAAATCAAAGTATGCGGGATGAAATCCCCCGAAAATATGCGGGCTTTAGCAGAACTTCCCATTGATATGATGGGGATGGTTTTCTACGGGAAATCGCCTCGTTGCGTCGATGAACGGAATACCGACCAAATAAACGCGATTACTCTGACTATTCCCAAAGTAGGCGTGTTTGTCGATGCATCGTTGGAAGTCATCAGGGAAAAGGTAGAACGGTTTCAGTTGCAATTCGTGCAGTTACATGGAAAAGAATCTCCCGTTTTCTGCCGGGCGTTAAGAAAAGAAGGAATTGCAATCATCAAAGCTTTTCAAATAAAGACCGTTGAAGATTTAAAAACGGAGCGGCTTTACGAAGATTGCTGCGATTACTTTTTATTCGATACCCCAACGTCTCGATACGGCGGTTCGGGAAACAAGTTCGATTGGGAATTGCTATCGGCATATACCGGAACATCTCCTTTTTTCCTCAGCGGAGGCATTGCGCCGGAGGATGCGGAAATCATTTATCAATTAAACCTTCCTCAATTGTTTGCCGTCGATTTGAATAGCCGGTTCGAAACAGCGCCCGGCATAAAAGATATAGATAAAATTCGCCGGTTTATTTCAAATGTTTTACCACAAAGTACACAAAGGATTTTCACAAAGGACACAACGATATGAATTCCCTTTGCGACCTTTGTGTTTTCTTTATGAACTTTGTGGTGAAAAAAAATATAAAAAATTAATCATTATGAACTCTATAAACGCTTTATTTCAGAAAAAAGAACAGGAAATTCTTTCCGTTTATTTTACCGCCGGTTTTCCGTCAATCAATGCTGCGGAAGACATTCTTCCGGCTTTGCAAAGTGCAGGCATTGACCTTGTCGAAGTGGGAATTCCGTTTTCCGACCCGCTTGCCGACGGACCGGTTATTCAGGAAAGCAGCACGATTGCGCTGCGGAACGGAATGAATCTGCATCTGTTGTTTGCCCAATTGGAAAAGATAAAAGACAAGCTGCATATTCCCTTAATTCTGATGGGTTATCTGAATCCGGTCATGCAATACGGATTTGAAAATTTCTGTGAGGATTGTCAAAGAACAGGTATTTCCGGAATGATTATCCCCGATTTGCCTTTCAACGACTATCTGAACGAATATAAACCCATTGCCGACCGCTACGATTTGAAAATCATTCTGCTGATTACGCCCGAAACTTCCGACGAACGCATCCGGTTGATTGACGAGCATACCGACGGGTTTATTTACATGGTATCTTCGGCGGCTACAACCGGCGTACAAAATCGGTTTGACGAGAAAAGACTGGATTATTTCCGTCGCATCGGTCGCATGAATTTGCGAAATCCGCTGCTAATCGGTTTCGGAATATCGAATCACGAAACGCTTTCCGCCGCTTTTGAACATGCGGCAGGCGCAATCATCGGCAGCAAGTTTATCCGTTTGTTGGCGGAAGAAAAAAATCCGGAAGCGGCGGTTGGGAAGTTGTTGGAAGCGCTACGCTGTTAACGAATATCATTTTGAAGGGTAAATCGGCTAAAGATACATTGCATATAAATTTTCTGCCGACATTTTGTTTTTTATTCTTCTGCTTGAAAGCTTCGAAAGAACGAGTGATTTGATCTGAAAAAACGGGGAAAGTGCGTTGTTGTAACGAAACTTTGTCTCGTTTCAACGACTTAAGTGCGCCGTTTTTGCGAATTACTTATCTCGTTTCAACCAAATACTAAAAAAATAGCCGATTTTTCCCAAGAAAAACCGGCTATTGATGAGAATAAACCGATCGGAGTTCAATTACGTATATATACGCAACCTAATCCCGGTTTGACGCGATGTGTCAAAATGTAAGTTCTATGTGGTATCAAATTGTAAATTATTAGCGCTCATATTTTATTATCCTACTGAAAATACAAATATACACTCTTGTTAAGAAGATGCAAAGCTATTACGGATTTTTGAATTTTTGTTACACAAATTCTTCATCTTGTTACACAAATTCTTCATATTATTTACCTGAGTTCGGGATAAGCGATAGCCCGTTAGGGCTTTCATATCAATAGAATAAGATTCAATCCAACTGCTTTTGTCCGTAGGACATACACCGTGAATGTCCTGACGGACAATTGAAGCGGGTATTGATTCATTTTCTATTGATATGAATCGCCTACGGCGAATTTACAATAGGTATAACCTTTGCCGGACGCTCTGACACCAAGCCGGTTATCAAGCAATTTACCAAGACCTGATTAAATTCGTCATTTACGAAATAAATCCCTGCTAAAGGGCTAATGTTTTTAGAATTTTTTTATACTTTGATATAGGATGGCTATTCACATGAAACTGAGTAAATTAATAATGAAATTTTCGGCTTTAAAGAACATATTGTTACAACTCCCGGCGCTATTGAGAAATGGAAGAAGCGTTTTGAACATTTTCAAGACAAGGAAACAGCCATTCACGTAATAAAATGTGAACATTTGTTGCGTTTTTATTACTAATGAATAATAATCAATGATTTCCAACAATATAAAATAGTAGTAAATTTTACAACGGTATTCTTAATTAAAGTTAATTAGAAGCTCGTTTGCCGATTTTCTTCTTCTTCCTCTCCCTTATATCCGAGGGCAACTGCTTTTTTCCAATCTTCGAGCGCGCTTTCTTTTTCGTGAAGCTGGAGTTTGACGCGGTATCTGATGACATAGAAATAGGGGTTGGGCGACTTATCGCCCGCGGAATGAATGGCGTGGTTAATATCATCGGATGCTTTTCCGGGTCTGTGCATTAAAAGGTATAATTCGGCGCGGCCCGCATACAGATTGAAGTTATCGGGTTCTTTATCTATAAGATAGAAATAAATTTTTTCTGCATCTTCGTAATCGCCTCTGAATTTGGCAACGGAAGCAAGTCCGTTGCGGGCGTACAAGCTGTTTGGATTGAGTTCGAGTATTTTTCGGAAATCCGCTTCAGCCAAATCGGTATTTTTAATTTGCAGGTACAGTAAACCGCGTTGATACAACGCTTCTTGATTGTTTGGATTCACGCTCAGCAAAACGGAATAGTCAATAATTGCATTATGGGGTTGTCCCATTTCCGCAAACAAAGAGGCGCGCGATTCGAGGAAAACGGGCTGATTGGGAAAGGTTCCCAAAGCCGCCGTATAAGAAAGGATTGCTTCGTCGCGTTTACCCAATCTTCGCTGGATAGTTCCCAAATTATTTAATAAGAAAGGATTTACAGGGTTATCGGGATCATTTTTCAGAACGGCTTTCAATGCAATTTCGGCAGAATCCAAACGGTTTTGCTTCATGTAGTCGAAAACCGACAAAAGTTCTTCATTCGCGGCGTTTTGCGCCGGCAAAAAAAACCATCCGAGCAAGATAAAGATACTTGTTATTCCTGCTCGGAGAAATTTTTTCCACTGAAACTTATTCACGGATCTTATTTAACTGTTTCAACGGGAGCGATCAGTTTATATCCTTTTCCATGAATATTCATAATTTCCACTCGTTCATCATCTTTCAGTAATTTCCTGAGTTTGGTGATATACACGTCCATACTGCGAGCGGCAAATTGATAAAAATCGGGATGAGGCTTCCAAATGGTATTGACTGCAAATTCCCGATCTAAAATTTCGTTCATATTGAGGCATAAATTAGCCAACAAATCGCTTTCTTTGGTGGTCAGTTTCGTTGCTTCCTTACCATCGCTCAGCGTTTGTTTTTGTGTGTCAAATACAAATTTACCGATGTGATATAATGGAATTTCTTTACTTTTCTTACCATTTATCCTCCTCATAATCGCTTCAATACGCAGTAAAAGTTCTTCCATGCTGAAAGGTTTTGTCAGATAATCGTCGGCTCCTACCTTGAATCCTTCCAATATATCTTCTTTCATATTTTTTGCGGTTAAAAAGATAATCGGTATTTCAGTATTGATAGCGCGAATTTCCTGAGCTAAAGTAAACCCGTCTTTTTTGGGCATCATAACATCAAGCAGGCAAAAGTCATATTTTTTTTCGGGAAAAGCTTTTGCTCCCACTTCTCCATTCGGGAATAAATCGGCATCGAATCCCTTCGCTTGCAAATATTCCCTTAAGAGCATTCCTAAATTTTCGTCATCTTCACACATGAAGATTTTCACTTTTTCTTCCATAATCACACTTTTTATTAACGTAAAAAATAACTATTTCTTTTTTTTATTGAATATAAGGTAAACTGATAATAAATTTTGTTCCGACGTTTATTTCACTCTCCGCCTTGATTGTACCATTTAACTCTTTTACGATTTTTTCAACATAAGTCAAACCCAAACCGAAACCTTTCACATTGTGCACATTTCCTGTATGTACCCGATAAAATCGGTCGAATATTTTTTTCAAATTGTCCTTTTTAATACCTATTCCGTTGTCACGAATACTGATACATATTTTATCGTCAACATTTTCCGTGCGGGCAACCAGCTTTAAGGGTACTTCGGGATTACGGTACTTTACCGCGTTTTCCATCAGATTAAGAAGGACATTGGTAAAGTGCATTTCATCCACATAAACCATCGCTTCCGTTGCTTCTAATTCCAACTCGAGTGTTCCACCGCATTTAACAACCTGTATATCGAAAATTTGCGCTACTTTAAGCAAGGTATCGTTGGCATCTGCTTCTTTTATTTTCATTATCGACCGCCCGTCTTCCATCAATGTCATCTGTAGAACTTTGTCTATCAGAAATTGCAGACGTTTGGTTTCATCGGCGATTGTTCGCGTGATTCTGCCGAAAGAAGCCGATTTTGTCAAGGAACCCGATTGTTCCAAAGTTGTTATCATATTCTCGTCACTCAACATCTGTGCGGCAATGGAAATGCCGGAAACCGGCGTTTTCAGCTCATGAGTCATATTGCTGATAAAATCTTTTTTCATTTCCGACAGGTGTTTTTGCTTTAAAATAATATAAAGCGTAACGATAAAAACGACCAACAACAGTGCCGAAAAAATGATCGATGGAGCAATGAACTTAACCGAAGTTAAAACAAATTGGTTTTTTGTGGGAAAAACAACCTGCAACGTGAATAATTTGTAAGCGGGATCATTGGAAAACAGAATTTGAGAAAAAACCCTTTTCGGATCGACGATATTAAAATCCGCGTTTCGGTAAACAACATTCCGATTATTGTCAATAATCGCATATTGAAAAGGAATAGCAATGTTGTTGTTTTCCAATTCCGTTTCAATGTATGTCTTCAGTTGTTTAAATTCTATCCTTTCTTCAATCGGTCTTTCATCCACTTTCATCAACTGCCGGATAACTTCGCTTAACAAATTTTCGCTGTTGTAGTAACGTTCATAAAGCGATTCCTGAATCGATTGCGATTGAGAATTTAAGCTGCTTTTTCCCGCACCTCGAATATTAGCCGGGCGGAGGTTAATATTATCGTCCATACTGAAACTCGGGTTGATAAGCCATTGATCGGGACTTCTCAAAATCAATTGCTTTTGCCCCGAAAATAAAATATCATCGATCGGCGAGTTTGATTTAGTTGCTGTTTTTTTCCCGAATTTCATGATCTGATCCTTTAAAAGCCGCGAGGCTTCATCCAACTCCAAACTGTGAGATACCTGATACAAGCTTCTCTTAACAGCTTCCTCAAATTGTTCGTCTTGATTCGCCGCCATTTCGCGAATATAATTTACTTGCAGGTATAATAAGCCTGCAAAAGCAAAAATCATAACCCCCACAAGTAGTCCAATGGTCGATTTTCTCATTGGTAATTAGTGCTTTTAAAACACGTAACAAAGTAACGATTTTTTTGTTTAACATTTATCAAAAAAAAACCAAAAAAAACGGGATGGATAGATAAATGTATTTAACAAAAAGAGCGATATGTTAAATTATTGAATGAAAATGTTAAAATCGCGATTTAGTTTATTTTCAAACTACTTAATAATAATAAATAGCGAGTGATGGCATCGGCGATTTCCATCGGAAAAACATATTCATCGGCTGTGTGCGATCGGGCAGAATCGCCCGGTCCGATTTTAATAGTCGGGAAAGGCATCAATGACTGATCCGACAAAGTCGGCGAACCGAACGGCTTCATCCCTAATTCAATTGCACGTTGCACCAAAGGATGTTTCAGGGCTATTCGCGAAGAATTTAAGTGGAATGAACGCGCCCGCAGATCGTCGGCTCCGCAAGCGGCGGAAATGACTTCAAAGAGCGCTTTGTTGCTATAAATTTCATTCGTGCGAATATCAACCGTAAATTTACATTCGTCGGGAATTACGTTATGTTGTGTTCCCGCCTGAACTCCGGTCACAGTCATTTTCACCGGACCCAACAAAGGGCTGGCCAAAGGGAAACGATGATTCCTGAACCAATCGATCACCGGAATTGCTTTATAAATGGCATTCTCTCCTTCATTTCGAGCTGCATGTCCTGCTTTTCCGTAAACAACACCGTCCAAAACCATCAATCCTTTTTCTGCAACAGCCGGTTGCATGGAAGTAGGTTCTCCAACGATTCCCAAATCGATGGGCGGGAGTTCGGGTAAAATGGAAGCAATGCCGTTTTTCCCGGAAATTTCTTCTTCGCAGGAAGCCAAAAAAATAAAATTATTTTCTTGCGGTGATTGACTTAAGATCAAAAATACTTGGAGCAGCGAAACCAAAGAAGCTCCGGCATCGTTGCTGCCCAGACCAAAAAGTTTATTATCTTCTTCGAGCGGAAAAAAAGGGTCTTTTGTCCATCCGGCACTCGGCTTTACGGTATCGATATGCGAATTTAGCAGTATGGTAGGCTTTCGATCGTCCGGGTTCGGCGAGCGCACCCAAACATTGTTCCCTTTTCGTTCAGGGAACAAGTTTCTTTCTTTCAGCTTCATTTCTAAGAAATCTGCCAAACGATTTTCTTCTCCGCTAATCGAAGGAATAGAAATGAGTTGTTTTAATAAATCAACCGCATCAGAAAAAAAACAAGCATTTATGCTCATAAAATAAAAATTTTCCTGCAAAATTAGAATAAAAATTGTATATTTGCAGGCTATTTATCAATTAGAATGGAATATTATCATCTTTCACGGTTAATTCATCAGCACGCTCAACGGTTTAGAGATCAAGAAGCGTTAAAAATACGCGATAAAGCCACCGGTGTTTGGTCTTCGGTATCATGGGAAGATTTATCGAAAAAAATTATTGCCGTTGCTCGGTCGATGTGTCATACAGGGGTTAAACCTCAATCCAACGTCGGAGTTTTCTCTCAAAACACGGCTGAGTGCATATATGTTGATTTCGGCGCCTTTGCCAATCGGGCAGCGGTAGTTCCGATGTATGCCACGGCATCGATTCCGCAAATAACATACATGATTGAAGAGGCGGAAATTCAATTGTTGTTCGTAGGCGAACAGCAACAATATGACAAAGCCTGGCAGGTGTTTCAAACAAGTAATTTCTTGAAGCTGATTGTCATCATCGACAATAGCGTCGTAAAAGCACCACAGGATAAAACGTCGATGTATTTTGATTATTACAGTTCGCCGAAAAATCGTTCTTCTCAAGACATGATTGCGGTGGACAGGCGGATGAAAGAAGCCCGAAATGAAGATATCGCTCATATTATATACACTTCCGGCACAACCGGAGAACCCAAAGGGGCAATAATCACTCACAACAACTATCAGGAAGTCCTGAGGCTGCACGACATACGGCTCGGTTATCTTCCGCAGCGCTTCCTTTCCATCTGTTTTCTACCGCTGGCTCATATTTTCGAAAAAGCATGGTCGCTCTATTGTTTACATCGGGGTTGTACCTTAGCTATTAATTCAGATCCGAAAGAAATAACGACAACCATTAAGGAAATCAAGCCCGAAGCGATGTGCAGCGTGCCTCGCTTTTGGGAAAAAGTATATGCCGGCGTTCAAGAGAAAATCAACAATTCGAATTTTATCGCTAAAGCCATTTATTTAAATGCAATTTCCACGGGAAAAAAATACTACCTTGATTGTCTCAACAAAGGAGAAACACCGTCCATGTTTTTAAAATGGAAGTATGCAATTTATTCTCGCACTGTTTTTTCCGTTTTGAAAAAAGTGCTCGGCATCGAACGGGGAGTCATTTTTCCTTGTGCCGGGGCAATGCTTTCCGAAAAAATAATTGTGTTTTTGCGTTCGGTGGGAATTCCCTTGGCTTATGGTTACGGATTAACCGAAACAACGGCAACGGTCAGTTGTTTCACGCAAACCGGTTTTGAATTGGGAACCGTAGGTACAATATTACCTGAATTGCAAGTTAGGATTGGAGAAAACAATGAAATCCAGGTAAAAGGGAAATCAATTATGCCTGAATATTATAAAAAACCGCGGGAAACGGCGGCAGTCTTCACCGACGACGGTTGGTTTCGAACCGGTGATGCAGGCAGTTTAACCGAGGGAGGCGATATTATCATGACGGAAAGAATCAAGGATTTATACAAGACTTCCAACGGAAAATACATTGCTCCTCAACAATTGGAAGGTCGGTTGATGGACGATAAATATATTGAAACCGCAATCATTATCGGCGATCAGAGGAAATATGTTACGGCATTGATTATTCCCGCTTACGATGAGTTGAAAAGATATGCAACCGAACACGGAATCCAATTTGAGGATAATGCGGATTTATGTCGGAATCTATCAATTAAACAATTATACGAATCTCGCATTAAAACAATGGAGGATGAATTTGCTCGTTTTGAACAAATCAAGCGATTCACACTCTTGCCCGAACCGTTTACAATTGACAACGGAGAGTTAACGAATACACTCAAAATGAAGCGATTGTTTATTGCCGAAAAGTATAAGGATGTGATAGATAAAATGTATGGTGAATGAGGTAATCACCTCAATTTTTAGAATCACAAAAAATCCATTTTTCCATTTTTCCATTTTGGCAAAATGGCAATTTGGACATTTTCCCCGCTTTTCTTTCCCGTCCCCGAACAATATCGACTTTCATCGACTTCGGTCAAACTTCGGCTAAGTTGTTTTATGCAAACAAGCATGTTAAATTTTACCACCTAACCCCAATATCCCCAATGTCCCCAATATCCCCAATGTCCCCAATATCCCCAATATCCCCAATCTTGATAATCCTGAAAATCTTGCGGAAATCACGGTTCAGACGCCTATGTCCGAAGGACATACACCTTGATAACCCCGATGCAAGCGAAGCGCAGCTCGGGGTAGGAGAACGCCTCTCCTCCCGGAACTGCGTAGCAGTTCAATGTCCTCCCAAAACCACTATTCATCTAAATCGATATTTTATTAACCGTAGGTGAAGCGCAACGTAACCTACGGTTTAAAAGTTGTGAATAACTTACAGGACATCTTAATGGTTACTAACTGCTTATGAAAAAGAAACGTCGCCTGATAGTAAGGTAAGTTGACATCTTCATCATAATAGGATTTCAGATAATCAACCGTCCCCGATTTACTCGAAGGCTGACAAATGCGGTCAAATGTTACAACGTACCTGTAGCCTTGAAACGATCAATTTGTTCCCTTGAATAACCTGTCAGTCCTATAATTACTTCTATCGGAATATCCATTTGGAAACATTTTTGAATGATATCGATTTTGCCCATTTTAAAGCCTTCTTCGCGGCCCTTCTCAATACCTTTCTCGATACCTTTCTTGATACCTTTCTCGATACCTTTCTCAACACCTTCCTTGCGACCTTCCTTTATACCTTTCTCGATACCTTCAGCACGTGCACAATTCATGGCATCACGAATATCGTAATATTCCAATACGCTTTTCTCATATTTTTCCATATCTTTATTTGTTAATTGATTTATTTCTGCCAAGTCCAAAAGTTTGTCAAAAATCTCGCCTTGAATCGTTTTGGGACGGTTTTCCAATACCGGCAAGTTTTTTAACAAATACAACCACCAATCGAGAGGCGTTTTTAATTCTGCTTCGGACTTCTTGAATTTAGGCAATTCGATGAATGTAAACTTTAATTTATTGGAGAAATCCGTTTTTTTCCTCTCCCATACAAGAGAAACATGATCTACAACATGCTCTTCATCG
>Ga0123354_10004868_pt1 | contig 19240 bp, 9 predicted proteins | sample TergutLab28metaG_2_FD_97872 | JGI IMG/M metagenome (GOLD analysis project Ga0123354, IMG submission 97872) | Labiotermes labralis P4 segment gut microbial communities from Petit-Saut dam, French Guiana - Lab288 P4 | ecosystem: Host-associated > Arthropoda: Insects > Digestive system > Gut ...
AGTAGCATGTAGTATAGCCTACTCTAGGTCGTGATACAACCTGATGATGGCCCAGGAATAGGGCCGAAACATGTTGTTGTAAACCTTACAATAATTAACCAATAAAATAGCTGTGTTTGACGGTAAGTGCCACGCACATATATTGCAATACTAATTGTATATCACACAACGGGGATGACGCACATAAAGACTGTATGACATATACCATTGCTGTGTATTCAGTGAAAAACTCCTGATGATGGACAGAGGAACCGTCCGAAACATGTGGAGTTTTTATTCCAAAAATAAATTTGAGAATTATTGCATCTAGTTGGTTTTATTACAAGAACTTCATCCACTACAGTGTATAGAATAACACCTTCCGTAATGCTACGTGAAGACCTTTGAGGAAAGTTCGTGTTTGTATAATTAAGGCCCATGTGATAAGTGGGTCCCTGGCACCACGGCATAGCGCGTCCTCAGGTTGCGGATGGAGGAACAGCCTCCGATATGGAGGGTAGCTGCGAATATATTGAATAAGCAGTTGCGGACAGCCGACAAGGGGTGGCCCTCCAGCTTGGAGGTTTGGCGATGTGCTAACAACTCCTTCCTGTTAAAACGTATTTTGTTACGAAATATTCAAAGATAAAACGTCGGACCTGGACTGATACTTTGGTACGAATGGATCTTCAGGATGTGGGATGTGGGGGTATGGACTGGATCGAGCTGGCTGAGGATAGGGACAGGTGGCGGGCACTTGTGAATGCGGTAATGAACCTTCGGGTTCCATAAAATGAGGGGGATTTCTTGACTAGCTGCAAACCGCTTAGCTTCTCAAGTAGGACTCTGCTCCATGGAGTAAGTAAGCAAGTAAGTAACCAAGCAAGTAAGTGAGCGAGTGAGTGAGTCAGTGAGCGAGTAAGCAAGTAATTAATTAATTAAGTACTAAGTAAGCGAGAAGTAATTAATTAATTAAAGCACTTAATTCAAGAAATCGAGGCTTTAGGGCAGTGTAAGTCTGCACTGAACTGGTGTTGCCAGAATATTTTTCGTTGTGCGGACACACTAAAATTAACTATTTCTCTCTCTCTCTGATTACCGCACTCTGTTATCACATATATAAACATTACAGCTTATCGGTTGCTGTCCATAGACCAGGATTAACATTCAGAAACCCTGCGTCTTGACACAGATATATTCACGTGTTTCTGTAAAATTCTCGGAGCAGTGATTACTTCCCTAAACAGCATGAATATTTGGTTTTTAGGCGGGCTTGCAAAATTGCGAAAAGGGACAGCTTCATCATGTGTGTCTGCCCATGGAACAACTTGAATTCGACTCGACGGATTTTCAGTAAATTTGATATTTGAGTATTTTTCGGAATTCTGCCGAGAAAATTCAAGATTCGTTAAAATATGACAAGGACAAACGTTTACTTTGCATGATGACCAATATATGTTTTTGATAATATCTCGCTTAATACTTCTTAGAATGAGAAATATTTCAGTCAAAACTTGTAGAGAAAATCAAAACACACATTTTTGTCCATTAACTTTTTTTTTCCGAAAATCGTTCCTTTTGTGAGAAAATGTGGAAAAATGTTGTAGTGCCAGGCAGGCCACAGATGTCATTATGGCGCATGCGCATAGCATGTTGTATGCCTAAGGTTACAAACACATGTTCGAAATATGTAATACTGTTTTTTCGACGGCTACAATGGCTGCATGAACGCGTCCCAATGTTACGTTACACGTGTCTTGCCTTTCTTGTTATAATATACATCGATTTAGTTTTCTGTAAGGTGGGAACGGTATTTTTAATATGTCATTTAGATTAGCGTCGGCATTAGAGGGTTAGTAGGTAGAAAAGCTCCAAATAATGTATGAACTGGTGTATTTTAGCTGATTGATGCTTTCGTCTAATTGCTTTTCACGCAGCACCGATTTTAAAGCGTTTTCTGACCGTGTTTATTGGTTTAATGAATGGAATTCGTATTATTAGCCATGATTTATTAATTATCGCTGTGAAACAAATTGCGTAATTCTCTGTCAATGGTGTGTAATGGTGAATTTTTCTCACATGTGTTGTGTAAATGATTACGTCGACAGTCTGTATATTAGTTTGTATAGACGAACTGAGTTTTGAAATAAATATCGAACATGGCTAATTTGTAAAAATTAAATGTATATTATTTGAAAATTCAACGAAAATTTTTCAAGTTCCATTCGTAGCTGCGATTTTCGCAGATAACATATCCATTTACGGCTTTATGTTACAAATGTGGCTTTGAAATACGTAGTCACTGAAGTGCACGCTCTTGAATTTGTGAGGTGCTGGAAATATATTTGATGTAACAGGACTAACAGTAGTAGTAATAAGAATACTACTTATACTACTACTTCTGCTACTACTACTACTTCTACTACTACTACTACTACTACTACTACTACTACTACTGCTGCTGCTACTGATACTACTACTACTACTACTACTATTACAAATACTACTACTACTACTACTACTACTAATAATAATAATAGTAATAATACCCTGGATGAAAACCTAAGACAATGAGAATTTCAAGGCAGCCTTCCCCATTACCGATTATGATAGATAAAAGACAACCAGAGAATGTAAACTATTTCAGTTATTTGGGCATGATAACAAATGATACAAGATGTAGAATTAAATCGATGATTTCCATGGAAAAAAGGAGCATTCAAAAAGATGAAGATTGTTTTTACCACCACACTGGACGTAAATGTAACGAAGGAACTGTTATATTGCTTCATTTGGAGCACAGCTTGGTATGGTGCTGAAACTTAGAAGAACAGAGTGGATTTAAAATTGAGAACGTACTTGGAGAAGAATAATTTGAATTTAGAAGAGGAAAAGGATCTAGAGATGTGGTTAGAGAATATCAGAACGGACTTCGGACGTAGATAAAGAGCTGTGTGATTCTGTCATAAAGTTTCAGAAGACATTTGACCGTGTAAACTGGATCAAATTAATGCAGATCCTAAAGGAAACTAGTATCGGCTGTCTCGAAAGAACACTATCAGCAAATTTTGCGTCGATCAGAGTGTTAAACTACTATTAGACCAAGGGGAGACAAGATGTATGAATATCGAAAAGGAGTTAGACAAGGATACTGTTTGTCGTCGATTCTGTTAAACGTATACAGCGAGTACATTACCAAGAAAGCTCTTGAAGGATTTTGAGGTTTCAAAATAAGAGGACAAGAAATTCGCACTGTGAAATAAGCAGACGAACTTGTGCTGCTGGCGGTGGAATAATGATGCTACAGGGCGTGATTGAAAGAAGAAATTGGAAGATGTTATGGAATGGAAACGATTCTGGAAGAAACTAAATAATGATAACCTCAAAGCAGCCATCCTCAGTGCAGATTTTGATCCATCAAAACAACTGTAGGATGTGGACTCTTTTCAGTATTTGGGGAGCATGATGACAAATGATGCACGATGCACTGAAATTAAATCCAGGATGGTCATTGCAGAAACGGCATTCAAGAAGAAGAAGAAGAAGAAGGAGGAGGAGGAGGAAGAGGAGGAGGAGGAGGAGGAGGAGGAGGAGGAGGAGGAGAAGAAGAAGAAGAAGAAGAAGGAGAAGAAGAAGAAGGAGAAGAAGAAGAAGGAGAAGAAGAAGAAGAAGAAGGAGAAGAAGAAGAAGAAGAAGACTGTCACCAGCAAATTGAACTAATATTTTAAGGAGAAACTGGTCAAGTGCTACATTGGGAGCCCAGGTTTTTTAGTGCTGAAACTTGGGCACTTCGGAAAATAGATCAGGTATACCTGGAATGTTTCGAAATGTGGTGATGGAGAAGATCAGTTGGACCGATCATGTTAGAAATGACGAAGTATTAAGTAGAGTTGAGGAGGCGAGGAATATCCTACATGCCTACAACCAAGGAAGGCTAACTGAATTTATCACATCTTACGTAGGAGCCACTTTCTAAAACACATTATTGAAGGAAATATAGAGGGAAGGATAAAAGTGACGGAAAGATGACGAAGAAAACGTAAGCAGCTACAGGATGACATTAAGGAAAAGAGAGCTTACTGGAATTTGAAACAGGAAGCACAGAATCACACTTGTGGAGAACTCTCTTTGAAGGGGCTATGGACCCTTCGTAAGACAGATCACGAACGGAATGAGACTAGAGGTTCTCGCTGCAACGAAACACTGTTTTTCTCCTCAATACCAGTTGATCTAAGTGTACTTTCATTTTTACTCTAAGTGTACACTAAACCTTCAGAACAGTGACCACGACCTCTTTCAAATAACATGAAAATAATCTCGTGGTGTGTGCATGGAATATGCAGTGTTATATGTGATACAGAGATACTGTTTTTACCGGTAAAAATGTGCACAGAATTGTGTCAAATGAAGTATGAATTCCAATGCCCTTTATTACTAATATCTGATAATGGAATTGTAAATAATTGAGAGTTACATTTGAACTTCATTGGAAACGAAAGCAAAATGACAGACATCCAAGCGTATAAACAACAAGTTGTTATAACTTAATGCACCATATTTTGTCGCGCTTTTAAATTTGTGTGCCATGAGTTCAGCATTAACAGTCAGTGTGGATATCCTGCCTTGTCTCCGTGTAACGCAGGTAACAAAGATTTTTGGTCGTTTTAAAAATGAACAACAACTCTGTCGTGTCCGTTTATGGAAGATGTTCAATGAATAATAATTAAACTAATTCATTGAGAAGATTAATTGAAAACGTTGCTGCAATATTAATCGGTTTATTTCATTCCCCCACCTCCTACCAACATAAGTGAGTGACATTGCGTGGACCTGGATGCACATTTCTCCGCGTTTGAGGGAAATTCTTTTTCCTGTTGTATGGGTGCCGGTCTTTAATGGACGAACGTAGGATATCAGAAAAATGGTGCAGCAAACAAAATATTTAATGGATTTATAACGGAAATTCGTAATTGCTGCAAAGTAAGACAGAAAAACCAACTCCGTAAAATACTGTGTTATTGAGAAAGTGATAGTCGCTTAGCTCGTGGCAGAATTTCCTGTCCTACTTAGAACCTGAAAGACCTTTAGCATTTTGTACATTGAAACAACAGATGCCCATTAATCGACAAATTATTATACTGCTGCTACATGTTTCGACACTATTTTATCATCCGCAGTGAGCTCGTAGTCATTACCTTGCTAAGTTACATACGTATGCCAATACTGTCGTTGGTAACACAATTTAAAATTTCACATATTTTTTTGCTTTTGAATCTCATTGTTTAAAATCATTAAAATATTAAGCTTGTCCTAGTTATCGTAAAATGGGTAAAGTTATTTTATTGTTACAATTCTTATGAAGTTCTGTATGGTGGCAGTGTATACAATCTGTATGTTGATGCTGTCGTTGTGCTGGCCCGGTGTGTACGTACGACAGTATCCTCTTTTTTATCTCAGTAATTAACCAACTTGATGCACAAAATTTTTGTTTTACAATAAGTTTATTTCATGCCTCTATATGTTTCGAGGATCATTTGCTCATCATCAGGAGGTCAAAATTGTATTATACAGCCTCTGGTATCATCACACCTATAGGTGGCCGCCTAGTGCACTTACTTACTGTAAAACAAAAATTTTGTGTAACAAGTTGGTTAATTACTGAGATAAATATACTGAGATGCAAGGTCAGTAAAACGTCAAAAAAATCCTCTTTGTTTAGGATTAATTTTAATGTCAATTTTAATAATCCTGCCATTCGTGCCTGAGTGTCATAGACGAAAACAAATGGGTAAAACCTGAGATAAGAGAATATATTCAGCCCATATTATAACCATCAGAGTGTAATGTGGAGAGATTTTTAAACAGGATGCAACAAGTATTCCCCCAGTTACTTGACGGGCTAAGTAGCTTTCCCCAGACTTATTTGTACACAGAACTTCTTTGGGCTGTACATTTAGAGGCGGGACACAGAAGTGGGTGTGGCAAATAACAGGCCTAGAGGAAAATAAAACGAGCAAAATTCAACGATATTTCAGGCTTCCGCCGCGAAGTAGATGAGCACTGCGCTGTTTTAGGCCATTACGCAGCGTGTAGTATCAAATTCTTACCGACGTTTCACGACAACCTATCGGCCCCATCTTCAAGGGTCAAGAATCCAATAAGAGCGCAGTTCTTATCTACGACGAGGCGGAAGCACGTAATCTTGCATAATACACCTCTAAGGAGAGGCTACAGAGTTTCGAAAGACTTCGATTCTTGTTGGATTCTTGACAGTTGAAGATGTGACCTGTAGGTTGTCTCGAAACGTCGGAAATAATTACCACTACATGCTGTGTAATAGCCCATAAGAGCGCATTTCTCAAGTGAAACTCATTTTTTACAAAAAAAAAACTGCCACGAAAAAAGTTGAAGAGTACGTACTAATTTTTAGTTCTTTCTTTGCTGTCTGAGGGTCAAGTTGCACTTTCAAGATGACCCCTCCGTCCCTATTTACTACAACACCTTGTTTAATTCTTCGCGAGAAGTGTCTGACCGGTATAACACACGCAGTTGGCTACGAAAGGAACTTTATCCGAAGAAGTGATTTAGTGCATTTGTAAACGTGAGCGGGAAAAAATGTTTGCCATCGAAATTTTTGTGACAGTCTGCCATAATTCGGCGGAATACAACTTGGGAATGGCTGGACTAAGGTGAACTGAGCTAAGGTACCCATCATTCGTCACAGAACCTTCCTTTTCGCAATATGAAGGGATACCGCGATTCTAAATTGTCCGTTAAACTAGGCGTGAAATATTATTTTAGAAATATTTTTATAGTGTTACTTTTCATGACTGTTTCATATAAAACAGGTGATGAGACACGGAACTGTTCTGTTGGTATATTACCTTTCGGAAATGTATGACTGTTAACTTCTGCCACGTCACTGATGTCAACACAGACACTTGGCAATCTCTTTTGTTTGTTCTGGCCATTAGTTTTAAGTTGTTGTATTTCCCAGTTTTCTCTATAATTTTATACGCTCGTGTTTAGCAATAACGAACCCTATGTACCATGATATTACTTAGTGACCAGCGTCATGCAAATCACTAAAAGTGGATGTTTGCATTTCACGGCGTCTTGATGACTTTGGTAGCAGTCCGGAAAATTATTCCGTCTATGTGAATTCAGATGATTAATCGTTTTACTTATACCACCTTGGTGTTAAAATGGATTATACGAGCAACTTAGTCCATTTATATCCGCGGGGTCTGTATTATTTAAGAAAACTGACGTACAAATGAACAGCAATGCAGAACCCACTAGCTTGTTTGCCCATGCCTCATACCGATCTACTGTGTGCTGTAACTGTAGCAATCTGCTTGCAGAGAGTTAACAAGTCTTTTTATATTGTATATCTGTTTACGTATTTCGGCACGTGTCGTGTTTTCTCACCAGACCGTCATAAAAAATGAAGATGGAAATACTACGCCATATTAAGGTAGTTTATAAAAATTAAAAAAAAAAATTACAGAAAGCAAATTGAGATTTATGTTTGTCGCTCTGTTTGTCCGAATAGAAGTCGGCTTCCACTGGACGGATTCTTGTGAAACTGCATATCGGTTTATTTACTAAAGTATGTCTAACAGATTCTACTTCGATTACAATGAGACGAAAATAACACTTTATGTTAAGTACGTACCTACTGTGATAATATTTTCTCGCTGTTTACGAGATAAGCGCACGAAATACCGATGGGCGGTATCAGTATAAAATGGCGCCAAATAGTTGCCATTTGTTTGCCAGATGATTAGGGTAATAATACAAACATATTAAGAATATTCGGGCTAGTATTTGTTGTTCTGTTCTGGTTATTTTTGTATAATTTGGCATGACGTAACTGCGATCTTTGTGGTATAACGGAAAAATCCAGTGACGAAATTTGCAAGTTGTGATGTCACGTTTCTTTGCATAATTCAAGAAAACACAACGTTCAATCATGGTATTTAATATTTATTACATTTATCTGGAAAAAAATAAATTTGATTTATGAATCGAGCATGACTATAAACATAAATAAATACATACTTACAAATTCCATAAAAAAATTTGTTTGTTATTAAGAAGTTGTAAAATGTTTTGACAGCGTGAACCATTGAGGTTATGTGAAACGGACAGGTTTACACGTGACGTAGACAAAATCAACATACATATATTAATAAAAAAGTTTTCAAAGAGCTATAATAATAGGCCGTAATAATAGTAACAACCTAACATAATATGTATCATACCGTTATGAAAAATGACAAAGAGTGTGACCGCTTGTGCATTAAGTGGTTCAGGAAGAAACGTTTCTATTCGCCTCGCTGCTAAGTTACGCATATTGTTATCTATGTGCATTTTATCTTAAGGGGATGGGTCCACCTGCATTATGTAGAGTGCTTGTACAGGTCGTTGTGTTTTAAATTGTTCTACGTAGTCTTTTTTATTTAAAGTTATTTGGGGTTGAAATAAAAATACCACCTTGTGCAGAATCACTTGTTTCTGATCATACTATTCCCACGGAAATATTCCCATTTCGGATTAAATACATCGACATTAAAAATAGTTTTTTTTTAACGGTGTGTACCATGTCTGCCGACTCAGGGATATAACAGCTCTATAACTTCAGTAATTTACACTAAAGTTAATTGTTTTTCCTGAAGGTGGTCCTGAAGGGCCGCAGCATGTGGGAAAGTGGAATAAATTGGTTTGTCCGAAATGCTTTTCATTGTATATTAGCCTTAGTGTTAACCAGTTGTAACACAAATTTTGATGTTTTGTTGAGCGTGCATCTCAGTATATTTATCTTAGTAATTAACCAACCTGAGGCACAAAATTTTGTGTTACAATAAGCTTTATTTCATGCCTCTACATGTTTCGAGTACCAGAGGCTGTATAATACAATTTGATCTCCTGATGATGAGCACATGTGCTCGAAACATGTAGAGGCATGAAATAAAACTTACTGTAAAACAAAGTTTTGTGTATTAAGTTGGTTAATTACTAAGATGAATAAAAAACGTTGTAACACTTTGTTCATTTATTGTGTTTTTAAACATCTTAGTGTATCTGCTGCATACACAATGGATACGTGGCGTATTTGTTGGTGTATCTAGTGTTACCAAAGAAACATTAAAAAAGCTACCGTGTACAGAAACAGATTACAGCAATCATCAAGAATGCAAAGATGTGCTGACATTTAAATTATTTTTACTGCGTTTGATGTTATTATTTCGTATACAACTGATCTGCAATGGAAGATTCCCTGTTCATTACATGGACCTTAACACGTATGTATTTCATGTCATTCTGTAATGATGGCGTCTATTGATGACTGATTAGTAATTTTTCTAACGACGATGTTTCGAATTGTGAGACGAATCGTGAGTGATGAATTAGAAATAATATGGCACCAAGTGGTCGTGGTATGTTATGAGTCACTACCCAAGAATTTTCCTGAAGGAACTGACAAACCACACACAGCGCTCAGGATGTTCGTGGTTGGGTAACAGTGTTCGACACCGGGGCCTTCGGCAACTCTGATTTTCGGTAGTGGTGTAAGCGTAAGAGTGTTAAGAGTTTGTGGTGGCGTAACACGTGTGAGAAATTTGAAGCCAAATGGAGTGTGCAGGGTTCCACGTGATCAATAAGACGGGGAATGTAAATATCATGTTCTTTACGATGCTGCATGAGAAGAACATTTGTGGGTTAAATGTTCAGTAACGCATATAAACTTTAAAAAATGAGACCACGATATAAGCAAAACCACACAGCACCTTTTTTTTTGTGTAAAGCAAATCTTTATTTGGCGTAACGATGTAACTAGTAAGGTGGATTAATATAAGTTTAAGTGACACCATTAGTAAAGTCTGAATAGGTATGTCTTCGTAGTTGCACCTTGCATGTTGATAGTATTAAGTCCTTTATTTGTCCAACTAATGCACACAAATTATTATAAAATTGTTAAACAGTTGAAATCAGTTAAAATTATAATAGTTGCTCCAACATGTTTCGGTTCACATAAACCATCATCAGGGAGCTCTCAGCCTGTGCTTCGCTAAAGTTACAATGTTGACTTTTTGAAGTTATCGGTATTGTGGCTGCATATGCAGCCACAATACAATACAAATGGAGAATACAAAGCGAGAAATGTAGGCATAGTTTAAATTATTATTCTTATGGCGCAAGAGCCCAACATCGAGCCTTGACTTCTGTTCAGGTTTCGAGACACGTGATGTTTTATGGGGAAAGGTCAGCCCTTCGCCCAACCCCCACTCTGGAGGATATGGTCTTCGTGTTTATTATAACCCCTGGAGACAGAGTAGCCCAGATGCATATACCTCTAAGCATTGTGTAGCTAGGGATCCCTGGAGTGCCACTTCCCCGTAATCGCTATAATTGTGTGCCCCTGGGAACACAGAAAAAGTTTTGTGGCTCATCATGTAACATGCTATGACGGGACAGTGGGGAAGTAGGGGTATAGTCAGAGAAGAACTTATAACATTAAAATAATTTACTAATTCAAGGTTGATATTAAATTCTAACTATGAATGAGCCACATCTTGCTTTAGACACTTGGCTGGAGGCGTTTCTTTGGGTCTTGAGTGGCAGATGGCACGCATGTTCCGGGTACAAGTGGAAGGCTGCAATAAAACGACAGATATTTGGGACTAAGTGTAACTTCAGTCTACTGTGCTTAGAGAAGTGCCCTTAAGAAAGCTCTGAAAAATTAAACGTCTGGAGGAAGTTCGGCCATCTCGAAGACTCAGTGCTTAATTTTACTGCCTTACTCGGCGGTTCCGTCTGTTGCTTCGTAGGACAAGAAATGAATGATAAACGACTGCGTTGGTCGTGTGGTGGTGGCGTTCCTTGTTTATTGCATCTCAGCCGGGGCTTCATGAATTTTCATGAAACTGTCAGAACAAGACCACTGACCACTAACCACTAAACCAATAACCACTAACCACTAAGCCAATAACGTTTTAATTTCCATACGGATGGACTGAAAACACACTTGACAAAAACTAACAAAAAATATTTACAGACGCGTCGAGTATTATGAATGTTACCCCATTAGATTTTTCTCTGTAGGTGTAGGGGCAACATTTGTTCTGCCGTTTTACTCTGGTTTATGTAGTGACACTTCTACTATCTCGGCTGTATTGCGTCGATGATAGGTGGTTGAATGTAAATATGGAGTTTGGGTAGAATGGTCTGCATGAAGCTAAATGGTAAGCTACTTTTTGCGTAATATAATTTTTCATACATTTTATGTATTAAGAACTGTTTTCGCTTACCGATTTAATGCTATAGCAGTGGTTCGTGTTTGATATTTATCATGTTCTGTGTGTTGATACTGTAGGGAATTGGGATGCATTGCTGATATTTCATGGGAACATGGTGCCATCTTCATGGTTTATTCAACAACAATAACACAGTCTGTTTTGAAGAATTAAGTGTATTGGGATATTACACCGTCCCATTGGGTAATTACTTCCCCACGTGTAGCAGGGTCGTAATGCCTTCATCTTTAGTTTCAAGCAATCCAAGGCCTCCTTTGCTCTGAACGTGAAGGCACTAAGAACCTCCGACACGTCAAGAACTGCTTGCCCTTTATTACAGCGCCTTATTTCAGAACACAATTTATCTTCTGCAACACTACTGCGAGGCCTCCAAATTTCGCGGCGTCAATATTTTCACGTAATTTCTGCTTCAGAATTTTTATTCGTGAATTTTAACGAATGATACTTCAGAGTGCTTCAGTGTTTTTACATTATCCTGAGGCTCGAGGAAATTTTCATTGTATTCGCAGCAGTGAATATCTACCAAAATTCATCCCTCCTGCGTATAATTTAATTAAGTCTAGACAGACAGGCAGACAGGTAGATAGAGTTAACTCAGTTCCAAGCCAAATTGACTGCTCTGGCAATGAGCTTTAAATTGATTCTCGTAGTTATGCGAGGTCACGGCTCAAGTAATAGAGCCATCTAGACTCTAATGAACCTCATGTTGCTGCCGAAATTACTGCTGTCAGGTATTGTACTATAGCGTGGGTTGCGGTGCGTTGCGTGATGTTCAGGGGGTAAGGATGTCTTAATAGAGCTCAGAGACCTTGCGGCATCTCCGGTTAAGAGGACGTAAATGTGCGTTTAGAAACGTTGTTAGATGTAGCATCTCGTAGTCTGTGAATAAACCAGGTATGCCACTTTGGTGGTAATGCATCTGACATGCTTACAAAAGTAAGTTATAAAGCCGTTGGTATATCCAGTGCAGATCGGCGTGACAATTTAATAGCAATAATAATAATAGGAAGAAGAAGAACTGCAAAAACTAGACCGGAAAACGAAGAAACCACTAACCATTCATGGACAGCATCACCCAAAAGCAGATGTAGATCGCTAGTGTTTCCCCAGAAAACAGGGAGGAAGGGACTTGATGCAGTTAGAAGCAGCCCATGCAGTAGAAATTACAAAATTGGTGGAATATGTAGAAAGGAAGGAAGACCCACTAAAACAGATTGTCAGAACACACCAACACAACACCGACTCAGCAGTGTTACAGACAGCTAGATGCCTGAAGACAGAAGTACAGAAAGAAACAAGAAAAATGAAGGACAGCATAGCGGAGAAAATAAAAAAAAAAATGGCACGGCAAGAGGATGCATGGGCAATTGCCACGAAACTTAGACGAATAGCTGTTGGACATTGAACAGTCATATCGCTGGCTGAAATCTGGTGACATCAAGGGAGTAACAGAAAGTACAATAGTGGCAGCTCAAGACCAAGCAATTAGTACAATCTATTTTAAGAATAAAATTTTGAAGGGAGAAATTAAGAGTAAATGCCGGTTATGTAAGCAACATGAAACTATTGACCATTTAACCTCGGGATGCCCTATTTTGAGGAAGAACGAATATTTAATGAGACACGATAAAGTTTGTACACATTTGCACTACTCAATATGCAAAGCCTTAGGCACTGAAACCACAGACAAATGGTACACACACATGCCCAAACCAGTGTGTGAAGAGGGAGATTTCACAGTGTTGTGGAATCAAGCAGTACACACAGACAGAAAAGTTGCAGCAAATAGGCCAGATAATAATAATTAAAAACAATAAAGAGAAAACATGCACACTTATAGATGTGGCAATACCCGCAGAGAGATGTGTTGTGCAAAAGGAAGCGAAAAATAAGTTAAAATACAAGAGTTTATGTATAGAGATACAACGAATGTGGAACCTGAAAAGTACGATTGTACCAGTAATAATTGAAGCCACTGGAATAGTAACGAGAAGCTTAAGGAAAAGAATTTGGAAGCTGTACCAGGAAGACATTCGATAGATTCGCTACAAAAGACAGCTATACTTGGAACATCACACATAATACGGAAAGTACTGCAGTGTGAAAATTGAAGCCTTAGCAGTGGGGATCACCGCTGGTTCAAGAGAAGTGCCAGAAACACAAGACCTGTAACAAGAGACATCCATAATAATAATAATAATAGAATATGTAAAAAATTTGATGAGACGGTAGCATACATCAAAACAGAATGCCTAATACTGGAAAAAGAACAATACTTTAAGAGACAAGATAGAGTATGTGCTCAGTTTCACTTTAACATGTGCAAACAAATAGAGGGGAAATTAGACGAGGAAACCTGGTAGGAGCATGTACCAAAATCAGTCGAAACAAGTCGTGAAAGTAAGGTAACCGTATTATGGAATCAACAACTGCAAACTGACAGACCCTTTCCTGACAACAAATCGGACATTATAATCCGTGATAATGAAAAAGGAACATGTGTGTCAATAGATGTTGCGGTATCAGGAGACAGAAATGTGATTAAGAAAGAAGTTGAGAAGATTCTAAAATATAAAAACCTTACAATTGAAATTCAGCGCATGTGCAATGTGAAAGCAAAAGTGATAACGATAATAACAGGGGCAACTGGAACCATCTCAAATCATTCAGACGATAACTGAGCAACGTACCGGGAAAGCATGAAACCAAGGAACTACAAAATCAGCCATACTGGGCTCTGCGTACGTACTTCGGAAGAGTACTAATGTAAAATTACAAAAACATGTTTCATATGAGAAATAACATTACATGTAGCACAAATTGTACATACGGAACAGCTGCAACACTATATACCCTAGAAACATGTTTTTTTTTCAAGTATACAATTGTAAATACCCTGCATAAAGGTGATAACTACTACTACTACTACTACTACTACTATTACAACTACTACTACCACTACTACTACTACTAATACTACTACCACTACCACTACTACTAATACTACTACCACTACCACTACTACTACTACTACTACTACTACTACTACCACCACTACTACTACTACTTTTACTACTACTACTAATAATAATAATGAAAAGGGAACATGTATGTTAACAGACGTTTCAATCTCAGGAGACAGAAATGTGATTAAAAAAGAAGCCGACAAGATTCTAAAATATAAAGACCTTACTCTATAAATACAGCGCATGTGAAATGTAAAAACAAAGGTGATACCAGTAATAATAAGGGCTACTGGGACTATTTCAAAGTCATTCAGAAAATACGTGAGCAACATACCAGGAAAACATGAAGTCAAGGAACTACAGAAAATAGCCATATTGGGCACTGCACACATACTTCGGAAATTACTACTGTAAAAGGACAATAGATTCAACACTGCAACTAACAATATAAGCACCATGAATAGTAACAAGAAAATAGCTGCAACACTGTATCCCCTAGCGACATAGTTTGTCTCAGGAATATAAGTATAAATAGCCTGCGTAAAGGAGATGATGATGATGATGATGATGATGATGATTATGATGATGATAATAATAATAATAATAATAATATGATTGACGATTCCTGAGAAGTCACACAGTGTGCTTTGTCAGATGTGTAGCAACATTCGGAAGCATCTGCTGCCTCCATCGCCAGGGTGGAATATGGCGGCGGTAGGTTCGCCCGAAATAAGAGTACCTTTCAACCAGTCTGCTCTACGGCACATGCTACAAGACAGTAATGCTCATTGACGGTACCATGAGAACCTCAAATATGACATACTCATCACTCACTCGCTATAATAAGAAATTTAGTAAGACGGTTGAGCAGTTAGTTGGGATGCAAAAAAAGATTTGTTTTTTTGTGTTAGGTACTGTAATTTTTCGAAATCGAAGCCGGATCTATCTAGCACTACTATCTAAAATGAAAACATTTTTCAGCATAAGAGCACTGGATCGCTTTAAGATGGGATTAACGCCAAATCCCCTAGTACACTCTCTATTAACTACTCCTCATACAGTTTGCAGGATTCAACACAAATGCGGTTTGAAGATTATGACTCTGTTCCTCGGTGCACTGTGCCTTCCGTGTCTGATGGCCAGGATTCAACGCAATATGGTCTTTCCAACGTTACCGTTTAGGTCTACTTTACGAAGGAAGCCATATCAGAAATGAAGTTGCTTGAACTCAGAGATGCACTCAGACCATGTAAATGCAGCCATACGTTTCCCTTTATTATCACATCCCTTTGCTTAGCAACACGAAGTAAATTTCTTTAAGTGCCGATATGAATGTAATTGAGGGACAACAAAATCAACTTTTACGAAATACGAACTTACAGGAAATACTTTGAAATGCCAACTTGATGCAAGAAGGTAATTTTATTGATGTATTCTTAGCTCGACATGTTTCGGGTACATACGCCCATCAGGAGCATTAGATGTTGAGTTGCAACATATGGCTTTCTGCACCGAGTTTTGGATGGGTGATGGTCTTGAGAGCCGCTGCGTAGGCCTACGCAGCGATTCTCAATACCACCACCCATCCAAAAACTCGGTGCAGAAAACCATATGCTGCAAATCAAGATCCAGTGCTCCTGATGGGCTTATGTACCCGAAACATATCGTGCTAAGAATTCATTAATAAAATTACCTAGTTCCATCAAGTTGGCATTTCAAGTTATTTCATGAGGAAGATGCGCGGTCAAACAACCCTCAAGTTTACAGGAAATACATTTCATATCAGTCCAGGTAAGGTGCAGTGTGATCGAGTCTGTTACTGGATCTTCTGGAAAAGGGGCAACACAGTGTTAAAATCTTGGACATCATCCATCGGGTAGAATTTGCACTAAAACACAACGTTCATATTTCATTATAAATGCTAGATGATGGATAATATCCAGGGTGTTAGGGTCATGTTTTTGAGTCAGTGTGCTGTGGAAAATGGCCGTGATTATGCATATATGATGACGCCGCTGAGCCACATTCCACAGTCAGCTGGCAATAACTGTGGCAGTGTGCTTGAAAAGTTACTACGTATAAAGCTTTCCTCATTGCAAAGGCAGTTCCACAATTTTCTACATATACATGTAGTGTAAATAGCTGTAAACGTTGCATCAGCTTGGGTGTAAATAATCACTTCGAAAGAAGTCTTTCTTTCTGTTATTCTACCTTTCTTACATCTGTTTTCCCACATTTTCTTCCGAAGGCCTTATTTCCTTGTCGTTCCTTCTTCATTCCCTCTTATATCAGCCTTATTCCGTACTTTTTTATTACGGACTATCTTAAAAAAGAAGGGATTTTTCAGATGTGTATGTCTATACATATATGTGCCGTGTGCGTATGGTTTTCACATATCAATAAGCATTATATGTAATACGTGTTTGCGCTTCTGTGAAAGGTTATGGTCAGTAGTAAGGCACAGCAGCTTTGTATGTACCATTTGTGTACCATTTACAGTTGTGATAAAACACATTTTTTATCTTATGCGTATTGGACCGTGTATCATCTTGATATTTGAATAAAGGTTGACCAGCTAGATGACACTTGCTTTATTATCTACTGCTCAACATGTTTCAGACGTTAATACGTCCATCTTCAGGAGCTATCGACTACTTGTTGCTTTGTGTAGGCTGACTTGGTTCAGCCTACACTCGGATTCCACATCACCAACAGACAATCCCGCTACATAAAACCAGCACCCCAGAAGTATCCTACATAACGCAACAAGTAGTCGATAGCTCCTGAAGATGGACGTATTAACGTCTGAAACATGTTGAGCAGTAGATAATAAAGCAAGTGTCGTCTAGTTGGTCAACCTTTATTTAAACATTTTTTATGTGCACTCTTTAACTTTGTACATGTTCGGTTTACTAGATATTGCATAGGACGGAAATTTGACTATTTTTATTTATTTTAATGCATTTTTATTTTAATTTTTATTTACTTTCAGAATTAAGTCTTCTTAAAGTCAGAATCAGAGCCTTATACACGTACGCAGGTTTTTTTTAAATAACAGCAATGTGCTGTAAGCACACACCATCACGTTTAATTAAGCATAAAGAGCTTTCTATATATATTTCAGTTGTAAATTTTACAACAATTGCCCAGGTGTAGAAGAAATTAAAGTAATTAATTTTTTCGTTTAATTTGGCTAACGTCTTGAAGTCCCCGTTCCTATTTCTGGAAATTTCTCCACGGTCTTATTAAGGAAAACGGACAAATAAGGAAAGTTATATGAGATAGCGTTATAGGGACTGAGAGAAATTTCTGGTAACGTGCTGGTACGACAGGTTAGCTAAGCATTAGAAGAGTTGCTGAATCTTCATAGCCTGGATTTATGCAACCCTCTGTCATTTAGTGGGAGGGGTAAGTAGAGTTTGAGGGGCACTGTAGGAGAGAGGTTGCAGAGAACAAAGCACACTTTCCGATGTCTCGCTATTAAGTGAAGGACTTCGACATTTCTCCGTGCTGTGAATTTTATGTGAATGTAGAGGAGGTAGTAAAGAGAGACATATATTGGTGCAAGATATCGCCATTACCCTTAAACTACACAATAATAAATATTTGACTCCGCCTACTACCTATTCTTAGGTCTTATTAAACGAGAGTAGTTGAGAGTGATTTATGTACGTTCTACGCGTAATTTATGTATGTGTTGTGCTTGATTCATTTAAAAGTTACTGTACTTCATTCTAAGCGAAAGAAAAATAATTGAATGCAATTCAGCTGTTGTTCCTGCTCAATAATTAATTAATTATTTAATTTTTGTTTTTAAAATCTAACTTTTCATTCTGACAGAATACCAGTTCATATACAGAATAAGATATAAAGGTAAATATTTGTCGTTTGAGACTATCAGATTTCTATCTTTAAATTTACGGATTTTAAGCGATGTAAAGTTTATTTAGACAAGGTATCCTGTGATGAATTTCAAAATTTTTCATTAGTCTTCTAGCTCTCATATGTGTTAATTCCTGGCAAACGTAATCTCACCATAGGATTATAAATTAATTGTTAGCAAAAGTGATCATATCATGGGAATATAAATTCTGCCTTCAAACGTAATTACACCTTAGGATTATACATTAATTTCATGCAAAAGTAATCACACCATACGATTATAAATTAAATTCTTGCAAAAGTAATCACAACATACACTTATAAATTAGTTGCTTGAAAACGTAATCACACCATGTGGTTATAAATTAATTTCCATAAACTTTGTTAAATATTTAGGCTCGTTATCGAAGCTTTAAGCCTGAATAATAAAAACATTTATATTTGACGTCACGTCTAATGTTTTGTACGACGAACCATTTTGTATAAAGCGTATGAATTTTCGATTCAAGTGTCATGTAAAAGATGTTTGTTTTACATAAGACCGGCAAGAAACAAAATTGAATTGCCCTCCAAATCAAATGTTATAAAAATCTGTTGTAGTAACTTCAGCGATTAGGCTGCCAAAATAACAGACACAGGAGACCGACAGATCACTTTATTCCATGCAGGTTATTCTAAAAGCTCATGAAAAATAAAACTTTGTGCAGTGTAGGATAAGGTGGACGGGATTTAAAAAGTTCTGCCAAAGCTTTTACAGTAAACGATTCGTCTTTCAGCGGTATCTAGTGAATCACTGTGGAAAAACAAAAAAAAAAAGTTTATTGTTTTTGTACCCCAGTAACACGCTCAAATCATTCTGAAGGCACCAGTAACCCTGTAAACTACACACACTTGCTACATAACGCCGCGCCGTATCGCTGGAATTTCATAAAACAATTCATTTTGTGGAAAACATATACATCCAACATAAAAATCCGTGGCCTTAGTCCGCACGCGAACTATACCGACAGAGCGGCCGCCGCCGGTCGGCGAAGTTAGTGCCAACTTTTGCGGATAGAGGGGTGTCACGTGGTCAGCGCAACGGGTCCCCAC
>Ga0123354_10004873_pt1 | contig 19236 bp, 11 predicted proteins | sample TergutLab28metaG_2_FD_97872 | JGI IMG/M metagenome (GOLD analysis project Ga0123354, IMG submission 97872) | Labiotermes labralis P4 segment gut microbial communities from Petit-Saut dam, French Guiana - Lab288 P4 | ecosystem: Host-associated > Arthropoda: Insects > Digestive system > Gut ...
ATCTCCAGATACAGCTACTAACAGCTCTTTGAGTGGTTTAATATTGTGTACTCCAGCTACAAATATTGGTGGTGGTTTGGGTGATTTGTTAGTTGCTTTTTCACCTCCTTCATCTTGGTCATCTTCAGTTACAGCATCAAATCTGTTTGCAGTTTGTGGGGGTGGCGGTTTCAGCCAGTACTTGTGTAATTTGACTTGTTTGTTGTTTTGAGTGTGGGTTTCAGGGATATCTCTAGGTCGTTTCTTGTATTCAACTTTCTGCCAATGGGGCTCGGGTGTCGTGGGCAATGCTGGGAATGTAGAGGTATATTGTTGGTGTTCCATGTGTTGAGCGTTATCACTATTTACAGTGTATTGAGTTATGGAACGTACTTGCTGTTTTTGGTTGTAGTTGGTCGTCCTTTGCTGCGGAGGTTGTGTCTGCTGCGTCGCACTCTGTTGTTGTTGTTGAGAATAGTCGAATGATCCCTCCGCTTCAGGTTGTGTATACCGCATGGGCTCCTGGCCCTGCATCGTTGCTGAAGACTCACAGGAACGTATTTGCTGTTTTTGGTTGTAGTTGGACGTCCTTTGCTGCGGGAGCTGGGTCAGCTGCATCACACTCGGGTTTTGGTGAGAATGGTCTAATGATCCCTTCGCTTCAGGTTGTGTATACTGCATGGGCTATTGGCCCTGCATATACGCCATCGTCGCTGTAGACTCACAGTGTGGAATTTGTAGGCTGTTTTTCGCGTTTGACAATTACTGGGTACCGTATACGTTCCTTGTATGGGTGGTGTCAATACTGATGTTAGGAGGGCCGACACTGAACGGGGTCGGTTTACGTTGTAAATATCACAAGTGTCAGGCGGAACCAAAGAAACACGTCCTTACTCGTGTAAAAACTTAGAATAGGAATTTAATAATTGAAAATTAAGTGTGGCATCAAGTGGTATTTAATATATCTTTCTGTACTATTACTGTATATTAATTGGGGACAGCGGTGGCATAGTGGTTAAGGTGCTGTGCTGCAAATCGGAAGGTCGGTGGTTCGATTCCAGTTGGTGTCATTGGAATTTTTCATTGACATAATCCTTCCGATCGCACTATGGCCCTGGGGCCGACTCAGCCTCTAACAGAAATGAGGAGCATTTCCTAGGTGTAAAGGCGGCCGGTGCGTAAGGCTGACAAACGTACCACCATCCTGTGCCGTTGTCATGTAACCTGGGAACCTTAACTTCCTGGAACCCTCTGGGCAACTCCAGGCCTGTAACCGGACTGTTTTACCTTTACTGTATATTGTGTTCTTGTTGTGTGACACCCTGATTATGGTCAAGGAGATGGCCGAAACTTGTTGCTGAAGAGTAACAACATGTGGCTGAACATATGTTTGTAAATGTGCATTTGATGGTTTGTCATGCAAGTAAGCAACATTCTTTCATGTACGGACATGGTACATAAAAAGGGAGTCAGCAAATTTCGATTCCACCTATGTTTAATAAGTGTAAACATAGTAATAAGCTAAATGGCAACGGACAGTCAAAAGCGTGAACGTTAATTGTAGGGTGCCTTGAAATGCGGTAAAATTTGCGAAAGCAGCCCACAGATCATTGACAGGGACTAGTAGAAACACCTTATTTCTTTCGAAACTAAAAATCTCATTGCCGCTGACCGTTAAATGTCTCTCTCTTGCCATTTGTGGCTGAATTTGCGTTGTCATCGCCCTGAAACCGTGAGATATATTTGCAAAATACTTTCTATCCCAAGTGTCTGGGTAATTTAATGACCACACTTCGTAAATCACACTTCACCCATAAAGTAGGACAGCACGGTGTGAGGTTAATATGAAAGCCGTAAAATACAACAAGCTACAAATCTAATGTTATTACCAGGGAGTATTACGAGGCAAAGAAAATCTTGGAACATAAAGGCATACTAGGGTGCCACGCCAACATAGACGAAAAATATAAGGGTGGGGGATGTATCTAAAATGTTTGGACAATATTCGGCAGTGACTTACCCACACCAAAACACGGAAGGAGCTCATACCAATTCATGTCCGCAAACACTTCAGGTACAGCCCCCACGTTCGCCCGACCTCAATTCTTTACATTTGCATCTGCGTGGGCAATTTAAAACCCTTGTGTATTCAGCTCCAACTGAAAATGAAGAGACACTTAAACAAGGCATGTTTTATGCCAGTAAAATTATTTTGCAACTGTGCCGGGACCTTTTGCAAAAGGTGTGATATTCCATGATCAGATGTGTACGTGAGCGCATTGCTACAATGGGAGCACATTTTGAGCATTTTTGTAAATTGTGACTAGAAAAAGAATAAAAATTCAACAGTTATTAAATATGGATCTTTTGTTGTAACTGTGTTCTGACGACTGCAAGTAAAATGTGACACAGTCGAAGTACTTTTTGTTGATTGTTAAGTGAGCGGAATTAAACTAAAAAAATCACTCATTGCCGTGTGTATATTTATACGACCTTTTTCTTTGATTGGATGTGAGGAACTCACCCTCGAAGTGTGTCCAAACATTTTAGATACACCCGTAATATCAACCGCCGTCTTTACACGAAGGAAAAAATAAGACTTGCACGAGTAAACTTTCTCAGCATTGTCAATAAATTTCAAAGCTGTGAAATTCAGTGAGAAGATTGTGTGATCCAGCAACATTCATTTTAAAACACGCAGAGAACAAAACAAAAGCGAAAAGCGTACAGGTGACTCTATTTAAGCGACAGGGACCCTTTACTGAAAACCGCCTTATATATCGAAACATGTACAATGAGAAACGTATGGCATGTGCAATACCGGGTTGCGCTCTCAAAAAGCGCAATGTTTCGAATATCTACAAAAAAAAAGGCATTAATACAAACACTTTAAATAAATATCAAGACTCGAGTGCAGTAAATAATTATGCAGGATATGAAATAAATAGTCAAAAAATAAAAGCAATGTAATAGCACGTAATTTCAGAGATAAAAAGTATTAACCAAAAACAACCGACTTGATCTCACCTTACGTTTTGGCTGGTGGAAGTCAGTGGTCTGATTGGTCGATGGTAGGTGGTTTAGATGACGCAGAGGAAGGCAGAAGGCTGGAAAATACGACGGAAAATGACCATAAAGACAGTCGTTTGTATTCTAATTTCGAAAACATAGGCTTACCTTCCAAGTTCGTCGTCGGCCGTTTTGCATACTAATACCCCATAATTGCACATTAAAATTTGATAATGTACGGAATATAATACGCTAGTTTTAGAAAACAAAATAATAGTAATAATAATAATAATAACAGTAACAAAGATGTGACGTTTTACCTGTGATATATTCAGCATATCAGTATGTTCCAGATGAAGATGAAGATTGCCCTAGGATTATTACTTTGAGAAAGTGCGAATTTGTACATAAAACTAGGTAAATTTCATCCCCATAACCGGCCATGAAGGCACGGATGTAGAAGTGTAGCTCTACTCTTTGTTTAACTTCGGCGTTAAATGAGGACGGGTTGACATAGCCACAACCCGGCCGCTTTAACCCCCCCCCCCCGGGGGAAAGAGACCCGTTACTCATTCGACAGGAGGGTGGGTGGACCCCAGGGTCGGTCTGGATGGGTCCACAGCGCGTTTCGATCCACGGACCGTCCAGTCCGCAGCGATTCGCTTTACCGACTGCGCTATCCAGGCTCACGGAAGTGTGACGCAGCACAAGACAAATACATCCTGCGTTAGCGCGGTCGCCGTTGAGGATGACGCGAGGGCAGACGTCGAAATGCTATGCTGTAAACTATGGGTCTCCGACAGATTTTGTATGGCAAAGGGCCACACTGGTTATTGTGAGCTGGTTGCGGGCCGCATGTGGATAAATAGCAGTAAGGGGTATACCTAACGGCCCAAATTATTGTGTAATTTTTACAGTACATACATGTATATAACTCACAAATGTGGCCGCGGACCGTGTAATTCAAGCTGGGCCACGGTTTGGAGACCCATGTTGTAAAAAATACTTGGGGCACATTGTGATAAGGGTTGCTGGTAAACGGTGCCAATAAGCATAATTATTGTAAGAAACTGTTTATAAGACGACTTACTTCCGGGGAAGTTCCTACGTTTCGTTTGTCTTGTAAGTAGAAGTTATCTCCAACCCCCTAGTCCAACAAACAGGGAAATATATTCTTAGCCACTTGACAAACATGTACAGGAAATATAAACATAACCGACCGAAGCATATACTGCTATACGAGAGGGTGCTGATAAGTCCTTAGCCCGACCTACTTCCCGATGTCGTAGGTCGGAATCGATAGTGTCGTTGGAAAGAGGGGCCTGTTCATGTGCCGAATTGCAAGTCTTTTCTTGTTACAGAGATTGAAAGGAAGCATGTCAGGCGACACGCGCGATGTCAATAACATGGAGACGCGAGCTGTCATCAAGTTTTTTTTTTTTTTGCAAGGCAAGGCGCCAAAGGAAATTCACGCCATTCTGAAATAAACATTATGGGAACATGCACCACCGTATGCCACCGTCAAAAACTGGGTGACCCAGTTTAAACGTGGTGATTTTTCCACCTGTGATGCGCCTCGTCCTGGGCGACCCAAAACAGTGACCACACCGGAGATTATTGATCAAATTCACGAGCTAATCTTGGAAGACCGCCGGATCTCGGCTAAATCAATAGCTGAGCAGCTGGGCATCTCACGTGAATGGGTTGGGTCTATCATTCATGATGATTTGGACATGCGGAAGCTCTCCGCGAAGTGGGTCCCGAAATGCCCGAACGCGGATCAAAAACGTCAACGGTGTCATTAGTCTCAGCAACTTTTGGAATTTTTTCGGCGTGATCCAAATGATTTCCTGTCGTGATTGGTGACCATGGACGAATCCTGGTTATATCACTATGACCCGGAGACAAAGCAACAATCAGTGGAGTGGCGGCATAGCGGCTCACCCCGCCCAAAAAAATTCCGAGTGCAAAAATCCGCTGGAAAAGTTCTCGCTTCGACTTTTTTGGGATCAAGACGGCATCCTCCTCATTGATTATCTTCCAAAGGGCCAAACTATCAACGCCGAGTATTACTCATCTCTGCTGGTGCAATTGAAGGATATTTTGAAGGAAAAACGTCGAAGGAAAGACACCAAGTGTGTCTTGTTCTTGCACGACAATGCCCCGGCTCACCGAGCATTTGCAACCCAGAAAAAACTGGCCTAACTGGGCTTCCAGCGTCTTGAACACCCATCCTCTTCTCCGGATCTTGCCTCGTCGGACTATCACCTGTTCCCTGGACTGAAAAAGCAATTGCAAGGTCGCCATTTTTCGTCCAACGCGGGGGTCATTGCTGCCGCGGAGACCTGGTTGGACGGACAACCTTCTGAATTCTTTTTGAGTGGCTTTGAAAGGTTAGAGCAAAGGGCTAAGAAGTGTATTGAGCTTCGTGGGGAGTATGTTGAATAAATCTCGAGTTTGGTCGCTGTAGCTTGTTTCCTTCCTGGTCGGGCTAAGTCGCAGAGTGTGTGTGTGTGTGTGTGTGTGTGCGTGTTTAGAATTTTTCCCTGCCCTTATTTACACTTCCCTTTATATTCACTTCTGTTTCACTTGCGTCATTGTGTAAATATTTATTCAAATAGGTTAAAGAAACAGTTGTAACTTATCCTTGTATATGCTGTACATACTTTCTTTGCAATAAATCTTAATAAAAGGTAAAAATTATAGGGGGAAGGACACGGAACAAAATTAATTCGTCGAAAATCTTCGACGCCAACCCCCAGTAATCTAAATGCGCTCAGTAGTCTCTTGTCGAAAGTAGTGCCAACCTTGTCACATAAAATTTAATGAATGATGACAGACTGCATTTTACGCCACGTAACAATTTCCGTCTGATGACATTTTTATGAGAAATTGTGTGACGATATGCGTACCCTCAACGTCAAGTAGCCCTTACAGAAGACATGTGCGCACCAAAACAAAAATCAACGAAAAATTGTCAGGGTAAATCCACCCTCATCCCAGTATCAAATTTAATCAATACCCAAGGAAACTAATTTTGTGACAAAACATACAGATCGACAGGTTTTTCCTTCCATATTACACGTTCATATTATCACCTCATTTCTCTAATGTACCGTAGTAGAATATTGTACAGATCTGACTAAACCGTACTTAGCAGTAAACTGCAGTTTGGCGTCGTCTGTACTGCCTATGGTGAGGGCGGATAAGAGTTTGCTGGTAATTACTTTTCGAGATAGATGAACGGATGAGCTGACGCAACATACTGAATTCGACCCCGGAAGAGCCAACGACCTTTACCGCTTGCAACTTCTTGTATCTCTCCTGGCAAGAGGCAAAACGCCAAGAAAATGGGGTGGAGGAACAGGTAGATCCACAATGAATAATAAATTGGTATTAAGGAAGAACTGTGATGTCTAAAAAAAACATGAACTTATGGAACTGAATCGCCACCAGTGTACCTTCCCCGCAATGGGATTCGGTTTCCACGACGTCCAGAGTGTGGGCAGGGATACCGCAGTTGGTATAGCGACTCGCTACTTACTGGACGGTCCTGGGATCGAATCCGGGTGAAAGCGAGGTTTTCCACGCTCGCCAGACAGGCCCTGGGGCTCACCCACCTCCTGTACGATGGGTACTCTATCGCTGAGTTAAATCGGTCGGGACGTGGCGTTGACCACTTACGTCCCTCTACATCTGAAGCTAAAAATGAGTGGTGCCGTAACCCTACTCCCCCTGCATCCCTCCATAACATGGACAGGGTTAAAACTCTACTTTTACCTTTACCTTGGCATAGACCCCACGACTCTTTAGATTGTTCACGCCTTAAACCGTGGATACTCAATGGCAAACAGGGAGGTCAGCGTAACTGAACACAGACGAAAAATCGCTGATGCTTGAAATCGGCTGTTGTTCAAACTGCGGATTGCGAGGGCTTGCTGTACGTGCTAATACCTTTCACAACGAACTGTGAGAAATGAACTTTGTGCTAACCTGCAGACAGAATAAAGCGCATGCGCATCATCGTATGACCGAAGGTAATACCATACTTTCAGCCTCAGGGGACTTAACGAGTCATGTTTGACCTTGACTTGAAGACAAAACAACAGCGGCCGTTTCTTGTTCCTCCCGAAGTACAGTTACAGAGTGAGAAGGAAGACAAAAATAAAGGAACTCTCTTCCATCATGCAAGACAACTTTACTGTAATTATATCGCTCTTCAACGTCGCCATTACACGACGGTCGACGTCACCGTGCCCGAAAGCGTAGGAACAAGGCAAGCCCACTACGCACGTGGTCATTGGACTATACAGACTCAGTCGCTTTATGAGGTCGACGTGTATTACCTCAGTTACCTGTACTGTCCGTAGTCAGGACCTGAGGGCGTATGTGGGGCAATGCTATTATTTCAGTCTCTATATTACATCCTCGTACAAGAAACGTATGCTATCCATTTCGAAACGAATGAAGAAATATTGTTGAAAGCTAGGCTCATATTAGGATGTCCCCGAAAAGGCTACTGACTGGACGACCGGAGAATCTACGTTGGATTCTAGGCAGTGAAAATGATTTGTCTCTTCTCCACAGAGTCCAAACTGACTTTGTGGCCAACCCAGTCTGTTATCAAATTTGGGGGAGTGGGGAGGGAGCTCTTTCTGCGGCAGGGGTTTGAAACTTACCATTCACATGCATCTATTGCCGATATTATGAAAGTGTGGACATACACCCTCATTTTCCCACACGCTTCCAGTGAACTTTGCGTCATTAAGCACATCGACAACTTCATTTCACATTACAAAGAAATTCGGTCCTAGCTTGGTTCGAGTGCGATTAAATACGCCACTGAGTAAGACGGAAACGTCAAAGTGTTCCGTCTCTTAACTAGCACATACGAAATCAGTGAAGGAAGAACTGCAAGCATTCGTAACATTACCACCAGCGAGGCATAAAGAAAAGGTGGCCAGCTTAAGACTCCGTCCGAGAGGCGTTGTAATTCCATTGTGAAGGCCCCACAGATGGCCTGACATCGTCACATTCTCGACTCTGCACGTTTTGTCCAGTATCTGTTACCATAATGATTTCAGGTGCGTAAAGTTCCGGGCGTTAGTGTCATTCCCATCCCACAATTTCGCGTAACTGCCGTCTTGTTAGTACCAACTGAACGAAATAATAACGTTTATGAAGATGGGGTATCGTCCGATGGCAAGACGCTCAAACCAATCTTGCTCCAACGTGTGCATTTAATCGAATTTCTGTCATGTTTAACCAACAAATCCACAAAGTATTTGTCAACATTTATTTCTTACAACCGACTGAATGTATTACATTGGTTGTAAATTTAGGATACGACCAGCTCCCTGACGATGATATTTAGGTATCGAAACATGTTGGAGTCATAAGAAATAAGTAAGTGTTAAAAAATACTTTGTGCATTTGTTGGTTAAACATAATGAAAAACGATCAAATCAAGTTTTGTGAAAATCTGACAAATGGATTAGTATTTGAAATGAGCACACACCGGCAGCAGCCTTATGACCTCGTCAAGTCTACTGTTTCTTTCTTTGAAGGAAGAACAGTTCATTAAAAAAAAATACATATACATTTTTTGTTTGTTTCAGGCCATCGTTGCAGCCGGTATCAATTTGAATGTCACAGTTCTGGAGAATGTATTGCCATCTACAATGCCTGTGATGGAATTCCACAATGTGCTGATGGAAGCGATGAGGCAGTGGAACTAGACTGCCCAGATTTAGGTAATGGCAGGGCACAAAACAAGTCAGTTTTCAAAATTCACGCCCTGGACGATCCGAGGTTCGAATCCCAGCAGGGAAAAGGCTTCTTTTTCTTCTCCAAAACGTCCAGACCAACTGTGGGATCCACCAAGATTCATATTCAATTTGTACCTGGGTTCTTTCCCGGTCGGTAATGCGGCCATGTTGTGACGTTGAACACTTGTCTCTTGTAGTGCCGAGGTTCAGAATGAGTGGAGTTATACCTCTACTCCCCTTATGTGCCTTCACCGAGTGTACAGGGATAAATTTACCCTTTTTTATTTTTTTATTTTTATTGTTGCACCGTGCATTCTGTAGATTATTTAATTACACACACCAACTTACTTACTTACTCCATGGTGCAGAGTCCTTCTTGAGAAGCTAACTGGTTTGCAGCTAGCCAAGAAATTCCCCGCATTTCACGGAACCTGAAAGTTCATTACCGCTCTCACAAGCGTCCACCACCTGTCTCTATCCTGGACCAGCCCAATCCAGTCCATACACCCACATCCCACCTCCTGGAGATCCATCCTAATATTATCCACCCATCTACGCCTATGTCTCCCCAGTGGCCTCTTTCTCTCCGGTTTCCCCAGCAAGACCCCATACACCCCCCTCTCCTCACCCATATGCGCCACATGCTCAGCCCATCTCATTCTTCTCGATTTTATCACCCGCACAATATTGGGTGAGGTGTACAAATCATTTAGCTCCTCGTTATGCAATCTCCTCCATTCCCCCCATTAGCTCGTCCCTCCTAGGTCCAAATATTTTCCTCAACACCATGTTCTCAAACACCCTCAGCTTCCTTTCCTCCGCAATGTCAGCGATCAAGTTTCAAATTATAGTTCTATATATCTTGATCTTTAAATTTTTGGATAGCAACCTGGAAGACAAAAGGTTCTGCACCGAATGATAGCAAGCATTTCCTGACCTCAATCTGCTCTTAATTTCCAACACATGCACACACACATATATATATATTATTTAAGAAGTCTAAAATTTACATTAAAACATTTAAAATGCTCCTACATGTTTTGATCACATGATCATCCTCAGGGAGCACATATTGTTCCTAGCACAGCATATGACGCACAACCATAACCAGGCTCATTCTAAACAGCGTACGACTCACACACAAAAACACGACATGCTGCCACAGTACCAAAGTTAACATAACCAAGTAATTCACCGAATGTTTTAAATTATAACCTTAGCAAGGAACAATATATGCTCCCTGAGGATGATTGTGTGATTGAAACATGTAAGAGCGTTTTAAATGTTTTAATGTAAATTTTAGACTTCTTAAATAATACACATATATGTGAATGTGTTGGTGTGTGTAATTAAATACCTTTCTTTCTTTTACTGATATTTGAATGACCTTCATAAATTTTGGGCACATTATTGAGCTTTCTTAATTAAGATTATTTTATTGATATCTTCCTACCAAAATACAAAGTGTATTTTAATCGCAGTCCTGTGTACTGCAGCTGTCATCGTACCAGGGGATGTCCTGAAGGATGCAGGCTTTTTATGTGATAAACCTGTTGTGCTCTGATGAACAATGAAAGAAACACTCTATGTGAAACTGAAGGTATAACAATCTATTCCCTTTTTATTTTATTTCATAAGTCCTGTAACTTATAGCAAGTTTCTTTTTTTCTGTTAATCACTGTACCTTATCAGTGGAGATCATGTTACTTCCTTCCTACACCTCATGTACACTTTGGTCATGGATTGCAACACATAATTTATCCTTAAGTTTAAAATCTCTCATACCACTCATTACTGTAGCTACAGCAATAACCCACATGCTGTTTTAAGACAGGCTTAGTGGAGTTAAAATGCTGACTTGTGTCAAAATAGACTGTAAGCGAATTTTTACTAAACAGTGACTTATCAAACACTGTATGGGCTTGCAAATTTAATTATGTACTTCCAAATTCTGTCCGACGTTGGTCTGTTTGTTTCCTGAAATTTTGTGAACATAAACTAGACAGAAACTGAAGTTTAAAAAACACAACACAATGAAGCACACAGCTATGAAAAGTCACTTCACAGACAGACATTATCTCTCACTTTCTGTAGAATTATTAGTTCATTCAAAGTAATTTATTAAATTTTTAATCCTTTACTTATGGTCTTTAGTAGTGAACCAGTTAAAACTATATTTAACAGAGTCCTCCCATTGTGAACGGCCAATTATACACAAACACACTTCCAGTTAATATAACTACACACCTCATTCCCAGCATTCCTGCCATATACAATCAAACTCTGACACAGCACCCCTGATTTAGCCCCACCCTTACTTAGCATACACGGAAGTCTGTGAATAGAAATTCCCTATTACACGGTATGTTGAAGTACTGCCACCCTCGATACAGCACCATAAAATGCAGTAAACACATAGTGGTAAAATATCCTGGTTTTATTGTATTTCAGTTCTAAACAACAATCTTAAGGTATTTAATTGAAACATGTGCAAATCAAGAATTTTTGCAGTAATAGAAGAATCCCAAATTACTACACAGAAGATAAATAAAACCACAAACTATTAAAAATAGATAAAACAATAATCCAAAATGTGTCATATTATTTGCATTAAGATCTCTGCAGCATCTCAGTTCCATTGCTTGTGGTTATCTTTGTTCGTTGTGTTTGTATCTATTCAATCTACAATAAATTTAATTTTTGTTAAGCTGAGATAATTTTTCTCTTTCTTTGCATACTTTTTTTTTTAATGCTTTCATTTATATTTCATGATACCTGTGCTCTCCCAAAGCTGATTTGTCCTTGGTGTGTGCAAGTGTACAACTCAATGCACCTAAAACTTGTGAATACTTCTGATAAAGAAATGTGTGTTTATGCATACTCAGTTCACAAATACTGATTTTGTAGTTTCATTGAAAGGTAGGACCCTGCTAGACAGCGTGACAGGAACTACGCAAGCACCTCCAGCACTGCCAACTCTGTCAGCAGCAAATGACAACAGGGAGTTGGGTGGAAATGGACCAGTTTCAGTGATCTCAGCATACAACAATCTACAGCAGCAACATCAACACATGAATGTGAACCAGCAAATACCTTCACAAGTAGTGAACTCTGCAGCAGACAGTCAACAGCTGTTAGTATACAGTGATGCTGGCACTGGATCACTTTACCGACAGCAGCAGGGTTGGCCACAAGCACAGCAACCACCAGCATCCTTGCAGCAACCACAACAATATGGTGGTAAATAATCCTGCACAAAAATAAATGTTAAATATCTAAAACTCATCCTATAGAAACAGGCTGTGACAATGTGAACTGGTCTGAATTGGCATTGAAGTACGTGTCAGAAGGAAAATACACATGCCGATAAATCAACTTATTTTTGAATGCAACCAGCACACAGTAATACAAATTAGTTAAGAGATTTGAAGTTCCCGTAGTGGTGAATTTTGAGATAAATTCTACTGGAGTATGATATTGCATAGTAGGATAAATGGATGCCAGTGATGCACTTGCCACAAAACACATCACCATACACCAAAAGATTATTTTAACTCTTTTGCCCTCTCTACCCTATTCATGGCTCTGAATAGCCACATTCCTTGCAACCTTCCCACATAACTGACATTTTTCTCCCTTCCATTGACTTCAGCATCCACTGGAACCAAGATCTGTCACCCTGAAGATGGCAGTAGTATGTTCCTCTGAAATATCATAAAATTGTATTATTCTAAAGTATAATGATAGTCTTTTGGTTATCATTTGAGGAACACCTGCCACAAAAGCCTGAAGACAAGCATGCCCACTGCATATGTCAGTACAAATGTATATAGCTTCTTCACGCAAATTTTCACTAATGCAGGCTTACAGATGCCTGAACGAATACAGTCTCCTGGATAACATCCTTTACTGGTTGGCAAGATGGCTTGTAATACAGTTATGCAATGTTCTAATGACAGTACATCATGCTTATGATTACTCAACTTTTGGACAAATTTGATGTTCATAGGGCCGTGCATCGTAACATTATTTCTATAGTAAAATTAACTAGATGCACCAATGTATCAAATTTAACTGAATAATAAAAAACCAACTAGAAGCCACTAATTATTTTATTGTACTTCTTATGGGAAAGTATAACTCGTGCTTTAGCCTGCAGCCCAGACACCACTCCAGCCGAAGAGCACCTAACCTCCAACATACAGCCAACCAAGAACGAAACGGCCAATGTGGTAATCAACATCATAGTCACAAGCTCCTGATGATGGGCACAGTAGTACACGAAACATGTTGAGCCTATAAGAAGTACAATAAAATAATTAGTGACATCTAGTTGGTTTTTTATTCTTCAGTTATCACAAAGATGCACGGTCCAATAAACATCAGTATCAAATTTATTTTATTTTGGAATGACACTCTACATGTTTAGGACGGTCTTTCTGTCCATCATCAGGAGTTCAAGACTGTACATGCAGCAACAGGCATTTGTCTGCTTGCTAGTGGGTACCTACTAGCAAGCAGACAGCAGTATCTGTTTAACAAATGCCTGTTGCTGTATGTACGGTCTTGAACTCCTGATGATGGATGGAAAGACTGTCCAAAACATGTAGAGTGTCATTCCAAAATAAAATAAATTTGATACATTGGTGCATCTAGTTGGTTTTACTATAGAAATCAACTTTTGGGCTTTGTCCATCATTGAGTGTTTCAAAAATACACAAGAACAGTACTTCGAAAACTGAATCTTGTGAAAATGTTTTCATTTTTTTGCAGTTTTGATATATTGGACAATGGACAAAGACTACAAGTTGACTCATTCTACATAATTTGGTGATATTTATATGGCGATTGCTATGACCCATGGTCTGTTGTTACAGATCAATAATGGTATATGATACTCAGAGATGCCTGCTGTACAGAGCTTCAATTAATATTCTGGTTTTGTTCAAGCATGACAAAGGGATACATACAGATTATTCTATACCAGAAACATGAACAAACAAGCTTGTTTATGACTAAAGGGCTAATAAAGGTAATAGCTGAATTGAAAAGCCAATCCTGTAACTAAAGTTGATAAACTTGTGTCAAAAATATGTAGTGCAGGTACATTTCACTAAGTGAGCCATGTGACTGTATAAAATGAATACCATTATGCTATGGAAATACTGCTTACATTATTAACATGTAGTCCTTTTTTAACCGAATTTACAAAATTCTGCCCATAGTAAAATCATATGTATGCTACCACTACACAAATTTGTTTCTGTCATCTCACTAGACAGTTGCTTTCCATTTGCAATTACATTTATATTTCCAGGAACTCAGTCCAATAGTAATGGTGTTAACCTAGCAAGCAATCAGAAGCTATTTCCTGTATCCCCAAACAACCAACAACAGCAACAACAACAACAACAGCAGATACAAGGCAACAAACAGTATGGGAGGGAAGGAGAGGGAGCTGGATACAGTGGTGGCAGCAACCCCCAGTGGCAAACCTACCAGCAGCAACAGATGCCCCCTGCAGCCACATACCAGGGACCTATAAATCAGTTTCAAGGTGTAAATAATCATGGATATGAGGGTGAGTGAGGTCCATGTTGGTGCCAGCCTTGAAGCTGTGGCGACTGACAATTTCACTGTCAATAATGTGAGAACCTGATGGTGTAGGAGTAACATGCTAGCCTGATGTGCAAGGGGCCTTGGATTCAAGACTAGTTTCATGTAGATGCTGTTCCCTTCATTCATGTCTGCCAAATTAATAGCTGCTTATCTAAGGGTCTCCTCCGCACTTCATCATCACAGTCTTCAACGTTATCCATTATCAGGAATGCACACAAATGCCAATATGGAATATTTCATGCAATAAACTATTCTCAGATGCCATACTCCTCTGTTAGCCAGCCCACAACCTCATCAAAACAGGTCATACTAAAGTTTTAATTTCCACTGTTATTACAAATTTTATATATTATTTCCACACTAGTCCCCACAAATAATTAAAGCAAACATTTGTGAGCTTTTATTGTTACAAACTGTAATGTATCAATTCTATTCTGTTTCAGATCAAAACAGACATATTTTTAATCATAAAGGCAATGGATTGGTTGCAGATTCAGACAGGTACAAATATAAAGGATTACATCACTATAAACACAAGTATGTACCACTTAAATGTTAGAAGCTGGGCGAACTTTCTCCTCTCTGCAACACTGCTGCTGCCTGGTGCCTGACAGTGATATTCTCAATCTCAGCATCTCTATAAATCTCTGTTCTCTGTGCAAGCTTTAGATGAGTGCACATAGGTAACCCTTTGTGCTGTGAAACCTCACTTACTGTCTACATTTGTTAAAACTGACACTGAAAGGTTTTGGCAATGAGTTTATGGTGTCTACTGGTACTTTCTTGTACTTGTGTCACATCACCAGGTCCCTTTATTGTGCACATGTAGTTTATTTATTGACGCCTTCAGTAGCTGAGACCGTACAGCACTGGACTGTAGACGATTAATAAATCATGAAGTATATAGAATGAAGTGGTCATGACCTATCTCAAAGGCTTAACTCAGAGAAACTGAGGAAAATCTCAGGATAGAGAATGACCCATATGACATTCAAACTGGGCACTTCAAAAGATACAGGTCTGAAGAATTACTAGCTGAGCAGAATTGCTCAGTACACAGGGAATATTATTTAATCCTTTCACTAACAAAAGTATGGGCTGGGTAGCTCAGTCGGTATAGTGAATGACTACGGGCTGGACGGTCCGGGGTCGAATCCCGGTGGGGACGAGATTTTCCGCCTATCCAGACCGGCCCTGGGGCCCACCCAGCCTCGTGTAAAATGGGTACCGGGTCTTTCCCAGGGGTAAAGTGCAGCTGGGGCGTGCTGCTGACCACTCACCCCCTTCTAGTGCTGCAGTCATGGAAGAGTAGAGCTATACCTCTACCCACCCTCTGGGCCACACCAGGCCTGTAACGGGATCACTTTACCTTTTACTAACAAAACTAGTCACTAAATGTAGCAGACAATTCTGAAAAATTCCACATGTATCTGCTGTCCAGTACTTTTCAATACACTGCATATATGCTACATTCAATATGGATGAAATGAGCACTGCAGTTCAGTGATTAGTCGACATTATTTATCTCTGTAAGGTTATCAACCTGGAAGCCAACTAGTGTGACTAAGGTCTTCTGTTATTTTCTTCAGTCATCCTGGCAAACACTATCAGAGTACATATGGTGGACCAGAACTGCTTCCTTTCACATGTCTCCATTCATCAGAAGCAGTCTACCTCCTACTCAATGCTAAATAAACTATGCACTTCAGAAAGCATGACTAAAATAAAATTAATAAAACGAAATGAAATGTGATATATCTGGAATTACAAAAAGAACATAGGAGAATTAACAATATTTACCTGAAAAAACAGTACTTCGAAAGCATCTTTCTAAAATAATGCGTAAAATTAAATTTGTTTCAGTTGCTTTCTTTATCATATCTAATTTGTGTACAAACATTTGCAATGCAGTTTTCTCTGTCCTTTGATGATGTGCAAGAATAGCTCGGTTCTTATTAATGACATAAAAGCACTGCATAATATACTGTGTCCAATGTCATATTCCTTGCACATACACTCAATTCTGTTATGTCATGTTTAACAAACCTTGCTTTGTCCTAAGCAGTAATAGCATTAATTCTTTTACTGTAACACAGAATCTGCCTTTGAAAATTCCTGGATGCTAGCCTATGATTTATCTAAATTCAATTTAAGAAAATTTTTATTACTTAGTTCTAGAGCCTGTAAATTTAGTATAAGTTCTAATTTTAGTGGCCAAAGACATAATATATTTTACCTAAATGTCATAATGGCATGTACGTGAGACATGAACATAAAAGACCACCCATTTTTAAAAACCATGGGCCAAAAATAATGTGTGCCAATATGTAGATATAATCTATGAAAAAGTGGTTTCATGCACATGCATTAACCTTGGTATAAAACAGTAGATGAAGAATCAATCATTTGTACTACAGCATCATACAGCAAAGGCAGGTTTCACTGCACTGCCAGGCCAGTCCTGGTGTGTACGAGTGTGCAGGCATGCACGTGTGGAGGTGTGCATATGTGTGTGAATGACAGACAGTGTGTGGAATTTTCCTATTTGAGTTTTCTGATTATAGGAATATTATTGATGTTCCTAATGAAGTTTCCATATAAGAGAAAAGAAACTTGAAGGATTAACTTGTTCAAATGAATAAAAACACAAAAGCAGGTAACCAAGATATACAGAATGTAAGCCAGTAGGCAAGATGGAGACTTTGATTGGCACAAATATTGCTGAAAATTTGGCATCTTGATGGTTAGAAACCTCATAATGGATTTGTTTTGTCACAATTATTCATCAAGCAGGAATTTTTTTAAATTTTATTTATTAGTACAACTGTAAGCAGAAGTTATCTAAATAGTTCAGAATTTAGATGGGTTATAGCTCTCTTGAATAAGGTTTTTAATGGTATTTTTAGTCTCTTCAGATAAATATAAGAATGGCATTTTCAGATGTGTCATGACTGCTAATTCCAAATATTTACCCACTCATCAGGCATAATTATTTTTCTGTATCATTTGGCATTTTATAAACTCCATATTAGTATTTGATAAAGTATCTTTAAACATGCCAATGCAATTAATTTTTATTCCGCCTGTTGATACATGTGGTTGTGAGAGGCAGTCCTTTCCATCAAGACAGAAAATCTTTCATCAGTACGAGAGAGAGAGACAGAGAGAGAGAGAGAGACAGAGAGAGAGAGAAAAGTGAAATCTAAATGGGGTTGGAATATATGAAAGATCATCAATTGCAAGAATCACATTAAAACCTGTCTTTAACCCTTTAAAGACAAAGTGCAGACTGCTTTATTTAAAGACCTAGTCCATACCGCACAGTAAACACTTTACATCTCAGTTATAAAAACCAATCAGTTTATGATGTAAGTGGCACAAGTCGCTGTTTGCCCTCAGATAAATACAAAACATAAATACAGTGTCGGCAGAGCATACAATTGTTGAATGTTAAACCTGTTGGTGCATAACATAACCAACAGGCTTTAAAAGGTTACAATGAAACTCAAATGGGAAAATTCCATGTTTCACACTGAATATGCCTATATGGATAGCATACAAATGTGTTGCATTACTGAGGCAGAATATTTTCTCCATCACAGTAGGTACTTCTATACTTTCCACAGCACAGTTTACACTTCTGTAGCATTATCGTGTTTCATTTCACTTTCAGATAACTTTGTGCATATGTAGATTTCACACAGGTTTTACTGCATCCTAGTAGTCATACACACATAAGATAATTTGTATTAACTACTGGTGCAGAAAGCAGTAGATCTACTCTATGCTTGGCTTTAAATGTTTGTGTTCCTTTTCCATTTTACATTTTTGAGTGACAAAATTTTTAAATGCATTACTACAAAATTTCATGTAGTGTTTAAGCATAATTCTAAGGAGCCTTACAACACCGATAAAGATTATGGGTGCATGACTAGATTATGACAGCCAAAGGCATATTTGTCTTTGGAATGAGACACACACAAATTAAATAAATCACTTCAGTACTCTTTAGCTTAAAACTGGCTTCTTTTTACATTAAATAAAAGATCCTGACTTTCGTGAAAAGAGTATTTACCTGTACGGATTACTAGTAAATACAGTACATGAATTCAGAACTCCTTACTGGTGGACAGTTAAACATAACCTAAACTATCTCCCAGCACCATCTGTTGCTTAAACTGTAAACCAGTAATTCTCAAGTGCAGTCACTACATTTCTTCATGAATAATATGGAAAGATGGGACAGCAAGGAGCCATCAAGTTTATTTCCAATCTCGGGATTCCTTCTTTCTCCATATTCTAACTGAACTTCTTTCTACATAATTTTCACATGCCAAATGATTTAAGCAACCTCAGATATTTTGGAACTACCAAATACTGGTGTTAACTCTTTCAAACGCACACTGGTAACCACACCATCTGCTTTAAAATTCAAAATCTGTGTTTTGTTCACAGAGTACATTTACACATTTTGTGTGGGTCTGACAATAAATGCTAATTTAGTTTATTGCAAGAAAAGCACAAAGCACATAAATACACTGTGTGGGTATATTTTCTATTTATCTGGTATTGTGGCTAACAAACATGTATCTACTCAATTTAAAATGAATGCAGTCAGTGGTGTAGATAGTGCCCCCAAAGACCTCATGGAGCAAGTGCACAAAATACTAAAGTTTCTAATGGATTCTTTAAGAGTAGATACCATTCTTCTAAGAGAAGACAGTGTCCTGTCGCCATCTTATGAGATCTGGGAGGAACATTACTAATAATTATTGATTGGGGGGGGGGGGGGGGGGGAAATCAGATAAAACTAATTTAAAAATGAAGTCTGGTCATCACAGCTGTCTTCCTTAAAGAAGGG
>Ga0123354_10004878_pt1 | contig 19232 bp, 19 predicted proteins | sample TergutLab28metaG_2_FD_97872 | JGI IMG/M metagenome (GOLD analysis project Ga0123354, IMG submission 97872) | Labiotermes labralis P4 segment gut microbial communities from Petit-Saut dam, French Guiana - Lab288 P4 | ecosystem: Host-associated > Arthropoda: Insects > Digestive system > Gut ...
AAAACAAAAAATCCCCCCCTCGCGTTGCGGCGTAAAAAAGAACCCCCCCCCCCCCCCCCGTCCGAGATAATACCCAGATTCATTGACCCTGAATATGTCAACTGCAGCAACTGCCGAAACGCCGGTAAATATTAATTCCTCTGCGCTACCTAATCCCGAAAGTCGCCCCAACATTCATGAAACCTGCCACGAAAATATAAGGATATGAGTTATAGAAAAGAGCTGTTTAACGTGCAGAAGAGGGTGGAAGAGGCAACCTGTCCGCTGCCTCTGATAGGTTCTTCAATGGCCAAAATGTTTTGCGAAATCTATACAGATTCAAACCTGGAAGATACTCTCCCGTAAGAAAAAGCGGGTTAGCCCGTGAATGTTCCTTTGCTGAAGAAGTTCTAAACACCTGGACTGATAACTTTGAATTCATACTACAGCGTGCTACATTTCACAAGCGCTCACTTTTCAATGGCGAAAGGATCAACACACCATTGTTCATGTACTTGAATGCGTTTGGTTTTCAGACCGAATATTCCTCGATTAGTAGTAATAAAGACGGCGTGGAAAGCACTCAATACTGAACAGCTCTCAGCGAGCCAACAGAACATCTTAATTTTATCGCTGTTTGGCTTCTGTTTATGTCCAATAACAATTACTTTGAACTCCACCAAACCACATAACTTAACTCCATGCAGCAGAGTCCTTCCTGAAAAGCTAACAGGTTGTCAGCTAGTCAAGAAATTCCTCGCATTTAATGGAACCAGAAGATCCATTACCCCATATACAAGATCCCGACACCTGTGCCAGATCAATCCAGTCCTTGCTACCATCCCACTTCTTGAAGATCCATTTTAATCTTTATCGTTGCACCGTGCGTTTTGTAGTTTATTTAAGCAACACACCAACAAATGCACATAGATAGTCTTTAATAATCTAAAATTTACATTAAAACACTTAAAACATGTTTCGATCATACGATCATCCGCAAGGAACAAAGTATGCTCCCTAAGGATGATCGTATGATCGAAACACGTAGGAGCGTTTTAAGTGTTTTAATGTAAATTTTAGATTATTAAAGACTATATATGTGCATTTGTTGGTATGTTACTTAAAAAATCCATTTTAATATTATGATATAGTTATTAACTGCAATTAGGTTTCCACCCGGTGACAATGGTCGGAAAACTTGTATAAGTGTAGGGATGAGATAGCTGTATATGAAAGAAGCAACATTGCACAAAAAATAAAAGACCACGAAACGAACAAAATAGAAAACAAACATAAAAAGAATACTAAAAACATAAGTCGAATAATTAGAAAATAATAAATATAATAATTGGACAACATACTGCACATAACCTAAAATACAGCTACGTAAATGTAAATCAATGATAATACACACATTTCACTTCACTTCACTTCACTGCATTCCCCCATCTACAACTAGGTCTTTCATGTTGTCTCTTTCCCCTAAACTTCCCCACCAAAACCTTGTATGTGCCTCTCCTGTTCTACATACGTGCTGCTGGCTGACTATTAGGATACAATTAGTGTGTTCAGACTAATGACCATCACACAGGGCCTACTGACGCTACAGTAGTTGCTGCAGTTTGGTGATAGTTCTTGTGTCCTCGCGCAAGCGGATGTATCCAATATGCATATGAATTTCTAGCCATTTAACCGTCTACTATACAGAGGATGAGTTGAATAGAGCTCTGCCCATTGTTGTCAGCATCCTTCTGTCCCTCTTGTTGGCCGAACTGCACCGTCAGTTCCCGCTCGTTGTCAGATACTTGAGCGCTATCAAGACCACGCGGCTAGGACATATCTGTGATACGTACCGCTTTGGTAATTGCGTGTTCTTTTTTGATAGATGTTACTCGGTTCAGATATCTGTGCTGTGACCCATACAGCCATCACAAGGGTTCGTCTCTGGCAAAATAAGTAAATAAATAAAATGAAAATGGCCGATAAATCCTTCAAAAATTGAGAGGTTGAAATATTTTGGAGTAACAAGTTAAGGTAAAGAAATCTAATTACAGACCTGGGCAGCCCCAGAGGGTTCCAGGATGTGGTAAGGTTGTCAGCCCTATGCACCGGCCATCTTTACTCCCCAGGTAAATAATCCTGGTACTCATTTCTGTTAGAGGCTGAGTCAACCCCAGGGCCATAGTGCGGCTGAAAGGATCATGTCAATAAAAAATTCTAATGATATCACCGGGAATCGAACCCGCGACCTTCCGGCTTGTAGCGCAGTGCCTCAACCGACTGCGCCACCGCCATTGAGTAACAGAGGTATATTAAAATTGCATTCTTGAATAAAAGCGGACACGCAAGTCAGCTAGGCAACCTGCGTGCCGGCAAGAAGGGGTAAGACGGGCAGCCAGACATTTCCGTCTTTTAATTCAACACTAGTCTTTTCCTTATAACCGAGGAAAATCACGGACACTGTGATTGAAAAATGATAAGCATGGCCCGCTCTGGGAGGATAATATTAAGATGGATCTTTAAGAAGATGGGAGGGCGTGGCATGGATTGATCTGGCTCAGGACAAGGACATGTGGTGAGCTCTTGTGAATACGGTACTGAACCTTCTATTTCTATGAAATACGAATTTCTTGACCACCTTAGGAACTGTTAGCTTCTGAAGGACTGTGCTGCATATGGCTGGTTATCTACGTCTAGGTCTTCCAACCGGTCTCTTTCCTTCATATTTCTTATCCAGAACTCTGCAAGAACTTCTCGACGTCCGTTCCTATACAATGCGTATTATGTTGTAGCACTATTGTCTGAGGCAGGGGTCGACAACCTACGCCCGGTACTGCAGTTTCATCTGGCCCAACGCCCACCCCTGGCAAAAAAAAAAAAAGAAATGTTTCAGCAGTTTCTGCTTCTTTTTGCAACCTGGCAATGATTTATCATCTTACATGCTAGCATTTACGCAGTTTTAGCTGACACATTATTCACTAACTTCACGCCATCTTTCGCAAATTTTTTCTTTCTCTTTTTTTTTTTTTTTGCCAAAATTCAGCCGCAATCCCCTCGTTACACGTGGGGTGAAATGTCAAGATTTTCAGTTTGTTCACTTGCAAAAAGTCTTGAGAGTGTTTCAGCTTATCAGCCCTTATCTTTATCGTTGCACCGTGCATTCTGTAGTTTAATTAATACACCAACAAATGCACATATATTTAATGATCTAAAATTCACATTAAAACACTTAAAACGCTCCTACATGTTTCGAACATACGATCATCCTCAGGGAGCATACATCGTTCCTTGCTAAAGTTATAGTTTTAAATCACCGAGTGTTTTAAAACTATAACTTTGGCAAGGGACAATGTATGCTCCCTGAGGATGATCGTATGATCGAAACATGTAGGAGCGTTTTAAGTGTTTTAATGTGAATTTTAGATCATTAAATGAATATATATTAATTAGTTGGTGTATTAATTAAATTATCATCTTTTAATTTATAACAATTTACTGATGTTAAAACGGGACACTAGAATAGTGAAGGTGAACACATTTATAGTAGCCTTCTCGCCACTGTACAGTCACATGCTGGAACACTGCACGTGCCCTGTCTTATTCACTCGATATTTTTGTTGCTTTTGTAGCAGATCCTGGTTTTTGACAGTTTCTTTCAGAGGAATTTGGAGAATTCTCAATAGAATGTTTAATCACAGACCGGTATAGTGTGGTCCGTATAGCGACTCGCTACATACTGAACGGTCCGGGAATCGAATCCCGGTGGGGGCGAGATTTTCTGCACCCATCAAGACTGAACCTGGTGCCCCACCAGTCTCCTATACAATAGGTGCCGGGTCTCTTTCCCGAGGGTACAGTGCCCGGGGCGTGGCGTTAACCACCCACCCCCATTTCGCGTCGAGGTTAAAGGAGTAGAACTATACCCCTGTTACCCCCCGTCTTCCTGGCATGTCATAGGGTGGATTTTACCTTTCCCTTATGTTTAATCAACAACAGATGTGACCAAAACATGTCATTTTACCGCTTTCAGTCAATTGTAAAATCTATGTGGCCCCCTTCATCTCTCAAAATAAATCTGACGAACCGCGGTGTATAGTATGGTCCTGCATACTGTACAATACATGTACAGTATGCTACACAGCTATGTGGCTCAATTTGCTGCATCAGGTAACAGTAGTCAGTTGTCCAGCATAATGAGCTAATCTGTATGACCCTGAAGAGGCTAGACATTTTTAACATTAAATAATACACGCGTTTTTTTTTGGTCAACACAAGTATATTTTTCTGTGAACTCAATATTTGCCTTTATAAAATTTTATAAAGACTGCACTTTATAAAAGAAAATATTTTTATAGTAAAAGACAGTTATACTGACGAAAAATGTTCTTTACTGTTTAGTTTATGGAGCACAGCGTGACGTCTTTACGATTCTGTTTTACCTTTACCTTATCTTGGAAGCAGAGCTTCCAATATCTTCTGTTTATCAACAGTTTCTCGAAAAATGAACAATATCCAGAGGAATATAATAATGAACCACCCACTGTCCAAAGCTTCAGTTAAACTTGAAATGGCTGTACCTACAAACGATAACATTAAACAAGTTCATGGCAGACAAACAAATATTAGTGTGTGAGAATTCAAACCACTGGAACAACTGCACAGTTGGGCACTCTTAGCAACATACCCTTACACAAGACATGCTGCCACAGAACCAGGATTATATAATGAAAGCAATCAGTAACTTGTTTTTAAAAGTGACTTTAGCAAGGAAAGTGTAGCTCCCTGAGGGTGATCCTTGGATCGAAACATGTCGGAGCAATTTTAGTGTTTTAATGTGAAAAAATTTTATGTTGAATAAAGAGAGACCAACTTGATGTCACTTGCTTTATTATTTCATTATTTACTGCTCAACATGTTTCGGATGTTAATACATCCTTCCTCAGGAGCTTGCGACTTATTTGATGCGTTATTACATGGGTTGTATTGTTCTGTAATAAAGCATCAAATAAGTCACAAGCTCCTGAGGATGGATGTCTGCAACATGTTGAGCAGTAAATAATGAAATAATAAAGCAAGTGACATCAAGTTGATCTCTCTTTATTCAACTATCAAGACGAAGTGCACGGTCCAATAAACATAAAAGTTTTATGTATGTGCATCAGTTGGTATACTATTAAATAACTGCAAAGGATTGTCAGCATGATGTACAAGCTTATAGTTGCAGTATAAAAGAAATTAAAGTGGATGTTGGCAATATCAGTTGCTTGGTGTCTCAGCCTCGATTTCTAGATTTCCTGTATTTAATTCGGCATTGCCTTTACACCAACCATACATAACTAAATTAGTTGCTTGTAATATACCCTCAGATGCAACATATTCATTAGCTGTGGTCACAGCACTAGCCTGACATTTTACGCATGTGGTGTATTTGACGGACAAAGATGTCATTAGTACAGCAATATGACATAGCACTTCAGATCAAGGATGCGGTAGCCAGAAGAGCATCCAAGCAACTCAGAACAAGGCCAAATACATAACAGTTTAGGTGCGTGACCTGTTTAAAACTGGTGGTGGAGGCACAGTGTAGATTACACAAATGTAAGTGGCACTTGGACCAAATTCAGAGCAATTACAGGCTAATTATGACTACTCTTTAAAGCCCTGCAATTTGTGTACCAACACATTATCTAAATTAAATATAACAGAAACTAGGAAAATATATGTGGAATAAAACAGGACACCGAGAAGCCAACGTTTGAAATCCCTCTCTCCTCCGTTGAAACAATGAAAGGTGTAATGAACGTGGTTCAGGATCAGCTGGGTTCACACAATTGAAATAAAGGAGTCAAGTGAATACAGTTTGATAATTATTATTACCGATATGTATACGCACAACGTAACAGTGTACAAAATATTTTCATATAATTATGTGATGTTATATTTATCATTTAGTGTCATCAGGTACGTATTCATTATCACAGACATCACAGTTACAAGAAAATTATGTAGTAGTCTTTTGGTGACATGATATTGTAACAATCAGTTTAAAATAATCACATGCAAAATGATACCACTTCGGTAGTTCTACGGAAATTAAACATTTTAAAATCAAATATATACAAATGTCTGTTTATATTTCAATTTACATGCACTGGGGAATGTCACAAATGTTGCGTGCAAACTTACTAAAATTTGAGGTTTAGGAAAAAAAAAAAAAATTATTTTAATCACATGCTCAAAAATGACTTCCAATCAATGTCAGATCAATACATGTCAGCACCGATATAGTGAAAGCCCAAAGGTAGTGCGTGCATCCGTTTCTTTACCGTCATTGGGCGTGTCTTGAACGCCAACTACGCGCTGTGTACATTGGTCTTTTAATACACACTTCACTTAATGTATTTACAAAAATAAATACGAGATGAGACGTAAGACAGTGGCTACCACGGTCTCCATACAGGAGGATGTGGCGGTTTGGTTTTAGCGACCACCAGCACGTGCGTGGCGGGGGGTGAAACTGGTCCCTGTTGTTGAGGGGATGCTGGTGGGGTGTACACATTATTGTAACGTTGTGTGGCGGGGGGGCTGGAGTCCGGGGACGGTTGTACGACGCTGGTTGACGTGCCGTCAATCTGACGAATGCAGGACCCCAGGTGTTGAAGCAGCTTCGTCCTGGCCGTCGGGTCGATGTTGAGTGGGTTGGTGGACGACGAAGCTGCAGCGGCAAAATAATGCGACACCTCCGCAGCGCAGTGGGTGAAACCCGCTCGGAATCTGTCCGCATATGCGGCTTCGGGCGTCAGGCCAAGAGCATGCTGGCGACGTAGTTTGTGCAGATGACGCACTGTGAGCTCAAGAATGTCGGCCTTCTCCAGCTTGCTGACATTCTCACCTTCGGCTTGGAGAGAAGACACAATGAGGTCTTTGAGCTCGTCCAGGCATTTGTTGATTCTGGCGCGACGTTTACGTTCCAGCATCGGCTTCATAACCTGCACGAAGCAAACACATTAGCCGGTCAATAAAAACGATGCTCAGTCACGATAAATGAGTACGAAACGGACCGTGGCCTATCCCAAGACTCAATACATTTCGTTAGGGCAAACAAAACACACAAAGACTTCTCAAAACTACAGATGTTTCTGTGAATATTTAAATCAGCCACCCGTGGAATACAAGTTGGCAAAATCATCTGTTATCATTCCGGCAAAAACACATTATGCCTACCTGGCAACAATAATTATCTTTACTGATAATTCTTATGTACCAACAAGGAGGCGAAAACAAATCTACACGCTAAAGTTAGTCCTTGAGTCAACAATCAGCATTCCGATTAAGCCACAAATATAAACATGATAAATTTCTGTGATAAATAAAACGTAACTTTCCTTCGGTCTGTTAGAGCAAAACAAATTATTTTCGTTGACAGTAAACAATGCACACGACACTAACATTACGGCTCATATTCGTAGAACAAGCATATTAGCCTTCATCGCTTACAGTGCATTACGAAGTCATCGCCTTGGCACAGAAACCAAATCGAATCCCTCTGGAACCGATTTTGGAGTGTGATCTTTACGGTTCACAATAAAGTTCAAACCTACATACCCAAAGTGGGCGTAACCCCTTATTAAAAACTGTCAAATGGGCGAGTTCAACGTGACACTACGTACTTGTTCATCAACTGCCTCCAAGAAAAATTACTTGTATGCTCTGTGTTTACACCTTATTAGTATCACATATGTTAAAGCCAAACATTATTAACCTTTCAATTCGTACGTCACAGTAAACACGCGTCTCATATTCTAAGTCTAATCAGTAAAATTATGTACAAGTTTTATTAAACAGGCTTTGCTGGGGCAACCACATGCCATAACGGATCAAAAATGTGTTGGTAAACACAGCGCTTCGTCGGGGTTTGGAGATACGTGGTACACACACACACACACACAATGCAGTAAACTATCACTGTACTTGCAACAAATACAAGCAATGTACTGCGCATTGTGACATACTTTTAACAGTATTCTGAATTCTGGTTATTGTCTACATGCGCTTCGTCAAACTGTTACAATAAACTGTGATTATTTCCGCAGCAGTTGGTCTCTACAGTACAAACACATTTTCTCCAAAAACTGTTTTAAAATGATGGCCACTATTATACAAGAATTTTTGCAAAGTGGTGTAAATTACCTGTAGTCAAAATAACCAAATTCTTTAAATGATCAGAACTGAACACAACAGTAACATGGTCACCATTTAATTCAAATACTTCATCAATCATTCGACTAAAACTTTAAAAACTGTACGAAATTTAGTTTAGGTTTTCATACATTACTACTGTTTTATGTACGAATCCCAAGGTAGTGTAAATACACCACCATGCACCTCGCTGTAGGCACTCAAGGCTGTAGCAGTATATTCTCAAATTGTTCCAGTAATGTAACGTAACCATAATCGTTGAATGCTCTTACCTTCCTGTACTGATATGTCCTTGATATAGGCTGCTCATCATATACAGAAGCTGGCACTAGGTAGGCACTCCCGTCCGGTTTCATGATCATCACGCAATGTCCACAGTTTATCGCTAATTGCACTGACGCACGCTTCTCACCGCTTGCTGCTGTAGTGGTCACAGTTTAGGGCGAGCCCTCGGGTATAAGTGTTTATATATAATAGGGGAAGATGGAGGGGATGAACCAGGTGTGTGTACGTAGGGCCCGTGTCGAACCAACTCCCTCCTTGCTGTAGCCGTCCGAGCCGTGGGAAAGTAACTGGGACCCACGTTCCCACACACAGACAGACTTAACCACCTGTGCCATTCCCCCACACAACGGCCACTAACAGGCTACTGGAAGGTCACCTTTTGACGACGCTTTAATATTCGCGTTTCCAACAAATTTAACGCCTCCTGTGTATTATAATAAAACAAAGTATTGGAGTATAAAATAGTATGTCTATATATTATGGTCATAACATTTAGAACCACGTAATAAGGTTTAATTTCCAGTATGGTGCTGACGTTATCGTTAAAATTTCGACCTGTTAAAAAGTCTGACGGAACTGTTCGTCAATCTGTAGTGCCTCAGTCAGTGAGCATATGTGTCGCTTGGTATAGTCATGGCATGCGTGGGGGAGGAAAGGCGTTCCGCCACAGCAAAGGGGGACGAGTGCGGGCATGGCAGAAATCGTTCGTCGCCTGTGTCAAAAGAAACGCAGTAAAGGGGAGCAAATTAAAAAAAAATTCACTCCTCTGTAACGAGATTTGAAGTTTCATGTTATTTTTGTTTGTCACAAGTTGGTAAGGAATTATTTAAACGTTTAGTGGTTAGTAGATGTCAGTAGAGTCAAACATTTCTATGAGATTTGCTTTATTCACGGCGGTCAGTACTTACGAAGATGACAGTCATCTAACTCTGACGCCGTGTAGTCTAGTCTTATTGGCAGTTTTTTGTTTACACACCAAACAATTTAATTTCCTAACCACTGCTGTGCTTAGTTCATGTATGCGCGTGACTCACTCACTAACCAAATAACTGACTCCATGGAGCATAGTCCTTCTTGAGAAGCTAGCGGGTTCTTGGCTTGTCAAGAAATTGCCCGCATTTTATGGAATCTGAAGGTTCATTAGCTCATTCACAAGAGCCTACTACCTGTCCCTGTCCTGAGCCAGATCAATCCAGTCCGTGCCCTCACTCATTCCACGTCTTGAATATCCTAAGGTGATACTGTCCTGTTTTGCGTTTCTTATAATTGAAGTGGTATTTGACTATCCGATAAACCCAACTGCTCTTGTATATCGTGTACTACCACATGCTTCGGCTGTTCACATCAGCCATCATCAGTAAGGCAATGGTAGACAAGAAGAGTGAAAAGGGGAGATGCCACTGTCTGTAAAAAGAGACCTCTCCCCCCCCCCGACCCTTTTTGTTGTGGACTAATGCCCTGATTTGGACAGCCGAAACATATGGTAGTATCGAACAGAAACCAAATATATATATATATATATAGTTGTGTTTATCTTCAATAAACATTTTAATATTATCGTCCCATCTGAGCCTGGGTCTTCCAAGTGGTCTCTTTCCCTCAGGTCTCCCCACCACAATCCTATATGCACCTCTACTCTCCGCCAATCATGCTGCATGCTCCTCGTATATATGGGTAATCTGCACAAGTCTTCATTTGGGCGCCTTTCAATAAAATTCCCTGTGTTTGAAACAGAAACATTCCAAACGTCCCTACCGGCAACTTGGAATTGCTTGACACACGTCGTTGCCACAACGAAGGAAAAAGGTTTCAAATTCGAAAGTGTTCCAGGTTTTACTCGGTAATTTTAGGGTAATGTTACAGTAGCGTTTTCAAAGAAGTCTCGTCGTCTCCTTCCAAATCATTGTGTGCTCACTGTTAAGAATCGTTTTCACATCTCAATGGACGCTACGTGTTCGATGCAGTTGAACCAGTTAGTGAGTAAGGAGGAGAAAAAGAAAGAAGGTAACTAGGATTAAAAAATGCGAGGTCTCCGGCTTCTGCCACAAAGTAGATGAAAACTTGACACCTTGTAGATTGGACCTATAGTTTGTCCCGAAACTTCTGTAAGGAGTTAGCGCTACTCACTGTGTGATAGCCCATGAGAGTGCAGTTCTCGATTTGTGAATTTTCTCCGGTTCTCATAATACTATTTTTGACACAGGCTAGTTAGATAACCTGTTTACAAAAAGATAAATTCTGGCTGAATAAAAACTTAGGTGGGCCCTCAGAGGGGCTGAGGTAAAAGAAAAGTTGCGAAGGGTTTAAGTTAACAAACCGTGTTTCATACCAAAGACTGTTGTTACGAGGCATGTACTGTGCCTTCAGAACTACGGAATGTCCATAAAGTTTCTAACTACTTCCCGGCGGTGCACATCACAATTTGATTTATTGACAAGACCAGGTTTGTAAAAATTCCTGTCAAATTCCTCTCTAATCTCACAACTAGATTCTAAGCAACGCTGCCATAACGTGTTCTTACCATTCCTTATTAAACTTGACCTGCAAAACAGACTTAAACCGTACTTTTAACGGTAAATACCAGTCCAAAGTCGCCTGAATGCTAAACTGTAACTATCATCCAGTAGAGACACGCTGGGGAAGTGAAGGTATCGCTCCATCATTTTGACCATTTCTGTAGACTGAGGTCAGTGCTCATCTTTACTTCCGGCTACTGTATAAAAGTAAAGGTAACGTTCACCCTAGAACAGACCACGAAGACCCATAGGGGGAGTAGAGGTTTAGCTCTGCTCTTTCTTTAACCTTGGCGCTAGATGGGGTGGGTGGTCAACGGCACACCCCGGTCGCTTTACCCCTGGGAACGACCCGGTACCCATTGTATAGGAGGCTGGGTAGGCCGCAGGGTCAGTCTGGACGGGTGCGAAAAATTTCGCCACCACCGGGATTCAGTCCCCAGACTGTCCAGCCCGTAGCTAGTCGTTATACCAATTGCGCAAACCCGCCCCCTCCGGCTACTTTATGCCCTCGGAAATACCCCCTGGAATCCATTCAAAGGGCTACGGGTTCGATCTGGACTCTGTAAAGAACACAAATACCTCTAGTCCCTGCAGGAATCGAATCACGATTCCTCTCTAGGTATGGTGCGTGCTATACTAACTGAGGTATGCCGGCGGGGCTCCACGTTTTCTCGATTTTTACACTGTGTGGAGGATGTAGGGTGAGTGGAGGTGTAGCTCCACTCATTTTTTACCTTGGCCGCTTTAACCCTGGGGATAGAGCCCCTGGAACCCGACGAATGCAAGGCTGGCTGGGTTCCAGAACCGGTATGAAAGTTTTGAAAAAAAAAGGAAGCATCTTGCCTGTGCCTGGAAATGTTTCCCGAACATATCGGCCTAGTCATTCTTCTACCTACGCCATCCCGGCTCCTGTGTTACGGTAGAAGTTTATGAGAATGACTGACAGCGAGCGTGATGGAACTTTGCTGCAGCCAGAAATTTGCTTGATGATCTGAATATGGGATACTCGGTGACGATTCTTACGGAGGGGGGGGGGGTGGGGTGGTAGATACAGACGTACACATGTTTACAGTGATGCGGTAATTCATTTTACATTCAAGTTTCAACCCCAAACCCTTCTCGTCATGCGGCATGCGTTCGGTGCAAGGGTGCGCTCTCCTTTCATATTGCAAAATGGGTCTTCTTTTCTTCCATTTTAGCTTTCTCTCCTTTTACGCAAGGCTTTGGCGTGCGTGTGCAGTTACCCTTATACAAACAATGCCGGCAGCAACTCGTGGTCCTTTCCCTTCTCCCCCCCAAAAAAGGGGGTGGTGTTGACATATGACCGTTTATTGGAAGTAGTGCAAAATGCATAAGGGTTGATCCTAGGAATATCGCATTTCTTGCTAATGCGGTTTCAAGAACTGGTTGGTCTGGTTAGAAGTTGCAAAAATAGGCTCGTTGAGTGTCTAAAGACAATTCCGAGAAGAGCCGAGATAGTCTGTACACTTTATATTGAATTCTAAGCAGCAAGGAGGGAAAGAACAGATGAAACATTTGATTAAACACAAATATGTAAGATAAATTTGGGAGACACTGAAAAACGTGTGGAAGAGTTTTTAAATACTGAAAGTTTTAGTTCAGATCGCTGTTTGAGACTTTTTTTATGTTGTTAACGAAAGAAGGCACATGATTGTTTAATACAGACGAATTGGATGGTGATTTTGCTGTACAAGAAGTGAAAAATGTACCTTGGGGATGAGAAGTAACAAAGTAACAGGGCATGATGGTACACCAGCTGAAGCTTTAAATGATATTGGTTACTGAGGATGAAGACTGAAATTTTGATGATTCTGCTTAATATCATTAAAAATAAGAGAGGAAACTGCATTAATATAACTATTGTGTAAGGGGAAGGGAATTGAGAGGAGTCCCAGTACCTGTAGAGAAATTTCATTACTGCAAATTCTGAGGAAAATATATTGGGAAATAATAAATGCTGGCGAAACTAAGTACATGGTCATGTCTCGAGATCAGAACGCAGGACGAAGTCACAATATAATGACTGATAATAATTCATTTGAAAGGGTGGAAAGAATCAAATATTTGGGAGGAACCTTAACGTATCAAAATTTTATTCAGGAAGAAATTAAGAGCAGACTGAAGGCAGGGAATGCTTGCTGTCATTCGGTGCAGAATCTTTTGTCCTCCAGTTTGCTATCCAAAAATACTTATGAGGATTAATATATACAAAAATATTAATTTGTGTGTTGCTTTGTATGGGTGTGAAACATGGTCGCTCACACTGTGGGAGGAACGTAAGCTGAGGGTGCTTGAGAATAGGGTGCTGAGGAGAATATTTGGGCCTAAGAGGAACGAGGTAACAAGGGAGTAGTGAAGACTACATAATGAGGAGCTTAATGATCTTTATTCCTCACCAAATATTATTCGGGTGATCTAATCAAGAAGAATGAGATGGGCGGAGCACGTAGTACGTACGGGGGAGAATAGAGGTGTATACAGGGCTTTGGTGGGGAAACCTGAAGGAAAAAGACACTTGGAAGATGCAGACGTAGATGGGAGGATAATATTAAGATGGATCTTCAGGAAGTGGGATGGGGATCATGGACTGAATTGATCTGGCTAAGGATAGGGGCAGGTGGAGGGCACTTGTAAAAATGGTAATAAACCTTCGAGTTCCATAAAATGCGGGGAATTTCTTGACTAACTGAGAACCGGTTAGCTTCTCAGGAAGGACTCTGATCCTTGGAGTAAGTAAAAATATTTGGGAATAATATCTCGTAGGCTAAGAAAGTAGTAATTGCAACAGAAAACCTGACATTGTTGCCGACGGGATTTGCGTAAGGAAGAAAAGCAGTGCGATACTGTTTTCATTATTAAAATTTTGTTGATAAGTACTTGAGAACAAAAAGGGGTAGATTATGTTGATGTTTTGTATATTTTGAGAAGGCATTTGACTCCATTAATAGAGACATTTGTGTTTTAAAATTAGGAAAACAGGGGTAATTGAGAACGTGATTAATTGCGTAAGTATATTGTATTAGGATGCAAAATTTTGTGTGAATTGTTGAGAGAACCTAATATCTAATTTTGCACCACTAAAAAATGGGGTCCGTCAAGGTCGTGGTTTGATTTCATATTTATTTAATATCCTTACAAATGATTGGTATGGAAGGAACGCACTCCCCGGCGATAAATGAATTTAGAGTACCGGGACTAGATTTGGTTATAGCATCTTCTACAAGTTACGGGTTACATAAGAAAACTGAGCTGGTAGATACTTATTGTTACAAAGTAGAATTTCGAATGTAATCTGAACAAAGCTGAAATAATGGTATTACAGAAACGAGGAAAATTAAAGGCAACTGAGAGATGATGAATGAATGTTCGGACTACTGAAATGGTTATGAATTTAATGATATAGGAGTTACATCGGGAAGCACAGAGGTTGGAACGAGCACAAGACTTTAGCCGGAACTAAAGGGTAAAAAGCTACAGAAAATGTATGGCGGTAACCCCCGATTAGTAATGATGCTGGACAGTACATAAGAAATGGTACGTAAATCAGATATCATGTATGGAATCTTCTACAAGTTATGGGGTTTGATTGGGGCATGGAAAGAATAGAAAAGGTTTATAGTGTACATTTTGCAAGAAATTGATGGGGGCTACCGAATTGTGCAGTCACTGGTTTTGCTGAGAAGGAACTTGGAAGAGCAGGAGAGACAGTTGCATAGTAAAGTGCTGGCATCGGTTTATGTGTTTGGATACAGAAGATCCCTTAAAGTTGTGATATGGCAGAAGAGTAACAGGAATGTGAGAAGTTGGACTGAAAGGTTAAAAGAGAAACTGTAGAAGGTAGAAGTGGACTAGCATTTGTGCGGAGGCAACAAGAAGAGAATAACTTGGGAGAAGTAACAATGACTGTGAGAGAATGAAAGACAAATTATAGTAAGATAAAAATCGGAGAAGAACATATTAAAACTAATCGGAAACTGAATACCAGATGAGGTAAAAGATCGTGTATGGCACGTCTTATTTGGAAAGAAGTAGAAGAGTGGGGTTGCTAGCAGGGGTGTGGAAATTGTCAGGAATCAGAATAAACGTATAAAGAAAGGTGCCTCTTCGGCTTAGGCGAAGAGGGCAAACACATGTTGTTGGATTGTTGAAAAGCGTGAATTTGGAGAAAGACATTTTAAAATAACAAGACAGGCAATGCACGTATAACGTGACAATGGGGCGCGTTCGTGCAACTACGGTTGCAGTGGAAAAGCAATACATATTACATATTTACTTTGTTACAATATGTTTCCGTCAACACAACTAGCATTTAAAGTATAACATTATTGCGACATGTTTCGACTTGTGACAGTCATCATCAGGCTGATCTAAGAACCGTTTAACATTTTACAGGTTTCATTTTGTGCATTTGGGATCCCATATGCCTTACACCGTATAATATTGTTAGGTAACTTATCTACAGTGCTATTGTGTGTAATATAAAGCACGTGGTGTGAGCGAAGCATATTTTATGTCAATAACACCAGCTGGGATCGAACCAGCGACCTTCCGATTTGTAACACAGCACCTTAACCACTGTGCTACCGCGGTTCCCGGTCTTCATGTAAAGTACCCGTTATTCTTGTTAGATTTTAATGAAATTTTAATTTTCTCGGCAGACTTTCTAAAAGGACTCACATATGATAGTTCATGAAAATCCGTCCATTGTGGGAGCTGAGCTGTTCCATGCAGACAGACGGACGGGCATGACGAAGCTAATAGTCGCTTTTCGCAATTTTGCGAACGCCCCTAAAAATGGTTTAAAATGAATATGGATATACCCTACAGAAAAAATAATAAGTTGCACCGAGAAAGACCTGATAAAGAGTTTAGGCAGGGATTTAGACAAAGTCAGGTCTAAGAGGTTTAGAAAGACGAAAGTATTGTAAATAGCCTATGTATTGTAGGTATCGAATGGTGAAGGGCTACCAACGCAACAATACGGTGCTGATCGAGAGGAAGTGGTTAGCATTTTAAGAACTGAACCCAAATTATTATTATTATTATTATTATTAATTCCTTGCTTATTTGAGCTTCATAATCAATTTTTTTCAGATCGACAATACAGAAGTGCATAAAATGCCAGCTCGATCCCATCGATCGTGTGTATCTGACCTGTCTGACATCATCTTTCCTTTCTTTCTTGCTATTTTTCTTCTCATCGTGAACGAAAAACGTTTGACCATTTACGTTCGTACCGGTGAAATTATTACTTTGTTAATTAGAACAACGTTTATTGTGGTCTTTTCCCAAGGACTGTTTAGGGCACAGGAGTTTCGTTGCCTATGCTAGCATCATGTTCATTGTCGACTTGACTAATGCAGGTTTGACGTACGTCAGTTGGTTATCGCTCCTGATTTACTGGACGCTGTGAGCATTCCTGTGTATCTCCTCCAGTTTGCTGAGTGCTCTTCCTAGTATTTGTTTTGCTCCCATTTTCGCTCTGCACGGATTGCTTTCACGTGCTGATGCCAAATAATACCCTGCAAGTTGTGTGTACTTTCACTCATTTTTTTAATCTGTTCTTGTACCCATTCGTCTGTATATTTCACTTTCACTTGCTTTTGTTGAATTGATATGTCTTCTTATTTCCGTCGCTTGCTTGCATGCTTGTCGGATCTAGTTGGTGGTGCCTTCTCAGGCGCGTTCACAAAATCGCGATAAGCGCCTATGACCTTCTTCATTTCCATCTGTCGGTCCGCCCGTCCGTCCGTGCCTTTCGGTTCGTCCTTACGTCCGTATGTGTCAGCGCGGCTTCTAAGGAAAACATATACATAAAATTTGATATTGGGAATTTTCACGAAACGTCCGTTGAGAAAATCCAAATTGGGTAATATAGGACAAAAATATTGGGCCCTTTGCATGAAAACCTAAGTATATTTTATTGCTGTCGGCGACATTAAATCGACATAAAGGCGCTGTCCTCGATTGAAATGGCGTAAGGATGTTCGTCTGTGCGTCCGTCCGTCCGTCTTTTCTGTTATCCGTAAGCCCCCGTGCATCAGCGCGGCTCCCCTTGGTTGGATTTAAGTGAAATTTGATATAAACGACTTCCATGAAAACGTGTTTAGCAATTCTATATTTTGTTAAAATCGGACAAAAATATCGGGCCCTTTGCATGAAGACCTAAGTACGTCTTTTTGTTGCCGGCGACAATAACTATCCACAAAGCTCTCTCCCCAAGTGAAATGATACCTATAAGGCTGCTAGAATAGCCGAAGAGGTATAAACATAATGCGCACGGGCCACAATGTAACGATAAACGTAAACGTACAATCCCTATCTCGTCACGATATGTCGCTCTGGACTGTGTGTCTAGGGGGAAGTGTCTGTGTATTTATGTTCCTCCACTCGTTTCTGCTATTTCTGCGAAGAAGTCAAACAGGATGCTGGTCTCGAGATATTTTGCTCATACAGGACATTGTGTTCTTTGTTGTGAATGTATCTGTGTACCTTTCTCATGCTTCCAGCAGTGGGTCTTGTCCCGAGCTTTTCTTGCATGTTTTCCTCTACGGAGCCGTTGTCCTGTCCCGCCTCAAGCATGTGTCTGTCATATTTCGATTTGTGCCACTTGAAATCTGTGTCTCTGATGTGCTTTATTGATTTGACCCGGAATATTTTCCACTTTTTCCAATATATGTATCTAGTCGCAAGTTTTGCATTTTATCAGGTATAAAGCAATCTCTGTACAGGCCTGGACAGGCTGTCAGGGATCCAGGAAGTTGAGGCCACCCGTTTTCAAGACAATCGGCACACGAAGGTGGCAAGATTGTCAGCCATACGCACCCGCCAACTTACCCCCCAGGAAATATTCCTGGTACTCATTTCTGTTGTTGATTGAGTTAACCCCAGGGTCATAGCACGGCCGGAAAGGGTACGTCAATGAAAAATTATAGTGACACCATTGGGAATCGAACCCGCGCCCTTCCGGCTTGTAACGCAGTGTCTCAATTCATGTGGTGTATCCAGCTGTTTTGGTGAATGTTCCGCTGAGTGGTTGGGAGTTGTAATTTCTTCGTTATTGTGTTGTTACTCTGCATGCCATCTTGGTTTTATTCAAAATGCCTGTGACTGCTTGCATTTGTGTTGCGTTATGTAACTAAGCTGCCAATTACTGGATTATGTAGCGTCGATGGTAGATAAATGAATGATTATGGAGCATTGGTAGAATGATTCCGACAGGAGAAAAGCTAAGTACTCGGAGAAAAATCCTGTCCCAACTACCACTTCGACTGGCCTGGAACTGAACCCGGTCATATGCGATAGAAGCTGCGACTAACCACCCGATCCGCAGGACGGCCCCTGTTTACTCTTACGTGTCTGTTGGTCTGTGTGAACTATTCTCACCTTGTTATCTTTCCGTCGTGATTTCTCCTTGTGCTTCTAAAAAGTGTTTATTTTTCTTTCGGCACAACACAAATATAGATCTTGTATATTGACGATTATTAAATTATACTGCACGTTTCATATATATTTCGTACATATACCGTGTATTTTTCATGGGCCGGGTAGCTCAGTCGGTATAGCGACTGAGCTACGAGCTGGACGGTCCGGGATCGAATCCCAGCGGGGACGAGATTTTCCGCCCGTCCAGACCGGTCCTGGGGTCCACCCAGCCTTCTGTAAAATGGGTACCGGGTCTTTCCCGGGGGTAAAGTGCGGCCGGGGCGTGCTGCTGACCACTCACCCGCTTCTAGTGCCTCGGTCATGGAAGAGTAGAGCTATACCTCTACCCACCCTCTGGGACACACCGGGCCTGTAACGGGATCATCAGGTAGGAATACTGATTCACAAAAAGAGGAAACATGGGCAGAGGCCTGTCCTTACAAACAGCGTGTGTAATGTAATTGTAAAATTTATGATTATTATTCCATAAACGAAATAATAAGCGGCATTGAAATTAATAGACGGAGTGTGTTGCTTCACTTTACAGGAACATTAGAGTGTTTCGAGGCTGTACCTTGCACTTCTGTTTTCATCCTGTCAGTACAATTCCACTAATGCCCCATACTCATATTTCGTTACCTACAGCTAATGTAAGCAACTGACAGCATTCTTAAGTAAAATACTATAACTGAAGAATAAAAACCAAGTAGATGCTACTTATTATTTTATTGTACTTCTTATAGGCTCAACATGTTTCGGGCACTACTATGCCCATCATCAGGAGCTCACGACTATAATGTTGATTAC
>Ga0123354_10004879_pt1 | contig 19231 bp, 14 predicted proteins | sample TergutLab28metaG_2_FD_97872 | JGI IMG/M metagenome (GOLD analysis project Ga0123354, IMG submission 97872) | Labiotermes labralis P4 segment gut microbial communities from Petit-Saut dam, French Guiana - Lab288 P4 | ecosystem: Host-associated > Arthropoda: Insects > Digestive system > Gut ...
TACGTCCTATATCTTCAGGAAGTGGGATGGGAGGGGGTGGCATAAACTGGATTGAGCTGACTCAGGATAGGCACAATGTGGTGGACACTTGTGAATGCGGTAATGAACCTTCGGGTTCCATAAAATGTGGGGAATTTCTTGACCAACCGAGAACCGTTTAGCTTCTCAAGAAGTACTCTGTTCCGTGGAGTGAGTAAGTGGGTAAGTAAATAAGTAAGTAAGAAAGTAATTTCTTCTGATTACGTATGTTTACTGCAAATGGTAGGCTGAACAAATGTGACAAATATTTTGTGAAGGAGTAGGCAAATTATTACCTAGCACGTTAAAGCATTGCATGTATTTAGATAAATCATACAAATTCATACCTACTTCACAGTAAACACACTTCTTCTGCATTACAAAGTTCTACCTGCTTACAGACTTAATTCCTTAATGTTACTGGTTTGTGAAATATGACGCCGTGTAGTCTGGTATTTTATATCAGTATTTTGTTAAGGCAGGCGTAGGTCTACATCCTCTCCTTTGCTAAGATTGTGGGTTGAATATGGCCGGAGACATGGATGTTTGTCCGTTGTGAATGCTGCGTGTGTCAGGTAGAGGTCTCTGGGACAAGCTGATCACTCGTCCAAAGAAGTCCTACCAAGTGTGGTGCGTCGTTGTGTGTGATCTAGAAACCTCGGAATGAGGGGCCATGGCCCGCTTTGGACCGCCGCACCACAAAAAAAATTGGACGAACATACTGACACGATCCTCATTTTACCATAGCAAGATCACATGTACCTTGAACATGGAAATACTTTCCTTGGCTGTGACGTTGCTCAGGCCGTTAGTCCCCTGTCTTTCCCCAGCGAGAATCGAAGTCAATCCCGGGCCAGTCCACTGTACCTTACAGTGTACCTGGGACAGAATTTTACTCCAAATACTTGCACTGGACATATTCTTTGGACTAAATTAGGTGACGAAACTGCTGCACGATCTTGCCCAAAGGCGACCGTTTGTAGCGCGGTGTTAAGCCTTGGGGTTCTGCTTCCACATTCTTTTATTTTATTGGGTGAAAAATCAAGTACAATGAGATGGAGACAACTTGCAGCTCGCTTCAGAGGGATGAGAATTATAATCGAAAAACCGACACGGTAGATACACCAGGATTTCAGCAGCCAAGGCGTTGACAGTATGATAATATTAAATACATATCTTAAAAAAGCAGGGTGTGAGGTTGGTGGCTGAACTGTTCAGGCACTGTACAGCCACCCGCCAGTGGTGTAATACTGTGTACACGACGATGAACCAGAAAACTCCTTAAGGTTACACAACGCAGATTAATTCTTAACTACTGTATTTTACACATCAATAAATAAATCCACAGTGATATAACGAAGAAGATTTACTTATTCTTGATTTCAAACTTTCGCCGTGTTCTGAAAGTTGTATGCTTTCTTCTGGGTAATTCCCCGGCGTCTGTATTTTATATGCCGACATTTCGGAACAGTCTGTCTGTTCCATCTTCATAGGCAGGTAGGTATGAAGAATACTTCATAACTACCTGCCTATGAAGATGGAACAGACAAATTGTTCCGAAACGTCGGCATATAAAATTCAGACGCCGGGGAATTACCCAGAAGAAAGTATAAAAGAGGTTTTACTTTACAACCATTCATATGATATTAATTAACCATTTAAAGACGAAGCGCAGACTGTTTTATTTAAAGACCCAGTCCGTACCGCGCTGTAAACACCTTTCATTTCGGTTATAAAAACCAATCAGTTTATGCTGTAAGTGGCACAAGTCGCTGTTTGTTCTCAGATAAATACAAAACACATAAATGCAGTGTGGGCAAAGCGTACAGTTGTTGAATGTTAAACTGGTGGTGCATCACGTAACCAGTAGATTTTAAAAAGTTAAATTTGAGTTTCTTAAGATATACAACCCATTTCGACTTATATTTTCAATTTAAATTAGCAGTATCTAGAGTCTACTGTACAAATACTGTAAACTCGACGTACAACTCATAAATTGTTTGCGAAGATCACTTTTGGAAAGGCCTGTAAGCCGAAACACGGAAAATTTTGAAATATAATAAGTTTTTGTTAAACCATTTGTTTTCTTTGTTGGTGTATGCTGAACCTGTTCTGACTCGTTTATACAGCCTACTTCATCACATATTGTATCCCTAAAATATCAATTTTAAAATTATGATCCCCTCTATGACTACGTCTAGCAAGAGGTATCTATCCCTCATTCACTTCCTACCAAAGTTCCGTATGCACGTAACATTTCCTACAAAAGCTTTGTAGGCACGTAACATTTCTTTCACGTGAAATTCATACGCATCTGTCATTCCCCTTCATTTACTCAGATACATAAAATGACTGTCTGTCATAAGCTCCGCCCCACTGTGCATTTTTGGAACTTATGTTATACCCGAAAATTCTAAATATTCCCCTCTACACTGAAGCTAAAGTACTCCGTGTTCTTCCCCTAGACAGATAATCTGACTGAACTGCACACCTACGTGTGTGTGTGTGTGTGTGTGTGTATATATATATATATATATATATATAGAAGAGTTAATTTGTTTGCCGTTTTCGTTTCAGAATTCTCACAGCAGAAACAGATGAGAGAAACTGCATGTTTCCGCGGATGACGGCATCGACAAAACAGACTTTCTTGAGCAATTTTTAGAAACAAATTTGATAGGACTGCCTTCCCATGATTTAAACTTCGGTGTTTTGTGAATACATAACTTTAATGTTTTGTATGTCTGTGAGCTGACGAAATTCTTTGAGGCGAAAACCCAAACATGACAAGATTGCGCGTGGTGGTGGCGTCATAGGAGGAGATGACATTGCGGACATAGTGGCGCCGTTACATGAAGGATCATCCAATTTACCACACTAAAGCTGCTACTAAATGCAAGGTCTCTCTGCCCTCACACCATTTAATCTTCCACTTACAAAAAAAAAAATCAAAGACATGAGGCCCCCTTGTAAGGCAGGCGCACGCACGCGCATACACACACACCCACTCTTTAACATTGCAGCACGCCCGGATAACAAGCCTTATGCAATCCTTAGGTAAAACCCTCCCTTCTCCTGCGAAAATGAAACTGAGGGGTGTGCAACAGCCAGTTGAGATTTTCCACTTTGTACAGATCAAAATTTGTAACGGACCAAAGTCCTCTTCCCCCCTGAAACGAACTGTCAGTAAACAATTAACGAACCCCATAGCACAGAATAGTTCTTCGGTCACTTCTAAATCAATTAAATTCTCCCGAAAAAATGTCCACCAATTGAAATTCCTACCTAAATTCAGTCCAGTTCACAACTAAATTACTACTTCATAAGAAAAATCTTCATATTGTCTTCCCATTTACAAGCAGTTATCTCAAGCTTTCCATTTTGCTACAGCAAACCACTAAATCTACAGCAACTACAGAACCAGAGAGAGCCAGGTCTTTCAAAGTAAACTTAACCAAGTTTATTATGCAGCTTGTCCTCCAGCACTGCGTAGTTATTCAGTTGGTAAATAGTGCCTTTCAAAGTTCAGTGGTATTTATACGTACCACCTGCTGAAACATTAACAAACCCTACATTCTGGCGCATAGCTTGCACATATTCCTATGATTCACAAAATATATACCAATATTTCACCAACATCACTCATATGTCTGTCATTATAAAGCACACGGATTATGTTTTGCGAAAGGAACCAACTGAATTTTTATATACCGTTTAGATGAAAGTGTCATTATAATTTTTCACCGACTTTTCCCTTCCCGGCTGCACTATGGCCCTGGGATCGCCTCATCCTTTAAGAGAAATGAGTATCAGGAACACTTCCTGGAGAGTAAAGGCGGCCGATGCGTAGGGATGACAACCTTACCACTTTAATGTGCCGACTGTCTCGAAATCTGGGAGCCTAAACCTCCTGGAACACTCAGGGCCTGTGCAGGCCTGTACAGGGATTGAGTAACCTTTACCTACTTAGAAGAAGAGCATGCCACGTAACTGAATGTAACAGTACACTGTACATGACTGGTAATGTAAATTATCTAGACAGCAACAGCACACATGTAAAGGAAACATAACAAGATTTGCAATAGTTGTGCGACGGCCTGGTGGCTAGAAGTCAAAATGTATCCGGAAGGTCCTGCCTTCGCTCACCTCGAAAAGTTTCCTTTCTCTATTTTTGTGTCTGACTTCAAGCGAATTTTGAAGAGGCTTCCAAGTTTCAATTTCCTTCCGAATGTTTCTAACGCAGAGCTTCCAATTTAAATTCATAAAAATTAACCCTTTGCTTTAAAGACCATCTAATTATTGTGTCCTGATCATAAAATTCAAACTTAACCAGAAAACCAATATTCAACGACATTCATGTAAAGCCACAACCTGCACAATTTTAATGCCTTCATTTTTACACCACTTCTATCAGAAGGACGAGAGGGTGGACCCTTGAAATCTTCGAACAAAGTGACACCTTCAAAATAAAGTGCCTCTCATTTATGCCTTATTTTACGCTTTCGTTTGCCTTTTAACTTCATTTTACGTCCTTCTCTCGTTTACACAGTTTCCAAGGATTTTGGTAGTGACGTATCATCTTCAGGTGTCGTCACCTTCATCAGCCGTAGCAAGAGGCACGAGTACATGCAAGATGGACGAGCAGTGCCAGGTTCACTTTCTCTAACAACAGATGTCACACCGTACGTCGTCTCCATCAGAAACAACAAAGACCATTCCTGTGTCCTTCAGCATTACCAGCAACAGCATCATCACGCCTGCCATCACCATTTGTAGCTGGCTGACATAATACTGTAATATCACCACAATTCTACGGCTTCCCGGATTGCTGTCAAATTGCAGCTACGAGGACATTTGAACAGAAAAAGGACAGATGAGCGAATACAAAAGACTTGTTGGCTGTTAATACCTTTCAGAAACGTTCTTTGTCATTACGTCACAGGCCTTGACGTATACTTATTAATGACGTAAGTGTTATAGGGGATAATTTAATTCCTTTCTTTTCATGCTATAAATAGTAAAACCTCACTACAATAAACCTTGAATATAAACTCGAAATAAAATGACTTCCGTTGCTTCCAACAGTCTTCTTTATTAGCTCAGTCGGTATAGCGACTGACTACGGGCTGGACGGTCTAGGATCGAATGCCGGTGGGGATGAGATTTTCCGCCCGTCCAGACCGGCCCTGGGACCCATCCAGCCTCCTGTAAAATAGGTCCCGGATCTTTCCCGGGGGTAAAGTGCGGCCGGGGCGTGCTGCTGACCACTCACCCCCTTCTAGTGCCGCGGTCATGTAAGAGTAGAGCTGCACCTCTACACAACCTCTGGGCCACACCGGGCCTGTAACGGGATCACTTTACCTTTTTAAATATATATATATATATATATTCACATGACATAATGTGAATTTTAAAACTGCATGTATTAAAGGCCACCTTAACCTCACAACACCTCACACACTCACCACACCCACTCATAAGATGAATCATAACCTCTTGAAGCCTAGTGGTGACTGTATGTACCGGCTGTCATAGTAACATACTGCATTCTGACTGCACTGACGTAGTATTTAAACCTATATGTTTGGTACGATTCTCTCAATAAACACCGATAGTTTTACTGAAAACCTTTTTAAATTACTTTTTGTAACGGATACGGCATGTGTTCGTGTGCGAAAAAAATACATATACGCAGTGAAACCTGCCTATAACGGGAAGGCGATAGACCGATTCATATTTTTACATTCGCAGGTAAGTTCCGCTGAATAGGGGTACATTAAGGACGAATCATCGGGGCTCCAGATCATCCAGATTGTAAATTTTTTTTCGCTAAGACAAGCTTCCGTTCTGCCCAGGTTTCGTTTAAGAGAGGTTTCACTGAGTATACATCCTACAGATAGTCGTCAGTCTTTAGTGTTAAATACACCAGATTCCACATTCGTTGTGTCTCTATACATAAACTTTTGTATTTTAGCTCATTTTCTGCGTCCTTTTGCACATTTCTTTCTGCGGGTATTGCCACATCTATTATTATTATTATTATTATTATTATCATCATCATCATCATCTCCTTCTTCTCGCCGGTACATCATCTAGCTGACACCTACTTGGAAACCCTTTTCGGCAAGCAAGCCAAACGTTGCGGCTCTTGTAAGGAATATCAACTCGATGAGTAATAGAAGCAGCGGGTTTGTACCTCTTAGAAGACAAACACCGGTAAGTAGCTGATGAAGGTCACCGCTCGACACAACGCGTCCCTGTCCGCTGTGTACCTTCCGTTGCAGACACACAATACACACATCAAAGGGTCTGCAAGGTCACGCGAACTCTAGCTTCGTACAGAAACCTTATTCGTGTATCTCAAAGAACGCCATGCAGATGAACTTCATAACGGGTAGTACCTGCTGCCGCCTACAAGAACAGGTCCTTTATAAGGCATCGTGACGTCATATTACCAAGAATCTTTAACCTGAACTCCTACAGCACTCTTGTCACGGACAAGTCTTAAGTTGGTCCATTATAGAGTTAAGTCTGGACAGTTTCAGTGTCCTTGGTTTGAACCCTCCTGTGGTTAGCCTGGAGAAGGCAGTGTGGGCAGATGTGTGAGGCAGACACTACATTGCAGGCTGCAGGATAAGGGAGGTCATCGTTTCTTGAGCGGGTGGCGGCCCTGGTTAAATGTCCCGTGTGGGATGGAAGACCTTGCTTGCCAGGCCGAGCTCAGTGATGTCGCCACTGGAGTCTGGAGATGACAGCAGGTCCGCGGAAGGCTTCAGAAATTCGGTCGCCCACTCTCCACTGGCGAGTTAACTGGCATGCGAAAGGCCATTAACTGTACAGGTATGCGCCGCATAACGACTTTTCGATCAACGACGAACCGCATACACGACGGTGGTCACATAATATTATATTATAATATAATACTTACAATTGTGTTACAATTGCCTACAGTATTCAGTACAGTAACAGGCTGTACAGGTTTGTAGCCTACGAGCAATGGGCTATACCATATAGCCTAGGTGTGTAGCAGGCTATACTATCTAGATTTGTGTAAGTACACTCTATGACGTTCCCACAACGACAAAATTGCCCAACGACGCATTTCTCAGAACGTATCCCCGTCGTTAAGCGACGCATATCTGTTATGTATGAAGCATCGTGAAGTGACACTGGTGAAACCGTTTTCCCGCCTGCAGATTGGATTCAATATTGTAGTTGTACGGTTAGCCCAGTCAGTATAGTGACTAGGCTAGGCGTTAGAATTTCCACCGACACAAGACTGTTTCATCCATATCTTCCAAACTTTGAGCTTCCTACCCGTTGCGTCCCGGAGTTATTTCCCGGGGTTAAAGCGGCCAGGGCGTGAAGATGACCATTCACTTCCGTCTAGTGCCGAGGATAAGAAAGAGAGGTTCCTTACATTCTTTCGTTATTTTGTACAGTGATCAACCAAGGCACAATCAAAAGATGAATTATTATACTGTTTCGACACTATCGTGTCATTCTCAGAGAGCTTGTAGTCAGTACCTTGCTAAGTTACACATGTATGTCAATGTTGCTGTTGGTAATACAATTTAAAATTTCACATATGTTTTATGTTGTTGAAATCTGAGTGTTTAAAATGTCTAAAACATTAAAATTGTCATAAACATACAGACTGTATATACAGCCACCACACAGGACTTCGTGTGAATTGTAACAACAAAATGATTTCAGCCGTTTTATTATAAATAGGTCAATTTTAATACTTTAAAGATTTTAAACATTTGGATTTCAACAATATAAAATATATGTGAAATTTTGAAATGTATTACCAAAAACTGCATTTGAAATACTTATGTAACTTGGCAAGGTATTGATTACAAGCTCCCTGAGGATGGCACGATAGTGTCGAAACATGTAGGAGCAGTATAATAAGCAGTATAATAATTTATCTATTGATTTGCATTGGTTGGTCATTTTACAAAATAAAAAAAGCAAGAAAGTGGTTCTAAACCTCTACTAATCCCTGCATGCCTTCGTTGTGCGAGCAAGGCCACCTTGAATTTTACCTTCACGGCGTCGAAGGCACCTGCTGCTTCCATCTGGTTCTGGATCCAAACTGGCGCGACGTCTGAACATAGGGACTTTGTATAAGCTGACAATTCTCATTATGTTTCCCATTATGTAACGTTAACCAACAAAATGCACTTTTCAAATTAATGTTTTAATTAATTTCTTCTTGTCTTCTACGTGTGTCGAACATCTAATGTTCATCATCAGAAAGACCGTATTGTACATGCAGTTTTATAGGGTATGTTTTTCCTGCGTTTATGCAAGCAGTCTAGCAGGTTGGATGGTGTGCTGGATACTAAGAAGAATTGAATAAAACATTAATTTTAAAAGTGCATTTTGTTGGTTAACATTACATAATTGTAACACAATGCACGGTACAAAAACATAAAGTTGATACTTCTCATCCATATTATGCGTCCCTTTAGGTTCTGTACCCTTGCCAGATTAAACCGTGTCAGAAGTCAAATCTGCTACGATCACAGAAGGATCGACACATTAAACTCGCGTTCGCACAGACCCCTAGCCTACTTCGGGCTCCCATGAGGATTCAGAATCAGGTTCGGTTGTGGTATTCAAGAACACGTGCAGTACGTGAACCACAGGTAAATTTTCGGTATGTTCCATACATATTCCGTGAATTAATTTGTATAAAGCGTATCAAGAACCAACGAAATACACTTAATTATACTGCTGTATTTTTATTGATATTGTCACCTAAATGTTTCGGCCGGTAGTCCGAACCATCTTCAGGGTGATATTTCTGTTACAAGAATATAGTGTGAGCAAATGTGTCAAATTATTCCACGTCATTGAAATTCATAGATTATTGGTTAGAATTTTCTGTAGGATAATCGTACAAAATTATATAAAATAAATATTGATTATAAATATCGTAAGTTAAAATTATATAAACTTTTGAAGTGATATGTGTACGATCAGTAAGTTTGGTGGGTTTTAGCCCAGAGTATGTGATGCCGTGTTTTGTGGCCGGTGCACTTTCCGTATGGTACACACACGTTCCCAGCAATTGAAACAAACCTTCCATTTCGCAAACACGGGTTCCATTTGTTTTCAGATCATTCTAATACATCAGTGACTACAGACATAGACATTGATAAGCAATGACATCCATTGTGAGATCCGCGCTAGTCAGGGCCAGGGCCTCGTTTCAACGTACTGAGACCCTTAATTTGTAATATTTAAAAGGCTTCTCCTCCCTCTACGAAATTTTAGATTTAAAAGTTTTCATGCTAGTGGAAATGCTACCTTGCACATATATTCTTTATTAAGTGTCGCTAAAATAATTTTCAATTATTTACAAACGCATTTAATATTTTGAATAAGGTGGCCCCAATGAAGCCCCTTGTAATGAGGTCCGAAGCTCCTGTATCTTGTAAGTAAATCCGTCCCTGCTCATGGCGAACATTCTAAAACACGTTAATATACTGAGTCCACATTTATTGAGAAGTTGCCATAACATCAGAAATTTTCAAACTAAGTAATCATATTTACCGTAGTAGTAGAACTGAAGCCAAAGTTTGTGCTTTAGAATTTAATAATTATGCTTCTTATTGCGTTCCCCTCTTTTCCTTCTTCCTCCAAAACACAAAATTTAAAGACGTCCCTTTGCTGAATGAAGCACGAAGTCAACGAAACAGAAGAGGAACTGAAGGTAAAACTCCACGAATTCTTGACCTCCGTTCTAGATGGACGTGTGTGATAAGTTTCAGGGTGCGGTTGTTTTGCCCTGGGGAATGAACCCGATTCTGTTTGGATAAGACAAGTGTGCTTCTCATAGATGGGCTGACTGATGTAAAGAGGAGGAAAAACTTCTTGTTGCCGAGAACTACTCAATGTAGCGACAGATTTGTTAAACATCCAATGGATTAGAGTGCATAATTGTGCTATTTTCAGGTTCTTATGGCGTATTCCAATACTGTGAACCACCTATTAAGAAGACAGTCTTTACAGCAAACCCTCGCCGTTTACTGTAAATTTCCGCGAAATGTAAAAATGCAAAAGACGAAACTAAGACCTAGTTTTCAAAATGAGGTCAGCATAACCAAATACTCACGAAACATTAAAATGTGCAGATTAATGTTTATAAACAACCACGACAAAAAAATCGTGTTCGTGTTTGCTGAAATGACCTCATTGATCCTTACAGAAAGAAGTCAGGGTGATCGAAAAGAGAATGGGCGCCGGTGGCGGAAGACAGACTGAAGAAAGACGTAATCTTCAATAGCTGTCTCCTTCTGTATGTCTGTATAGACTTTCTCGTATTGTGCCATGACTGCCTCCATCTTGTGCATAAATATAAGGCACGTACGAACGAAGTGATCGGCGTTCAAGAAGTGATCGATTACGTCATCCGTCGCCTGAAGACCTTTCGTCAGAATAATGGCAGTCACATTTGGCCTCCGAACAACAGCGAGAGAATCTTCTTCGTCTTCAGCGCGTGTCAGCTGCTCAATTTCCCCCTCACGCCCAGACTCTGTGGGCACCTCTCCTTCGCTATAGCACAAGTCAATGACAAACATCTGCATGTCTCATCTTCCAGCCGTACAATCAACGCTGTTTCCATCTTGTCAAGGAAGATGTCACGGTGAGTTACAAAAGAAATATACCTGCTGGACTGAATATTTGTCTGACCTTATATTTGTTCTTCTCAATTAAGAGAACGGTCCGTTCGTTTACTCCATAATGGCATCCGAATTCTAGTAATTCTCATTCCCTTATCGAACTTCTACGTCACCTCCACTTTCACTAACAGAGACGCCACTTACCTTTTCTTTTCATTCTTACGCTGTTCATCAGTACGAGGGGATGCTGATAAGTCCTTAGCCCGACCTACTTCACGATGTCGTAGGACGGAATCGATAGTGTCGTTCAAGTGCCGAATTGCAAGTCTTTTCTTGTTACAGAGGCTAAAAGGAAGCACGTCAGGCGACTCGCGCGATTTCAACAATATCGAGACGCGAGATGTAGTCACTTATTTTTTGCAAGGCAAGGCGCCGAAGGAAATTCACGCCATTCCGACAGAAACATTAGGGGAACATGCATCAACGTATGCCACCGTCAAAAACTGGGTGGCCCAGTTTAAACGTGGTGATTTTTCCACCTGTGATACGGTCGTCCTGGACGATCCAAAACAGTGACCACCCTGGAGATTATCGACCAAATTCACGAGCTAATCTTAGAAGACCACCGGATTTCGGCTAAATCAATAGCTGAGCAACTGGGCATCGCACGTGAGCTGGTTAGGTCCATCATTCATGAAGATCTGGACATGCAGAAACTCTCCGCGAAGTGGGTCCCAAAATGCCTGAACGCGGATCAAAAACGTCAACGGTGCCAGTCGTCTGAGCAAATTTTGCAATTTTTTTGGTGCGATCCAAATGGTTTCCTGTCGCGATTGATGGTCATGGACGAAACCTGGTTATATCACTATGACCAGGAGACAAAGCAACAATCAATGGAGTGGCGGCATAGCGGGCTCACCCCGCCCCAAAAAATTCCGAGTACAAAAATCCGCTGGATAAGTTCTCGCCTCGATTTTTTTTGGGATCAAGACGGCATCCCCCTCATTAATTATCTTCCAAAGGGCCAAACTATCAAGGCGGAGTATTACTCATCTCTGCTGGTGCAAATGAAGGACATTTTGAAGGAAAAACGCCGCGGGAAGGTCGCAAGGGGGTCTTGTTCTTGCACGACAATGCCCCAGCTCACCGGGCACTTGCAACCCAGTAGAAACTGGCCTACCTGGGCTTCCAATGTCTTAATCACCTGCCCTGTTCTCTGTATCTGGCCACGTCGGACTACCACCTGTTCCCTGGACTGAAAAAACAATTGAAAGGTCGCCATTATTTTCCGACGTGGAGGTTATCGCTGCTGCGGAGACTTGGTTGGACGGACAGCCTTCTGAATACGTTGAATAAATTTCGAGTTTGGTCGCTGTAACTTGTTTCCTTCCTGGTCGGGCTAAGGACTTATCAGCACCCCCTCGTAAATAATAAATATTGACTGTATCTAAACAGCTGTTTAGCTCGGTTTGTCCTACTTCTCTTTGATGCATCAGAAGGCAGCATTCTGCGCCATAAAATATTAAAAAACAATTAATTTAATTACATAAGTATTAATTATTTACCTATCCATAAAATAGATTTCCTACTGTCTTGCATCTTTTTTATTAATACTTATTTCCCATTTATTTATTCAAGAAAATATATCAGCTTATTTATGAAATATACAAAGAGGAACCCTGGCTATCACAGAAGCCACAAACGTAAGAAGCTTCTGAATGAAGCATAAGATCAAACCGCAAACTGCCAACAATATCTCATCACTGCACAGCAATAAAAAGTTTAAGAAAATTCTGTACTGATGAGGACATTTAAAAAAATGGAAAACGGTAACACCATTTATTTTCTGTGTCTATGAGTAATTATGAGTTTGCCTTGTACCATAATCACTACGTACAGGTATGTAGAGTGTAAAAATTGATCCTAGTTTGGTTTCTGTCTGACAATCCCTCGTTGCTGCAGCAGAGTTCTCTTGCAAGTCAGGTGAATGGTCAGTAGCACTGAACAATTGCGCGTCGCTATCGGCCATCGCACCGGAAGTGGCTGTACGTTTCCAGGCGTACAGCTGGCCATGACACAGGAAGTGAGCTACTCGGCGTGCGCGAGCGATTAGCAACAATATACTGGACCATATTTCGGGTAATAACCCCTAAGTTTCAATACAGCCAATACAAGAGCCCGTTGCTAGGCACGATAGTGAATCAGTTTGTTTCTGTCATTTTTATTCACCCCAGGCACTTAGGGGAATAAAGTTATATTTCCAGTAATTCGTAAACTCGATACTAAGTGGAGGTGAGTGGCTAATCTTATGACCCGCCAGCTTTATACCATGGCAAACAGCCTTCAATTCCCATCTAATGGGTGGGTGGATGGTCCTCAACCCCGGTCTGGGCATTTTAGAGAAGAAACCCCCGTTGCATCTTCCGGGAATCGAATCCCGGTTCGCCCAGTCCGTAGATTTGTCACCATACTGTCATCCGTTCTCCGATCCAGTGTCGGTTGCATATCCATCCACCCGCTATGTTCTGAACCCACTCCTCCAAGATCCATCATATTCTTATTCGTCCATATGAAAACATTTTGGGGCAAGCGGTGGCGCAGTTGGTTAAGGCACCGCGCTACAAGACGGAAGGTCGCGATTTCGATACCCGATGTTGTCATTGGAATTCTTCATTAACATAATCCTTCCGGTCGCACTATGGACCTGGAGTCGACCCGGCCTCTAACATAAATGAGTACCAGGAATATTTCCTGTGGGGTAAAGGCGGCTGGTGTGTAGGGCTGGCAACCTTACCATTTTCATGTGCTGATTTTCTTGAAATCTGCGAACCTCTCAACCTCCTGGAACCCCCAGGTCCTGTCCAGGCCTGTATAGTGATTGCTTTATGACAACTTTAAAAGGGCTTTAAACATATTCCTATTTCCCCATCATATCTACATGCCCAGCCCATCAGGATCACATCACTTTTGCCTAGCACTGTCCTAATAATACTGCCACATGCCCTGTGCAGATTGATTCCCCGTTACGTCACAAATTCCTCCGTCCAGTTTAAATACCTTTGGTTAACATTTTGTCCTGCCCACTTAGTATTCAAACACGTGTAAGCGAGACCACGTTTCACACCCGTAAAGCAAGTTACTGTACTGTGATTTGATTCCGATCTTCAAACTTGTAAAAGTTTATCGGCGGAAATAAATATCAAGTTTTTGGGAATTGATTCTTATAGAAATTACGCAACAAATCTTGTTTCTATTAATAAATATTGTAAACAAAAGACGTATGTGCACTTCGCGTGGCTTTTTTATGATTCAAAAGCAACATGACGTAAAACACTACCATTCTTTTGAACCCGCCTACTGGTGCTATTACTATAGTAACAAATCGGACTGCAGTATGTCTTTAAATATGCTTTTTTGTAGTATCGCCTGGACTTTTTACCGGAAAATTGAGGGGAAGATTGCCAGGAGCACGGCGAACACTGCCATCGTGGTATATCAGCAAAGGAGAAGACATAGAAGGGCAAATGGGTTTCGCCGATGGTGGCGGACCATTGCTGGACGGCAAGTAGTCCTTCTACTTCCTGCCTTCTGCACTCCAGTACAAATGGCAGGCGGAGAGGCCGCGCAGTTTTTCACGGCAAGCCATCAGGCGTATGTTAGGTTAACTTATACAGCGTGCGAGGCGTGTAATGTAAGTGTGTTAATTTTTCTTGGCAACTGTAGTTATCAAGCCTTCCAATGGCCATTGTCTGATTTTCAAGTGAGGCATTCCCGCTGTGTTTTCAATAACACTGGTCAACAAAGATTTTGGCCCATGAAGAAAAATGTCTGTTTCTGATTTTTTTTTGGACGTTGAATTCAAACATATTTCCAGAATTTCTCTATCACCCACACCTTTCGCTCCAGGTTAAAGGGCTGAAATTTTCTGCGCCAGGACACTAAGGTGTGTTTTTACTGTGGGCGCCATGAAGAATTCAAGGATTTCTTCTCCCAGGAAGATGGTGTAGTGTTTTGCAATAATGTTTGTTCCGTTATGGAAGTTCTTGGCCATGAATTTAACCCAGATCAGTGGCGCTTGTTCATTGAATCGTTAAAAATGAGCTTGGAGGTGGTTCTACTCCACAACAGAAATAAATTCCCCTCCGTTCCTTTGGCTCATGCAGCCAACATGAAGGAAATTTATGAAAGCATGAAGCTACTGTTGGGAAAGATTAAGTATGACGAATTTAAGCGGAAGTTATATGCTGATCTCAAGTTGTGGCACTGTTACTGGGAATGCAACTCGGGTACACAAAATACTGCTGTTTCCTGTGAGAGTGGGTGAGCCGGGACAAGAAGAATCACTGTGTAAATAAACTGTTGCTTAACGAACATCACTGACGCCAGAGGAGAAAAATGTCGTCAATCCTCCTCTTGTTCTTCCGAAGAAAATTTTTCTGCCCCCTTTGCACATAAAGCTGGGCCTCATGAAAAACTTTGTGAAAGGTATGGATAAAACCGGCCGTGGATTCGAATACTTGAGAAGTAAGTTCCCAAATGTGACACAAAAATCAAGGAAGGTATATTTGTAGGACACCAGATCAGGGAACTGATTCAAGACAAACCGTTCGATGAAGACCTGAATGAGACTGAAAAAAATGCATGGTTGTCTTTAAAGAGGATTTGCAAGGACGTCTTAGGAAATCACAAAGCAGTGAACTATCAGGATGTTGTGCAGGACCTGTTGACTTCGTACAAAGCTATGGGATGCAATATGAGCCTGAAAATTCACTTTTTGGAGTCCCACTTGAAGTTCTTCCCAGAAAATCTCGGCAAAGTCAGTGACGAACACGGTGAAAGATTTCACCAAGACATTTTGGCTATAGAAAAGCAGTACCAAGGTAAGTGGACCTCAAGTATGTTGGCAGACTATTGCTGGACACTGAAGAGGGATGTACCTGAAGCCAATTACCGGCGAAAGTCATACGCCTCTACATTTTAGAGGTACGCTTCTGCCTGTTTCATTAGTACGTAAAGTACTGTTTTGCACAAATAGAGTCCTCTGTATCTTTGAAACTCTGCCTGATAGAAAAATTCTGTATGCATTTCTCAATTCAGTATAACAAGTACTGCTTAGTTAACCTATTGAAGTTCGTGGGCCGAAAAAAAAAGTTAAATTTTGTTGTCCACCGGTGAAATCAATAGAATATATATATATATATATATATATATAATTACACTCTAAAAAACTTTTTATTAAGTAAGTGCAATTAAAAGATAAAAATGGACAACGAATTTCCAAAAAAAAAAATTGTATCTGTGATAAATATGTTATTAATGTATTTGTTTGCATCTATGATGTTAGAAAAGGGATATAAAAAATTACTTGGCTCGAGTTTTAAAATTATGCTACCACTATGATATTTTACAAAATAGGTTGAGATATACGGAATGGTGGATTAAATAAAAAACTAAATATTATTCTGTGGAAAAGAAAGTGTTTAGTAAACTTATTCTGTTTAGGGATAATATTTACAACGTAAATTGAACATCTGCACAGTCTTTTTAATGTAGATTCATTATTTAACACAAACTTCTTTTTGCCTGTCGCTTGTATTCCACGGCAGAGACATCTCTTGCCAAAGTCCAGCAGCAGTCGGCGAGCATTGCACAGTTCCATTTCCCTTGATATCTCCTCTCCATTGAAGAAATGTCTTGATGGAAAGGGTCTCCGTTTTCATCAATCACTGCACCACAATTCTCTCTGAAAAAATCCAAATGCGAGTGAAGGAAGTGTGTTTTTAGTGACACGTTGCAGCCAAATTTCTGGTAGCTCTGCAAAAGGTTGGTTACAAGCTCCACACAGTTTCGAGCCCTTCTGTTTCCCAAAAATCCTTTACTACAAATTTAAAACTGTCCCAAGCCGCCTTTTCGTCGCCTTGGAAGAGCTTGTCAAAGTATTTATCCTTGATAAGTTCTCGTATTTGTGGACCAATGAAAACACCTTTCAATTTTGCCTCACTTAGTCTGGGGAACTTTTCTCGTAAGTAAAGGCAGCTTCTTCTTGGTTCACGGCCTTTACAAAATGTTTCACCATACCAAGCTTTAAATACATCGATGGCAACAAAATTTTACTCGGTTCCACTAGTGGTTGATTTTCCACATTCATGGTTCCTGGTTCCAGAGATTATCTGGCAGGCCAATCCTTTCTTGAGTAATGAAGAGACCGAGCTCTGCTGTCCCTTTCACAAATGAAGCAGCAATATTTTGTGAATCCTTGTTGTAGTCCAAGTAGTAAGGCAATCACTTTTAGGTCACCACAGATTTGCCATTTGAATTTATCATAATTAATGGCTTCCATCAGATTCTTCATGTTGTCATATGACTCGTTATTATGCACTGAATGACCAACAGGAATAGAAGGTACGGTGTTGCCATTGTAAAGAGAACTGCTTTGAGACTCAACTTAGACGAGTCTATAAAGTGTCGCCAGTCCAGAGGATTGTGATTAATACTGAATGTTTGCATTAGGCCATCAATAGCAGTGCAAGCAACAAGGTTCCTTTCCACCTTAAAGAACAGAACTAAATCTTCGTGCTTTTACGAAACACTGAAATTCTGACATTTTCTTTCAGAAGGTTCCACTGTTGCAGTCTTGAACCTAACAGTTCAGCCTTACTTTTAGGTAAGTCGAGATCACTCATTAGATCAATTAATTCCTCTTGTGTAATTCGACGGAATTCGTTCAATTGAAGATCAACAGTAAAATCACCGACTGCCCACCTCACTAACTGACACTGTGCGAATGTGACCACTCAGGGAGTGCAGTGCTGACACATGTATCCCTTCCCAAGTAACTATTTTAAAATTAAGCGACACTTCATGTATCATGACAACTAGAGCCAAGAATTGAATTCTAAGGCCATATTTGGTTCCAGCACATTGAATTTAAGAGGAATCAGCTATTTAGGTTATGGATACATTTTGTGTGTTGACCAGTGTAATTAAACGATTATAACAGCAACATGTTTCGGCTCCTCTTATAGAGCCATCTTCAGGTTGAGCCCTAAAAATGTTATATAAAATTAGCAATGCTTCATACAGTACGAGTGTACGTTTACATGTTATTAATATTAGGAAGTAAAATATAAACGTGAATTTAATTACAAATAACATAGGTAATAAAGATAAAACTTCAAATCTTATTAGAAATAACATTTTATCTTTATTACCTATGTTATTTGTAATTGAAATTACATGTATTTTAAATTCATAATATGTATTAATAACATGTAAACTAGGACTCGTACTGTATAAAGCATGTACGTGTATATAACACTTTTTACGGCTCAGTCTGAAGATGGCTCTATAAGAGGAGCCGAAACATGTTGTCATAATCGTTTAATTATCTTTTAATTGAATTTACTTAATAAAATGGTTGTCTATTACTCTAAATTGATATATAAATATATATAAATATATATATATATATACACACACACATTCTAATGGCCACTTTCTGCTTCGAGCGTCCCAAACTCTATAAAGGGAAACACATTTAAACTCCGAAACAAGAAATAAGTATCAAAATTTGCTGTAAAGTGTAAGAAGTCTACACCAGGGAGTCTGTCAATAATCCGGAAGGCAGTGGATATATTCGCATAATTTATTTCCGCTTTCTACGTTCCGCACTAAAACTGATTCAGCATATTTCTCTGTCAGAACGTACGATATACTTTGCACGTATTATGGGCCAAATAGTTAATTAATTTTTTACTTACTTTACACTCATTAGTGAGATCTAATTTCCCAGCATTTTCTTCAAAGTTAACATTACAGAAACTTTCTCAACGAGCAACTGTTTGTCAGTGAGAAACTGTTGTATGGACCGTAATTATAAAAGAATGTTACCAACACAACTTCAGGGCCACATCTTCACAAAATGGAGTCTCTGTGAAAAATAGGATACATAACCAAGAAGCATGACACTATAAAGTGAGCACAAACAGGACGGGCAATGTACGTATAACGTAACGTTGAAAGCGTTCGCGTAACCATTGTTGTCGTGGCAAAACAGTAAGTATTACATATTCTGAGTATGTGTCTTTAGGCTTGGTTATTAGCATGAAAAGCGCATGCGTCGTATTACGTTTACATCTGTGGCCTGTCTGGCTTGGCTTGTACCAAATGTTTCCACATTATCTCATAAAAGAAACGATTTTAAAAAAAATATTGAACATAATATATGTGCTTTGATTTCCTCTACAACTTTTGTCTGAAACATTTCTCAGTCTAGCAAGAAACGAACGAGACTTTATTATAACTGTACGTTGGTCTTCATGTAAAGTACAAGTGATTCTTCTCGGATTTTAATGGAATTTGAATTTTCTGGGCAGATTTTTCGAAAAGTTCAGAAATATCCGACTTCACGACAATCCGTAAAGTGAAAGCTGAGGTGTTCCATACTGACGGACTGACATGACGCAGCTAACAGTCGCTTGCCTAAAAACTCAACAAGTAACTGAAAAATAGAAAGCGCCAGGAACATGAATATGAAAACTTCCATTGAGAAACAAAAAAAAAAAAAAAAAAAAAAA
>Ga0123354_10004880_pt1 | contig 19229 bp, 9 predicted proteins | sample TergutLab28metaG_2_FD_97872 | JGI IMG/M metagenome (GOLD analysis project Ga0123354, IMG submission 97872) | Labiotermes labralis P4 segment gut microbial communities from Petit-Saut dam, French Guiana - Lab288 P4 | ecosystem: Host-associated > Arthropoda: Insects > Digestive system > Gut ...
ACTCTTTGGCTTGGCTTGGCTTGGCAAAACTAGTCATTCTTCATACCTACCCGCCTATGAAGATGGAACAGACAGGGTGTTCCGAAACGTTGGCAAATAAAATTCAGACACCGGGGAATTACCCAGAATTAAGCATACAACCTTTTCTCTATGTCAAGCTGCCATTTAAGAAATTTCGCATACTGTGGAGAATAAGCTAAGCATAAGATTAATCATTTTTTCCATAGGTGAAATTACGACGTGCAGTAAGCCGACATCTAAGCTGTACTTAATACAGGCTAAGCTTCTTCCGTATCTCTATCTTATTTACACTGCAATTGCATGCACGCCTTATTCCACATTCACTCTCCAACACTATGCAAGTAGCACAAAATTGATAAGAAACAAGATGCCAACGCGGTCATTGTTCATGATATAATTTAAGTGTCACTCAAGGCCTGGTTTCTAGTCTTCTATATTACAGAAACAATTTAGCCAGTTATCGACTAAGAGGCACATCTACTTCCGCGAGTGAGCAAATATCTAACGCAGTACGAAAAAACACAGATACACTCAATTTAACCTTTTGGCGCCGGATTTTTTTTAAATTTTAGCACATCCTGTATATAAAATGTGAATAATACGGGAACCAAATATGTTAGAATTATGAAACAAACTGCATTTTGAAGAGAAAGAAATGCAGAATACATACCATGTTTAAAATATTCAGTACCTATATTTGTTGAATAAATATATAAAATGAAACTTTAGAGGTTAGCGGTGCGGTACGTCCACTATAGTTGACATTAGGCGTCTAAAGGTTAACTTACGAATCTGAAACGTGTCTTCCAGTTCACAGCTTCTTAGTGGCCTGTGCAGGGTTGTATCACCTCTTTCCACCCCAGATTCTCACTGCTGAATTGTTATGACTATGTCGAAATTACCCCTTCAAATTCCTTGTAAATACTCGATCTAGTTGTCAGTGCCATTAACATTTCCTCTCAATAATGGGGCAGAATATTTCTCTGAAACGACCGTAATCACCACACCACTATCACACACGATAGAACAACCAAGACAACAGGACTCTATATTTTCGTAGTAGCGAAAACCTCATAGGGTAAATACCCACACTTGTATCGGAAAAAAAGTCAGGCATCTCAATGAAAATGTAAATATGTGTTCAATTTTTAGAGAATGAAATCATCAAGGATAATTATTTTGATGGATATTCGGTGCATGAGACAAGGATACAGTTTTTTTTAATGTTTTGCTGACCATGCATCTCAGCATAATCTTAGTAATTGACCAACTAAATGCACAAATTCTTGTTTTATAATAAGTTTATTATATTCCTCTAAATGTTTCGAGCACCGGACGGCCACCTACAGAGCGTGATAATACTAGATGCTGTATAATACAATTTTGACCTCCTGATGATGAGCATATAGTGCTCGAAACATGTAGAGGAATATAATAAACTTGTCATAAAACAAGAATTTGTGCATTAAGTTGGTCAATTACTAAGAAGGATACAGGGTTTTGGGAGAGAAACAAATTTAAAACTTCGATTTCTATTGTAGAATAAACACAAAATATGTCTTAAAGGAAATATGTTGTCATGATACACAATGGAATCAACTGGCTTAGAAAATGGATGCGTGGCTTTGTTTGTGAATAAAGTAACGAATGTTAAGTTTTAGTTTTGCGTCGTCATGTAGATGGGGTTTCCGTTCTTCTAGGGGAAGATGATTCGTCACTGAGTAGTGAGTTTTCGACGTTGCGGGCCTGGGCAACGTAGTGGTCTGATATTCAAGGATCGCAATGTCCCAGAAGATGAGACCACTACATTATCTCTAAACATCGGTATGCATGTACTGAGTCTCAGACCAGAATAATGGATCCTTCAAAGTAATGAGCCATCGGGTTCAGAAAGGACGGAAAATTTCTTGGGCAAGTCAACTGATATCAGCTTCTCAAACAGTCTTAGGACTGTGTCTCACTAGGACGGATGTCTTAACACAAGATATACATGTCGCTGTTACTAACAGAAGCACTGTGAAGATGTAGATTGTGACCAGTTAAGGTATCCTAATTTTTTGTTTGCTAGTTTGTAATACAAAATATAAAGACATACCGATAGGTACACAATATTTATCACTAACTTCCTCTACAATGTTCTTATTATTATTAATATTATCAAATTACTGCAATTATTTAATAACACTCAACGTTACGCTTTACGCACATCACCTCACTCCTTTCACACACTGCTACGTCAGTCACAAATAACCAGACGAGCTATAAAAATCTACTGATAAAACGCAGTTTGTCTGATATTCGAACAGGTTTTTTTTTCTACGCGTGAGTCCATATAGTTTCTGCTCTGCCAGCTTTCTTTTTCAGTTCCCAGCCTAGCATTCAATAAACTTTGTTTCTTTTGTCACTATTCTACATTCAGCACCTAAACATCTCTAGCAGATTCTTACCACAAAATTTTACTTACTTACTTACTCCATGGAGCAGAGTCCTTCTTGAGAAGCTAACTGGTTTGCAGCTAGTCAAGAAATTCCCCGCATTTCACGGAACCCCAAGGTTCATTACCGCACTCACAAACGTCCGCCACCTGTCTCTATCCTGGGCCAGCCCAATCCTGTCCACATACCCACATCCCCCCTCCTGGAGATCTATCCTAATATTATCCGCCCATCTAGGCCTAGGTCTCCCCAGTGGTCTCTTTCCCTCCGGTTTCCCTACCAAGACCCTATACACTCCCCTCTCCTCACCCATACGCGCCACATGCCCAGCCCATCTCATTCTTCTCGATTTTATCACCCGCACAATATTGGGCTAGGAGTACAAAACTTTACGAACCAAAATTACGTATTAATAATTTGTTGCCATCTACTGTTGCTTATGAAGTGACACATTACAGCGCATACAGTAAATGTTCAAAGCGTGAATGACGCAAACCACAAAATTATTGGAGAAAGAGTAAACAGAAAATGTTTCAAAGTAAATATAATGTTTACCGTCATCAGTTTCACTAATTCCGAACAGCCCGTGCGTATGCCCACGGAATGTCCTACGACCCACGGATAATAAATCTACTGGAAACAAGTACACATTTATTATGTATAGGAAACTACTATCTATTCAGAAAAAGTTATGCGGCTATGAATAATTTTATTATCTGTAATGCGCTTGAAAACTGAAAGTACTCTAGGCCACATAAATTAGGTCACACAAGCTGCACAGTTAAAGATCTTGGTAAATTGCTGTGAATTTTTATTTTTTAAAAAATGTAATGAAAGTAAAATGGTGAAAACACTTTATTGGTCCAACAGATGCACAAATATATAATTCGTAGATACAATTAGAATTATTATAAAATATTGTAACTGGCCAGGGTCCGTAGTTCAAATCTCGGACTAGGCAACCAAGAAGGTGAGATAAACTGGTCGTCAGCATAGGGTAGTTCATATATTGAAAGGGAAGAGGTAAAGTTGGTGTGCACACGTGCACTTGCCAGGCTATATGAATGAGAATGCTGAGTTGCCCCATACACATATGAATTGATTCTCTGTTTGCGATGTCAGCTACGGGCAAGTGTTCACTGTTGGTATCTGTATCACTAAGGCTTCGGAGGTGGTCAGTTGTGCGGAGACGAACGCTGTTCGCTGCTAGATGAACAACGAGCAACCAAAAGTTGTTGGTTCTGGAACCAAAAGTTGTGGTGTTCGGACTTCAGTGAATAAAGAGTACTGAAAGAGCAAATCACTTCTTATTCCCCCTGCATATTCCTTGAGAGGGATCCGTACCTACGACGAGCTACAAATAGTTGTAACTGAAGTCGGGCAAGTCAGACAGACGGTTACAATATTTAAAATATTTAAAATTTCTCCAACATGTTTCGGATCACAAGGGATCCAACATCAGGGAGCTCTATACAGTGCTTTGCTAAAATTACAGTAATGGTTCTACTGCGTCGGTTGATATGGACGTAGTCATGGCAGCATATTTGCCCATGGTGCGTGTGTGAACTGCACAGTCTAGAGAAGCACTGCCTAAGGAGTGTCAGGTAGGTCACGTGGTATGTCCTCATACCACTTAAACTACCTGACACTCCATACGCAGTGCCTCTCTAGACTGGAGTGTCAGGTAAGTTACGTGGTATGAGGACATACCACGTGACCTACCTGACACTCCATAGGCAGTGCCTCTCTAGACTGTTCAGTTCACACACGCACCATGAGCAAATATGCTGCCATAGCACCGACTACGTCCATATCAACGGACGCAGTAGAACCATTACTGTAATTTTAGGCAAGCACTGTATAATGCTCCCTGGTGATGGATCCCTTGTGATCCGAAACATGCTGGAGCAATTTTAAATATTTTATAATAATTCTAATTGTATCTACGAATTATATATTTGTGAATCTGTTGGACAATAAAGTGTTTTAATCGTCATTGATGCACGGCACAAACATAAAAAAAGTAATATGGTGACTGAAGGTATAAGGTCAGTCATTCTTATCTTCGGCGTAAAAAAGACTGTACAGATACATTGGTTATATAAGAAAACAAATGATTCTGAAGTGAATAATATCAGTCATTCTCTGAATTTAAATTAATTTCTTTGCAAACGTAAGTCGAAATTTTTTATAGTTAGTAACTGCTACTTTAACAGCTCAACAGTGGCGAAGAATTACCTATATTTTATTTTAACTGTTCCTGTACCCTGATTATTAGACACCGATTTATTTATATTCCACAACAAGGTCCTTCTCACTTGAAGGAAATCCTGCGTATTTCTTCAGCGATGTTAGTGGATCTTTTTCGACCTAATTCCACTACGGCGCTCACACAAAATGAAACACACACGTCAAGGAAACTTCTTACAACGGGCCCACATCACCCGAACTCCATTGACACAAATGCACAAATTGTAGATATATTTTCCTTTCACGCCACTTAAGTGTCAGCACGTCACGTGATTAAGATAACTGACATTTACGTAACTTATTACTGCGACATAAGAGCATAAAGTAATGCACCCATATGCTTTCCCTTGGTCTCATAGACACCGATACAGTAGTGCGAATTTTTTATTTGTATCCATATTCCTGGCGGCGTGTATACAACTTTACACTGACTATGAAGCATTATAATTACCGAAATAAATTATCAGAGAGTTATTTACACGTTTACTGAATCAGGTAGCAATTAATTAATTCTCGGAAACATACATTCGACAAACAGTGTGTGACAACGACGTGTTTATTAATCTGGCACCACAGACGGTCTCCCACGAAAACGCATATGAAGCTTCGAGTTTCATATGTATATAACGCTTTCTATTAGCAAACAAATATCATTTTCTCAAGCATCAGTTATTACGCTTAGAGAATTTATTTACCAAGGACCTTTAAAGAATCCCTGTTAAACTTTTGACGCCTAATGTCAACTATAGTGGTCGTACCGCACCGCTAACCTCTAAAGTTGCATTTTATATATTTATTCAACAAATATAGTCACTGAATATTTTAAACATGGTATATACTCTCCGTTTTTTCTCTTCAAAATGCAGTTCGTTTCATAATTCTAACGTATTTGGTTCCTGTATTATTCACATTTTATATACAGGGTGTGCTAACATTAAAAAAATAATTCCGGCGCCAAAAGGTTAATTACACAGTCGCTAAAGCGTTCATTCGCTCAGCGTGTCAGCCAGTCCATGGATTACCAAGATTTATTTTAAACACTTATCCCGTAACTCTGTAAGGAAGGAAGTTACTCAGTTCTTCACAGTCGGTTAGTTCGGCAATCAAGAGACTGTCATTACACATTCAGCAGGCTGGTGGCGATTCTTCGCCTTACAAATGCAGCCATCGTACTGATACTGTGCAAGGCAAAGCCAGCAAAATAATGTCGGCAAAAGATTCACCAGTAATAAACCTTGCATACAATCTCATGCAAGCTGGTTCACACAAAATATGTAGCTAACAGAGATGTTAATGGTGCTCGGTTTTTTTCAACCTTGTTCAATGTTCATGTTCAGACGCAAAGCAGTTGAATTGAATTGCTGTCAGTTTGGAGGATATGAAATTGAATTCGAAGGTTCGCTTCAGCTTATGAAGTGCATTCAGTCTGTCATAGATGTCCCATAAGAAGCAGGCAAGGAATCTGACAAGTGTGAAACTAATATCCCATTGGAGTTATAAATAATTCGACTTATACGTCTTGTTTAACTAACAGTCTCACGGGACACGGAATTTGGGAGACGAATCTAGGTAACACTGCAGGGCCAAACGCGATGTACAGAGACACTAATCACTTTCCCTTCGATTTGTTTAAAAGCTCCGTAACCTGACAATTTTTCAAAATCAAGGCACTAGAAAGTAATGCAATTTACGCCTCATGTCAGGTAACTCCAAGCAAACCAACTTTGTGTAACGTAATATTACGTTTGAGTTTATGTAAGGATATAAAATTGTAGGATCCAGAATTAAATTCGTCTGAGTATTTTTAGTACGGAATCTAGCGTAAATGTTGCAAAGCGTCAGGCATTGAACAGATGAAATATCCTGAAGGATATGAGAGACGGCCCACACAGTAATTTACGTTGAGCACTTTCGGCAACAAAGTACATCAAATGTTCTGTTTACGTGCTTTAACTCCAGACAGGATTGGCTGCTTTTCAAAAAAGGGAACAAAATGCACGCTATACACGGGACTATTGACTGAGTACGTAACTCTACATTTATCAGCCCAACAACATAAGAGAGTAAAGTACCATACAAAATTAATGGTCCTTATATCGACTTGACTGTGAATACGTGGAGGCGAGGTTCGTTAGTATTTACGAAAGTACAGGAACTCTGATACATACTGATGAACGTGATCTAGGATCGGTTGCCGGAGAAAAAAAACTGCGAAACTTTCAGAAATTAAAGCATGCGCAATTAATTAAGCAAGGTTGGCAGGAAGTGGTGTGTGTGATGTTGCATAAGTCGACAGTACATTTTTAGATTAATGATTCCTTTTGAATTAGCTAGCCCCAAATGTAGTAGCATATAACGAATTGTAGAAGGGGGGGGGAGCTTATAAAATTTTATCGTATTAAAAGTATTTTTCCAGAATTAGCATGAACAAATTGGGGTAAAACTGACTTAAGTAAATAAGACAATCGAAATTCGAATGATAAAAACCACGCCCAGAACACAAGTACAGAGCGCTACTTCTGTGACACATTGTTAGACGTACTGTCATTTTCTCTGCAATTGGTTTGTCCGAATAATGTTCAATTACAGTATGGTTTTCCTCACTGGCTTTTTCTCCATAGATAAAAACAAAGAATGTGCCAGCAATTAAAAAAAACATTACTTCAATTTCGAGAAAGGAGGATGATGGAGGTAGGCACCATATCACGTTTAAAACAAATGATAAAAAGGTAACTTCGAAAACAGCTTCTCTGGTGTAAATACCGGCTACTTCATTGCTGTTAATTGCTACACGACCCGGTGTCAAAAATGTGATATTGAAAACTACTTTCATAATTAAGCGGCACCTATTACTTAGCTCTAGTGTGAAATGACTGGGTGACAAGAGGGAATTATAAGCCTTGGATTGCGCTCTAGATGCCTTTAAACAGCACAATATGCCCTGAACGAAGTTACCAACAATTTCAAATAACCTACAGGGGCTTGTATTTTTGCAGCCAAAACCGGTCTGAACGAATGTACTAGAAATGTAAGGGCCTGCTCAATTGGCATTAAAGCACACACCTTTGATCCACTTCTGGGACGTCTGTGGAAAATGAGTACACTGAGTATTCTAGAACGGAGTACGAAGGTAAGTACCCATCTTGGGAGGGGCACAGAAGCTAATTTCAAAATGGAGTTTGTAAAAAGTTAAAGTGTTCACGTTACAGGCCCTGTGTGGCCCAGAGGTTGGGTAGAGGTATAGTTCTACTCTTCCATGACCGCGGCACTAGAAGGAGCTGAGTGGTCAACAACACGTCCCGGCCGCACTTTACACCCCGGGAAAGACCCGGTACTATTTTTACAGGAGGCTGGGTGGGCCCCAGCGCCGGTCTGGAAGGGCGGAAAATCTCGTCGCCAGCAGGATTCGATCCCAGATCGTCCAAGCCCGTAGTCAGTCCCTATACCGACTGAACAATGTAGTTTGTACCCCATGGAGGTACTTTGTGGCCGTAAGTGCTGATAGTTATGTAGCAGCATGCAATAGGCTTAATTGCTCCTTGCATCTCATGTCTTTTGGACGAATTACCTTGGTTTGAGTGCAAAATTCACTTCACGAGAAGGACAATTCTTGACAGCCCAGTCTTACGGCACAAGCTACGTCGAGGAAAGAAAACCACCAGTTCCGCAACTCCGCACACAAAGTTCACATTCTACTTGTTCGAAACCCACAGTGAAATGTTTGCCATAATTATGTTTAAAAATGATAACAGGAACAGGCAGTATAGTCGTTGATTGGTCTATAACAAAGCCACAAACGAAGTGACACTTAGGACATCGGATCATCATTACTCTTCTCTCTGCTCCTCACGAAGCTGCAACTGAAAAACGCGTATAATGTTCAGGGCTCTTTTGCAAACTGTCTGGAGTTGTCTGAGATCTAATGGGCACTATCACGGGGCAGCTGCCTATTGTCCATGACACGACTAGTGTTAGGAACTATCTCCCTCAACAAAAGAAAGTGGACACATGCGGTATTCTTGACAGAGAGTTGAAGACCCATCACTATTTTTTAAAATTTTATTTTCGTTGTTAAACCGTGCATGTTGTCGAGTTACTCAATTATTATACCAACCACTGCACATACATAAAATTTATAAAATTTAAACATTAAAACATTAAAACGTTCCGACATGTTTCGGTCCTAGGACCGAAACATGTCGGAACGTTTTAATGTTTTAATGTGTAAATTTTATATATTTGCAGTGGTTGGTATAATTGAGTAAACGTTCACTAAATTACATAGCGAAAAATGGATGATGAATTAGTGAAGATTTACATCAGTAGGTAGGAGATAATGGAATCTGTAAAAAGGGGCAAAGTCGCCGACATGCAGTGAGGACATAGCTGATGACACTTCCTTATGTTGTTAATGGCCACGGTAAAGAAATCTACAATGAGTACTGACTGATAGGAAGAGTGTTATATGGATGAGCCATGAGACTGAAATCTGCCAAACCGGACTTGCAAACTTCTGTCAGACAAAACTATGTAATAAGTCCTTTAAATGATCCTTATTTGCTTGCGATCAAGATTTCGTCTTCGGTATTCTCGACAACAAAGAAACCAGCCACTATATAATAATATATACAACCAACTAGATGCAACAATAACAATTTATTAGTAATTTCAATCAGCTCAACATGTTTCGGGCGACAATTTCGCCCATCCTCAGGAGCACTAGACTGTGTTTACAGCTGGTGACAAGGTCACCAGCAGGCAACATCGTTGGTACATTATACCACAAGCTGTAAACACAGTATAGTGCTCCTGAGGATGGGCGAAATATCTCCCGAAACATTTAAGCTGATTGAAATTACTAATAAATTGTTATTAGTGCATCTATTTGGTTGTCTATATTATTTTTATTAAATGATCCTTATTTACCTGTGATTAAGATTTCGTCTTCGGTATTCTCGACAACAAAGAAACCAGCCGCTATATATTATGTATTTAAGAGTATCTTACTCTTTCACTCAGGTATACGAGATGGCCGATTGGAAAACCTTACTTTTGAAGATGCCATTCCTTATGCCTTCCTGTGTCCAGACAAAGAAGCGGAATCATGCTGGAGAAACAAAGAGTTGGCCACCGGCTGTAGGACCTATTTACAGTTCAACAGAAACAAATAGTCGGTTTCAGGCTGGAGGTCCTGCTACATTTCAACAGAAGAAAATAGTCGGTTACCAGCTGGAGGTCCTGTGTACGGTTCAAAAGAAACAAATATTCGGTCACCGGCATGAGGTCCTGTATGCAGTGTGACAGGAGACAGTCAGCCACTGGCTGCACTTCCTACGTACGTTTCGAGAGAGAGAGAGAGAGACTGTTTTCCCCGCCATGTAGACCACTTCCTGTTGCACTTTTCCAATTCATCATTCTATATCCTCCAACCATTTGTCACTTACAGCATAAGGAACTGTGGGTAGATCTAAATAGAGCAAAAAAAACTGCAACCTGATATATTTGAAGCCTAGTCAGACCATTATCCATCTGTTAGAGCACATTCGAAACGTGATGGCCCACGCGCAGAAACCAGATTTGGTCTTTCAGCAAAACGGACGAGTCCATTTATATCTGCGGGGGGGTCAGTTCAGTCGACTACTGGCAGTCGAGGAGTGCGGATCAGCGGATACACCATGTTCCGACGTACAGTGCAAGGCTGCTGGCTACCCACTCCATTCGCATCTTCCCCCTGAACTTCCCCTCCCGTGCGTCACCGTGTGCCATCAGTTTCCGAACGGCCTATACTACGGATCTTTCTCGAGGGCCAACCTGCCGGAGGTCGAAATGACCAATGAACTTCAATTAATGCTGATATTTTGAATTAGCGCAATTTTTATATCTAACAAATGAACGCTGCTTACGCCAAGAGACACATTTAATTTTACACCAGGCCGGTCTTAATGAATGAGGTAAACTATCATATTCCTCGGTCTGGGCAGGTGACGTATATGGGATGTGAACTGAGATGTGATTGCGAAACACAAAAAAGTCAGTCTTGTGTCAGACACGAATACACACGACAACAAGTGCATGTGGCGTTTTGTATTGTGATACGTGCAATTTAAATATAGGCTCCTAATAATGACGTGTATCGGTGTGCCGGTTGTGGCAACACGTCAAGAGCACAGAATGAACAATTGATCAATCAAAATCCGTATTTGATACTGGCGTGGAATTGATTTGTAATCCACTTAGTACAGAAAACCGACGATTAACAGGGCCATTAGTGGTGCCACACAGGAGATTGGATTGTGTTACCAACAATCTGCGGTTCTTCCGATGCTATATAGAAGACCAGTAGGCTAAAAATTTTATTACGTATACACCGGGTCTCTAAAACCGACAATTTAAAACGGATAAAATTTGTCTTTTTTAAATGAAGCCAACTAGGTGCATACTACTTCTTAGTATACTTATTTCAGCTTCTCTACATGTTTCGGGCAACTATGTGCCCATCATCAGGAGAACTTACTGTATCTATGCGAAACTGGTATTTTTCGTTCTGTATGGGTGGCTGTCTGGTCTGCAGACCAGAGAGTAAGTTCTCCTGACGATGGGCACATAGTTGCCCGAAACATGTACAGAAGCTGAAATAAGTATACTAGGAATTAGTATGCACCTAGTTGGATTCATTTGAAAAAGATTATATAGGGATGCGCTGTCAATAAAATATAAAATTCGAAAAAAAATCTGAGTGACGTGGGCAGACCTACGCAGATAATTTGGCATTATGTCGCAAATCGAATAAGTGTGGGTAAGCTGCAGACAGCAGAAATGTGATACCTGATGCTTGCAAGATGATTTATTTTGTCGTCCTCTGGATGCGCCCGAAACTTCGTAATCAACTCTAAGTCTAGACGTTGTCGTGAACCGAAAGATCAAAATAAAAAAAGAAGAAACGTAAAAGAATGGGAAGTGTGTGTAGCAACGACACTCGGGCCATGAGCGATCCTATATAATGAACTGCTTGGCTACGACACAACGTAATTTGGTAGGTAGGAGTCAAATTTGCGGATGAACAGATTGGATTTATCTTCTATGGACATCGAAATGCTAGTGTCCTTTTACCAGACTACACGATGTCAGAACCCAGATTACCACTAAATGGATCTTCACCAAAAATCTTATATTTTCTGACAGTCGCAACACTGCTCAAGAGTCTGATAGAACGAACTGCTTAGGTGCTCTTCATTTTAAACATACCCAGTCTGGCTTTGGGGCCTAGAAGGCACGAAAAAGTTGTGTGCAATAGCAAACCACAAAAGCAGTGCATAGTTAGTTCCAAATCGTTCTGCCGCGCACGCGGTCAACCGCTCTGATGCCAAGAGGGAGGACAATGATCCATTGTAGCTTCTGACAACTGCAGACACGTGTATATTCAGATACATAGGTACATGATGTGGCTTAGCTACCAGCCTTAGATCATAAATTGTCAACAAAAATGATATGGAACTGACAGAATATTCGGTCATATTTTGACGTTAAACGGCTAGATCTATCTTCATACTCTCATATGAACTATGTGAATAATCCATAGCAAGTACACAGAAAAATTGTATACCCATGAATTAAAATTTAATGTTTACCTACAAGGAAAAAAACGAACTGCCACATACCTTTTGGCGCCGGAATTATTTTTTTAATTTTAGTACACCCTATATATAAAAGTGAATAATACAGGAACCAAACATGTTAGAATTATGAAACAAACTGCATTTTGAAGATAAAAAAAACGGAGAGTATATACCATGTTTAAAATATTCATTACCTATATTTGTTGAATAAATATACAAAATTCAACGTTTAGAGGTTAGCGGTGCGGTACGACCCCTATATGGGTCGTTAGGCTTCAAAGGGTTAACCTTTTAAACGCCTATTTAAATCCCATCTGCCCTTTGCTAGCATTATTCGGAGCTCACCATATTCTCCACGTTAGCAGGTAAATGGTTAAAATAGTAACACGTAAAGGTAAAATAGTCCCTGTATACAAAACGAAGGCGTATGTGGGGAGAAGAAATAGAGCCTCACGCACCCCTAATATAGTATTAGATGAAGAATGACTAGTTGCACGTCTCGGTCGCTTTGCTTCAGGTTCGCACTAATAGACGGTACAGTGCACGCCGGAACCCAGCTGGGTGATACGGAGAAGAGCAAAACCTCTTATTTTTGCCGGGAAACGAACCACGATTCCTCAGACGTTCATCCTACAGCCTAGTCACTAAATCGACTATGTCATTCCGACTAAAATATCCATACACAGTAGAAATAAATACGGACTCATCTCCTCTTAGCGGTAAATACTTTTAAACTATGATAGTGGGTAACGTGGTAGGTTCTGTTAAGTATGGTAACAAAGAAGATATGTATGTAATCCATTCTATGACCAATGTACTTCTCTCTTCTCAGTTTTTAAGTCACTAAAGTTGATTCCTTCAGGACAGGAAATTGCGTGTTCAGTAACAGCGATACTGAACAGTGACAAAACAGCAAAACGTATACTGTGACAGACCGTGGCTTACCACGAGTGAGCTCGATCTGAACACATGCGCGAACTCATATAGATAACAGGCGAGAATAGTTTTGAAACATAATTCAATTTATGAACCAAAAAATGAACATATAATTTCACATAAAACACTTTTAAAACATTTTAAAACACTCCCGACATGTTCCGATCTTGTCAGATCATCAACAGGGAGCTTTGTTACTTGCTAAAGTTATGTTACACTATTCACAATTCAATTGGTATTTGCAAACGAGGTGTTGTGGCAGCATATCATGTTGTGTAGGAATGTGTTGTGGAGCTTCGTACGAAGCACACCGAGCCACTGCTCCACAACACATCCCTACACAACATGATATGCTGCCACAACACCTCGTTTTTTAAATACGAATCGAATTGTGAATACTGTATCATAACTTTAGCAAGGAACAAAGCTCCCTGATGATGATCTGACAAGGTCGAAACATGTCGGGAGTGTTTTAAAATGTTTTAAAAGTGTTTTATGTGAAATTATATGTGCATTCGTTGGTTGATAAATTGAAGTGATTCTACAAAAAATGCACGGTGCTACAATAAGATTTATATTTCAAAACATAATTCAAGACGATGTACGTTTACGAGCTACTCAGCTACTCGGCCCTTTTTTATGCCCTAGTTGCTTTGTTGAGAAATTTGGTGTAAACAAAAAATAATAATTCCATCAGAAACAGGAGGTTAGCCTAAGATAAAGTAATCAGCGAAAAGGCGTTAAGCCGAAAATGAAAGAGCGCAAATTTAAGATGGGATGTTAAATGGCAAGGGGCTTTCAAGCAGAAAGGCCTAACATAAACGGGCGTGAAACGATGGGATGTGTTTAGTGATTCCTCGTCGAATATGGTGTCAAGAGTATTGATAGCGGCGTTTTTAATGCAAACACGAATTCTTACTGCACAGATAGATTTACAAGAACGCGAGGACACTTAAAGACCTCAATTCCCACCCCCCCCTCCCCCCGGCTGAAAACATATTTCAACCATTTAGCATTCGCACAGCACATTAGTTGGGCAGCTGATACTGCCTCTTTCAGAGGCAGTTTAGTGACTTCTGGCTGTTTATCTACGTGTACTTAAATTTTCCAGCCTTCGGCAAATTTTCCATCATATTTTATGGACTCTATATTGTTGGATTAATTGCTGTATGTTCCCCATACAAACAAGCTCGGTCAATCGCGCAAAGATAGAATGTCAGTAGGCGAAACTTCAGGGCGCAAAACCGCACTGTACGAAGGGTTACTGTGCAGAAGGTTGACTCCCTTCTGTCGACACGAATTGTGCTTTTACATCAGACCACATAACAATGGGAACATTCTACCAACTAGGTGAACAAAATTTCAGTATTACCAGATGTCCAGTTTTCCTTACTTTCTTCACGAACGACAATTTCGTGTCTCACTCTGCAGACGTTCCTATCGGCAGTCATATTTCAAAGACAATGATGCCATGGAATTCTGATAATGATGTTGATGGCGACACGCCGTAATGAGTTAATCAGTTTTGTCTTCATCATATCGGCAGGATATTTTAATTGCATCGTTGACATGCAGGGGCCATTTCCAACTAAGAACACATATTTCATATTTTTATAGAGGCACAGAATATCAGAAATTTGTGAAAATGTATCTTAAAATAGCTCGATTATGAAGACAAATTGTAAGAGTAATTTTCACTCCCTTTCCAATTATACATCTTACAAATATATAATAGCTAGACCATTACTACTGTATGGCAGCGAAACATGGGTAACCACGAAGAGAGACATGACTCGCCTAGAAGCTGCAGAAATGCGCTTTCTAAAATGTGTTACGGGTTACACAAGGCTGGATAAAATAAGAAGCGAAGTCATAAGAAAAGAACCGGAGATCTCTGGAATACAAAACGTGATACTCAAATACAAACAAAACTGGATCAACCACCTTGAAAGAATGGACAACTCCAGACTCCCGAAACACGCCCTCAACTACAAACCTCGAGGAAGAAGAGATCGTGGAGGCCGCAGGAAAAGATGGCAATGCGTCGATGCCGGGACAGATCAAACGACCTAATCCATGGAAGAAGAAGATGATGATGACAAATACATAAAAATATTTCATATAAGGACAGCAGTATACCCGCAATTACTGTTGTGCGGTACATTCGGTCTGTAAATTAACCGTGTAAGTGTACTAATTCCCTTTACGTTGTTCATCACGCTGTGTTTTATATCGACATTCACCAACAATTTTCAGAGAAACACAGATATTTCATTTATTAACACAATGGACACATACATACGTTTCGGCCAACAATGAGTCATCTGAAGATGTCTCCACAGAAAATTCTACATTAATACACTGAATATACCGAAAGTTTTAAAAATTTGAATTATCCTACTGACAGGTAAATGCAAATTCAACACTCATCTCCTTCCCATTCTCTCTGTTTATACCACCATCAGTGTGTTTTATGGTAGTCGGACAAAGAACGACCTGACTAGGTCAACATCCCTGATATCGCTAAAGGACGTACGTTACAAATGACAGTAATAATGAAAAAAATTACGTATTCGAAGATTCAGTTCTTCTGGGATGTTACACTGTATCGTTAGGCTAATATTGCGGGACGCTTCGGAGGATTATGGCGCCTTCATCTTCAAGGTCAAAAAGTCAAAGAAGATTCTTCTTTAACTGTTAACCCTCAAGATAAGGGCACTAAAATACCTCGAAGTGTTGTAAAATATTAACCCAAAGACACAGCTTAATATCCCCTAATACTTCAGGAATTTAGGAACACCCCAGTGATGACCTCAAATCTCGCAATTCAGTGATGCCAAGAATACAAAGTATTATTTTGTTAAAAAGTAACTCGTCTGCAGTGAAGTAGTTGGGCCTGTAAATAGAGTTACTGTATAAATTTATACTGAGTTTTAAATATACAGAACCAAAATTTTTCGTCTTCCTTGGTATGGATATGAAACTTACTGTATTAAGCTGAGGGAGGAATGTAAGCCGAGTGTGTTCGGGAACAGGGTGATTAGGAAGGAAATTCATGACCTGCACTCATCACCAAATATTATTCGCGTAATAAGATCAAGAAGAATGAGTCTGGCAGGTTAGGTAGCACGTATGGGGCGAATGAAGATCGTGGTTCCACAAAATGCGAAGAATTTCTTGACTCGACACGACCTGGTGTTATGAAGTGAACTGAAACATTCCAGATTGAATAGGTGTAAAGTCCCGGTTCGCGGACCACCGGTTAATACGCAATGCTCTGTGTTACAATAATGAGAGCTACTCATATTTTATTCCCCTGAATGTGTAAATTCTTATATTTCCTTTCATACGAACACTGTATTCAATTTTGATAACTTGCTTTCTGCTCATTAAATGAAACAACATCCATTAGTACACACAGCCACTTCGGAAGTTTGCAGGGGTAACTTCTATATGGTAGCGTGATAAAGCCAAGTGTGGGTTGACAATGAATGGCTGGCTAATGCTGCTGCTGTAAGGCGTGAGAAGTGTCCAAGTTTACAGCCATTATACTGCTACAATCTGTTGGACACTTACTGTAAGAGAAATGGTTCGTTCTCAAACCGGATAGGTCACACATTTCTGTCCGATTCCCTTTGTCACATTAACTGCTTGTGTGGGTACGCAAAGAGACCTAACGGAAGAAAGTTTATGAAACACACAGTAGCAAAAGACACTGTACTGTGTGAGGAAATGAGATTTCTTCTCCAGGAAATTAATTTGCAGCATTCTCAGGCGTGCTTAACAATAAACCTTACGACTTTACATCAGCTCCAACAAAAAACGTTCCGTCAAGAACTCTAATGAACTTAGCCTACTAGTCGTTACATTTAAATTTTACTAAAAAAAATAATGAAGAATTTGCCAATAATTACAATTTATGCATCCAATATTACATTAAAATGTATTTAAACTGTTCATTATAATATTTAGGGGAGTCACCCTCTTTGCGTGCGGAATAATATGACTAAGGAACAAGTTTAGACAGAGGAGTATACTCCACCGAAGTGACAACAGTGCAATTACGAAACATCAAATACTTCAAATTAAACTATATAGTGAGAACTTACATAAAAAAAACGCCACACCTCATCCGTAGACAATGACAACTAGTTTAAACCTATTTCTACGAGTAAACAACTGAAAACGTACCAACCGTCTGCTATACAGTTATAATTTTATGCATAAAACGTTTCAAACTACTCTCCGTTGAAACACTATAGAATTTGAGTAATTGAACAAAGGTTGACCAACTAGATGACACTTGCTTTATTATCTACTGTTCAATATGTTTCAGACGTTAATACGTCCATCTTCAGGAGCTTGCGACTATTTGTTGCGTTGTGTAGGCTGACTTGAGGCGTGCTGGTGTTATTTAGCGGGATTGTCTGTTTGTGATATGGTATCCGAGTGTAGGCTGAACCAGCCTACACTCGGATACCACATCACCAACAAACAATCCCACTACATAACACCAGCACGCCTCAAGCTCATAAAGCAAGTGTCGTCTAGTTGGTCAACCTTTATTCAAATATCGAGATGATGCACGGTCCAATACGCATAAGATTCACTATAGAATTTCTACGTAGATTCAAAAAAATTTCTCTAGTGAAAAAGCCCTGCATTACTGGCACCCTCACGCGAGCGATAATAATTTCGCCGTACCTACAAAACAACGACGTTAAAAACAGACGATCTCCACATCACAGGAGTGAAATTCCTACATAATAAGCTACATATTCCGAAATTCTAGAAGTTTTGCAATCAATAAATATTATGGTATCATTCACTTATTACGATATATGAATGAGAAGATATGACTATTTAAAATCCCGTTCAACATCAATTACATAAACATCAGCACCACAACTATAAATATCGAGAATCCACTTTCTAATTTTTGATAATCATCTGGTTGTAATTTTACGTAGGTTATTCTGAAAGTAAGTACCGTCTGCGTATATATCTCGAGCATCCTCGAGACTGTCACTTTGCTCATGTGCAGTGACTTCCTCTATCAATTGAGAAGCCACAGACGCCATTTCGTGAAATTCGTATTATGTTTATGTTTGTTCCTTGCGTTAAACATGTTTTAAGACAATTGAAGGGGCCGCTGACTGTGAAATAGGTCTATAATTCGTTTTTTGAACCCTAGGAGCATGCTACCAAGTGAGATTCATCACCAGATCTGTCAAGTGTATGGTGACAATGCGATGAGTGATGGCATGGTTAGGAAATGGTTTCGGATGTTCAATGAAAGACGAGAGAACCTCCACGATGAGGTGCGAAGTGGGCGTCCATCTTTGGTGAATGATGATTTGGTTTCACAATTTCTGATCTGTCCCTTCACTTTCCTCAGATTTCAAGGACTCTACTCTATGTCATTGTCAGTAGTCATTTGGGTCGCAAGCGGCCGCATTCTATAAGGAGGGTATACAAAAACTTGTGCCCCGCTACTTTAAGTGCCTCAATAATGGTGGCGAATATGTGGAAAAATAGTTTGAAGAATGTAGGATCTGATAACAATAAAATTTTATGCGAAACCTTACTCGATTTTTTTACAGCGAAACGGTACTTACTTTCTGAATAAGTCTCGTATAATATTTTAAAGCCAGTTATAATTCCTGCAAACGTGAGAACGAAAACGATATCTCGCTGAATTTTAGATTTAACTTATTTTATGACTTACATTGTACAGCTTCTTCAAAATTCATACTTGTGAATTGATTATGGTCCAATAACAGGGGCCGAAACATGTCGTGACCTTAAATAATAATAATAAGTAACAAATACCTAGAGATATTAGTTGTGTTTTGACTTATTTAAACTTGTTCCTTACCCATACTGTTCATTATATATCAATTCTTAACACACTACGTATCCTATTTTCCCCCTTTCCTCTGGATAAGAAAATCAGCTGCTCGCTTCCGAT
>Ga0123354_10004881_pt1 | contig 19229 bp, 20 predicted proteins | sample TergutLab28metaG_2_FD_97872 | JGI IMG/M metagenome (GOLD analysis project Ga0123354, IMG submission 97872) | Labiotermes labralis P4 segment gut microbial communities from Petit-Saut dam, French Guiana - Lab288 P4 | ecosystem: Host-associated > Arthropoda: Insects > Digestive system > Gut ...
CCTGTGTACTGAACAGTCACCCAAAGAGAGTGACGATAACAGATGCTGTACTAATACAATTTGTCCTTCTGAAGATGAGCATAATAGTGCTCGAAACATGTACAGGAATATAATAAATGTATTAAAATAAAGAATTTGTGCATCAAGTTGGTAAAAAAGACTATCATTATATTATGATGCAGGTCAACAAAACACACACACACACACACACATATATATATATATATATATATATGTTTATATAAAGGTAAAGCAATCCCATTACAGGCCTGGAGTGGCCCAGAGGGTTCCAGGAAGTTAAAGTTCCCAGATTTCATGAAAACGGCACAGGACGGTGGTAAGGCTGTCAGCCTTACGCACCGGCCGCCTTTACCTCCAGGAAATGCTCCTGGTACTCATTTCTGTTACAGGATGAGTCGACACCAGGGCCATAGTGCGATTGGAAGAATGACATCAGCTGGGATCGAAACAGCGACCTTCCGTTTGTAGCACAGCACTTTAACCACTGTGCTATCGCGGCCCCCATACACGTATGTGTTTATATACATATATATTTTTTCATTTCTTATAAATTAGCAATCAGAATGAATACATCCCATAGGCTAATCTGATGGCGTAGGACTATTTTTGTAAGTCCTTCTAGTGGCAGGATAAGGGCTCTTCCAGTGAAGAAGCCCTTTCTACTTCATCTAAGGTCAATCGGTAATTGCCTTCTGAGCCTTCGGGTGTTGTAAGTTTGCAGGAGTGGTTGCAAGAGAGCGTTGGGATGAACCTCTAGTCGGTCATGATGTTTGGAGCTTCTTTCGTGTAGGACCGCGTTGATGAACGGGATGCCAAGATCATTGTGAAGCCTGGAATTTGAGATGTACCATGGCGCATCTACCATTGATCGGAGTATTTTGGATTGACATCTTTGTAGGATGGCGATACTGGATTTGCTAGCGCAATCCCAGAGCTCGATGCCATATGTCCATATATGTTTAATAGCTACCTTATATACTAGGACTTTGTTTTCAAGGGATAATGGTGATTTTCTGCCTAAGAGCCAGTAGAGCTGTTTGAACTTGAAGTCAATTTGTTTTCTCTTCTTTATTATGTGTTCTCTCCAGGTTATTTTTGCATCCATGTGCTGTCCTAGATATCTGACGGATGGTGAGTTTGGTATTATTATATTACTGAAGAGGACTGGTGGACTATGGCCTTTCCTTAACGTAAATGTGACTTGCGTTGATTTAGTTTCGTTTACCTTGATTTTCCATTTGGTTGCCCAGGCTTCCAGTAGAGTTAGGTGGTGCTGGAGGCGGGTTGATACAGTTATGGGATTTTCGTGACTCGCCAGTAACACGGTATCATCAGCAAAGGTTCCGGTTAGCGTATTTTCGGTGGTTAGTAAGTCTGTTGTATATACTAGGTAGAGCAACGGGCCCAGGACGCTTCCCTGTGGCACTCCTGATCGGATTGATATACATATATAAAAACATTTTTATACCGTCTTTGAAGCCAAACGATGGAAGAAATATACAGAGTAGAAGTTTACTAATGGCAAAGAGGCAGCAGCCAGTGAAGTGTGTCTGTCCATCCATAACAATAAATCTGTTAATACACCCACACTCCTTCTGTCTTTCTTTCTCCCGTCATCGAATCATTTTTACAGGTGGTTATGACAACGATAATGACGAGGAGGAGGTGCAGGAGGACGAAGAGGAGGGAGGGAGAACATGTGAATGTAACGTTAACTCAAGAGTATCCGTGACGTTACTGAAAAGCAAGAGATATTTAAATGGTTAAGACATGTATACATTTTTGGACCCTTTCAATATAAGACTCTCAGACTCCTGTCATTGGATTCTGTCCTCAGCCAGTTATTTCCAATCCACACCTTCGTATCCTACTCCTGTAAGGTCAATTTTTGTGCTATTTTCCCATCCATACTTAGGTCTCCCAAGTGATCTTCAGGTTTACAAATAAATTTTATATGAACTTCTCCTCTTCGTCTTGCCCTATCACAATTCGATTTCTTTTGAGTACCCTAATAACATTCAGCGCCGACATCGGCGGTCATGCGGTTGACAGCATAGTTCTGCGACCACTTGATTGCCTTGATCGCGGGTTGGAATTCAGGGCCATCCGCCCACAGTTCCACTTCTGGGCCCCCCCCAGCGGCAGGGGGCCATACTATGGATACCCGCACATATGGTATATTGCCGCATACAACACCAAAGCCGACTGTCTCCCTTCGACTATACGGACTATATGAGACGCGCTCTCTGGAAGGCATACCACACTCCACACCGACAGGAAAAAGTAGGGAACTGACTGGACACATTGTAATCGCGACCCTACCTCTGAGGCAATATTGAACGGCAACGAAACAGCGCTACCGCAAGGAAAGACACCGAACCTCCGAAGCACATATGTCTGAATCTGCAAGACAGGCTCTACTGACATACAAAACACAGCCTGCAGAGAAGTGGGGAAAAACACGATGACATTCATCAAACAATACTGACATCATCAAATATTCTGTAGTATTTTGACGTTTTGTTGATCGTGCATCTCAGTATATTTATCTCGGTATTTAACCAACTTGATGCACAAAATTTGTTTCACAATAAGTTTTATTTCATGCCTCTACATGTCTTGAGCACATGTGCTCATCATCAGGAGGTCAAAATTGCATTACACAGCCTCTGGTATCATCACACTGAAACAAGTGAGTGATCTAAAATTACTGAAATACAATTCTATAAATATGAGCAAATTTTACTACTATTTGCTCATATTTATAGAATTGTATTTTAGTAATTTTAGACCACTCACTTTTTTCAGTATGATGATACCAGAGGCTGTGTAATGCAATTTTGACCTCCTGGTGATGAGCACATGTGCTCAAGACATGTAGAGGCATGAAATAAAACTTATTGTGAAACAAATTTTGTGCATGAAGTTGGTTAAATACCGAGATAAATATACTGTAGTATTGTACTAGATAACTTGAGGACCAATAAACGAGTCATTAAAAAAAACCCACTGAGGGCTTGAATGTTCGTTTTTTATATGTATTTTGTATTGTGTAGGTAGCGACCTCTGCAACCATATTATCACTCTAATAAATAAAACAATAGTAAGCAGAGTCAATACTCAACTTTAATTAATTTTTCAGTTTAAATAATTATCAGCTACATGTTTCGGCTTTTTTCTGAAAAAGCCATCTTATGATTGCGTATCAAGCAAGGAACATGTATGTTACAGTGCTATAAATACTGAACGAGATCTCGTTGACATAACATTAAAGGGGTATCATATTTGAAACAAGCCGAAACATGTCGCTGATAATTATTTAAACTGATTATTTATTAAAGTTGTGTAGATAGTGTTTCCTATTATTTTATTTGTTGGTTTATTGTAACGCAACGGGGATGCCTTGCCTTAAATAAATCTGACCACTCGATCAGAGGAGTCTTACCGGCTGGGTTTGTTTAATTGTGCGTGATCTGGAAACTTTCACAATAAGGTGGCACAGGCCAGAGCTGGGCTGTTGCGGCACTCAAGAAAAAATAGCATTTAGTAAAGGATAGAAGAAACATTATGTTGTGCCTCATTATGTAGTTTGGTCTTTTTCTGTTACTCCCTCTTTCTTAATTTTAGGACATTATTTTCAAATATCGGGTCAAATGGGCAGTATGTGGTCCCAGAGGTACATAGCCTGCTGGTGTGTGTGTCATTAAAAGCTGGGAAACGCCATTTATTCTTGCCAAGTCCTATGCATGCATGTCCTCGCCATGACCCCTGGAAACGCCTTTGGACGGCTGAGTAATGCAAGGGCGAGACGCAAATTCCCGACGCGATAATTGGGACAAACCAGCTAAGGAAATAACCCCGACAGAAAATCCTAGGTCCTCCAAGACAATGGGGGTTGAGCACAGGGCCAGCAACCTCGTATTTTAAAAATTGACACGCTGGAAGGATATTGTTGAGAATGCCAAGACTGTACCAGAGCTGTAGTGCAGAAGAAGAAGAATAAGAAGAATAAGAAGAAGAGGAAGAATAAGAAGAAGAGGAAGAATAAGAAGAAGAGGAAGAACAAGAAGAAGAAGAGGAAAAAGAAGAAGAAGAAGAGGAAGAAGGAGAGGAAGAGGAAGCAGAAGAGGGAGAAGAAGAAGAAGAAGAGGAAGAAGGGGAAGAAGAAGAGGAAGAAGAAGACGAAGAAGAGGAAGAAGAAGAAGGGGAAGAAGAAGAAGGGGAAGAAGAAGAAGAGGAAGAAGAAGAAGAAGAAGAGGAAGAAGACGAAGAAGAAGAATTTCAAATATTCAATTTATAAAAATTCAATTTTATTTGTATATGAAGCCATGTGCAACGGTTAGTAGTTACCAACGTCTCGGAGGACTTGGCTGCCTCCATTTTCAAACCAATATAAGAAAACTCTTCATGGACTGCCTAGAAAATGAAGATTGCAAAATCCTCCGAAATTTTGGTAACCTGACACCAACTACATGGCGTCATGTTCCCGAAGACTTGAAGCTTAATACACCCATCTGTAAGCACGTCAACAATCGCACCGTCAACTTACCTTACGGCGTGGCACTGCAGTCAAGATGCGGTGCATCGTGACGAGGCTATCTGAGTGTAGGGCTTATGATGACATCACCAGATTTTCTGTCTTATCTTATTATTATTATTATTATTATTATTATTTACTGCAGTTGAATTTTCACTCGGTGGCAGTCGTCCTTACACTAGTAACAAATAAGAATAAATAGTGGAAATTAAGAACATCTTCGTTTTAAAATTAGACATCTTCTTTAAATTACCCACACATTTCCCGTGGGGCGCAGATGTTGTTCACAGTCACACAAAGGATCGCGTAATGCGCAGTTGAGAGCAACCAGCACTTGTAACAGGGACACAAGGCTAGTTGTATACAGGCATTATAGGAAAGGACCGTCCAGGTAATTGAAACCTCTCACAATAACGTACAAAAAGAATCCAAGGCCTGACATCGCGAATGCTCTGTAGACCTACTAAAATAGTTTCAAAGCCCATGGTAATTATGTAATTCCTTCTGGCAATTCTTCTTACGCCAGTGGAACCTTGAGAAAGAAGGCAACACAATCCTTCGAAACGTCGCGAACCACTCGCCCAACGATGCAGCGTAACACCCCAGAAGATCAAAGTCGTGAAGACCACCGCTGTGAAAATGTCAGAACTCTCAGTACTTCAGCATCTCGGTGAAACCACTTTAATGTATATTACTTAACGTTTTGTTGTGTCCACATAATGACCAATATCATCAAACTGACATCAGCAAAAATTAAACTGTCTCTGATAGGGTCTATTGGCTCTTGGCTACGCGAACAGAGGTTTTTACTACAGCCTGCATTCATAGCAGTCTTACTTTTTCTTTCTGTGCTCTTCGACCCCATTCTGGGGCATGGCCTACCCTTAGGGGTTTCGCGATCACACTCACTGGACACACACACACACACACACACACACTCGGTAGGACTCCTCTGGACGAGTGATCAGCCCGACACAGAGACTTGTACCTGACATAACAATACTCACGAGAGACAGACATCCATTCACTCTGAGGGATTCGAACCCACAACCCCAGCAAACGAGCGGCCGCAGACCCACGTATTAGACCGCGCGGCCACTGGAATCGGTCTCTAATCTTATACGGGTTGAGATTATAAGAACACTAGAAGGATGTACTTCATAATGCAGTTCAAGTGTGCTGGGAAATGGGCCGTGTGGATTGGCATCAATTCCGAGAGACTGGAGCCTTTATCAGCTGGTTGTGAGAAACTCTGACGTTTACGTTTCTTCCAAATAGTAGCTATTTGTATGTGTTATGCTGGGATGTTTGCATAACGAGGAGCTTCGAGATTTTTTTCTCACCAAACATTACCCTGGTGTTAAAATCAAGGAAGCTGAAAGGAGGCAGCACTTGAGGCACATATGGGGAAGAAACGAATTGCCTGCAGGGTTTTGGTGGGAAAACCTCAAACGTAGAAGCAATTTGCAGAATCTAGGTGCAGATGAGAGTGCAGTTCATCAACGTACAGGTACAGAAGTTGTGGAATTAATTCGTCTGGGTCAGGATAGGGAAATTGGGGGCTTTTGTTGAGATGGGAATGAACATTCAGGTTCAGTAAAATACGGAGAATTTTTGTCGACTTGAGGAAATACTAGATCCTAAAGAGAGACTTTGTACCGTCAAGTAGGTTAATTTGTTTTTATCGGGCGGTTTTTTTTTTTACAAAGCTGTTGAAATACGTTCGGAAAATTAAAACTAGAGATACCACTGAAAATGGAAGTAAAAAATAATTATGCTGTTCCTTATTCTTCTTGAGATAATTACAACCAAGAAACGTCACGGTTAGGAGAATACACAGTAGGAAGGTCTTTAGGAACTGTAAAGAGTGGCGATATTGATGTTATCAGAAATCGGCTGTGAAGTTACTTTTGCGCCATCCTGTATAAAAATCGAGCTTTAAACGTACAGTGTTTGGAGACGTTCGGAATTGTCGGTAATGGACCGAACATTGAGTTAGACAGAACAGCAGCAGGCCGGCAGGCAATGTGCAGGTGGAACTAGCACTCATCGCAATTAACCTAAAACGGTAGAGCGATCCACAGATAACGATATCAGTTGACTATGCACATAAAATCTGCAGATGTAACTGTGACGAGAACCGGTATGTGCGTGTAAGTGGCAACACTTTCGCGTTTACGTCGAGATGCTCATTTTGCAGCGCAGAAACTTTAGATGTCTGTAGCCCTGTAGCAAATAATACAGGCCTGTAGGAGGTACACACAGTTTCGGTAAGCTTTTACAACAAATGTAAATGTTGTGTTCTTCATCTTCATGGCTGTTCCGTGCATTTATAATGTAAAACCCTTTATTTGTCCCAACTAATGCACACAAATTTTTGTAAATGTTAAACTGTTAAAACTATAATCTTATGGGTATTTGACCGTGCATCATCTTGATATTTGAATAAAGGTTGACCAACTAGATGACACTTGCTTTATTATCTACTGCTCAACATGTTTCAGACGTTAATACGTCCATCATCAGGAGCTTGCGACTACTTGTTGCGTTGTGTAGGCTGACTTGAGGCGTGGTTCAGCCTGCACTCGGATACCACATCACCAACAGCCAATCCCGCTACATAACACCACTGGTTCAGCCTACACTCGGATACCACATCACCAACAGCCAATCCCGCTACATAACACCACTGGTTCAGCCTACACTCGGATACCACATCACCAACAGCCAATCCCGCTACATAACACCAGCACTCCTCAAGTCAGCCTACACAACGCAACAAGTAGTCGCAAGCTCCTGATGATGGACGTATTAACGTCTGAAACATGTTGAGCAGTAGATAATAAAGCAAGTGTCATCAAGTTGGTCAACCTTTATTCAAATGTTAAAACTATAATATTTGTTCCAACTTGTTTCGGTTTACATAAACCATCATCAGGGAGCTACAGCCTGCGCTTTGCCAAAGTTACAATAGTAATTCCAAGTATAAGTCCTTGAAGCATTGAGTATTATGGCTGCATATTTCGTTCAGTCTTGCTGTGCGTGTGTATTATGTATTGTGCAGAATTAAAATAATTTGTGTGCATTAGTTGGGACATAATGGACTTGAATTTTATATACATGGGTCCGTGCATCGTGAATTGAATTTAATAACTGTCCAACAAGATGCGACTGTATTCAGTTCATTACATTTCTGTAGGCAGCTGTACATGTTTCGGGTGTTGACACCCATTATCAGGAGCTCGTACAACTATAATTACAGTTTCCGGTATTAATATTAGTAGCAGCGTATTTTACTCATTGCAGTTAATCAATACCAGAAGCTGTAATTACAGTTGTACTGTACCAGCTCCTGATGATGGGTGTCAACACCCGAAACATGTAGAGCTGTCTACAGAAATGTAATAATCTGAATAAGTCGCATCTTGTTGGACAGTTGTTAAATTCGACTTGAATTTGTTTTGTTTTTACTATTTTGCACTGTCTGTGTTATATTTCTGTTTATTAAAATTCAACTGAACAATAAGGTTTACATAGCCTAATAAGTGCATATATTTGGATTGTAATAAACAGTCACGGCGACTTTCAATAAACACTTCGTTCCTTATCAAGATCGGAGAGATGAAGTACATACCGCACTGTAAAATAATTTTTTTCTCGTGATTTTCTTCAGTAATATCATTAAAAAACCACAAACGTTTCACGATTTCTCGAATTATTTTTTATTAATTATTTATCAGTCCTTCTGCCATTCCACGATATGCAGTCTGAGACACTGTCAGCGTCTTAAATTACCACAGTTTGTTATTTACTCCAGTGTCATTCTCACCTCATTATTTCTTGGGACTGTCCGTGTCTGTCCTCGACTGTAAAGGAATTGGAGTATCCTAAAATGGGATACATGATTACCAAAATTTGTCAAGATCTGTCCATAGGAGTTCTATATGAAACGTGCGGTGTGTCAGACAGACGGCCGGACAAATGTGGTCTTATCTGTGACAGTTATTATGATTCATCTTGCGTAGAGCTTTATAGTGGTGCTGCCTGTATGTACTCTGTAATCAGACTGCAAATATGAAAGCTAAAATTTCTTCTAAAAAAGCCATCCCGTTGTGTTATTAAGAATTTAACTTATTTATTGTAATCTTACAACATGTCTTCCGTCAGCACAACAACATTAGAATTAATTTATTATTGCAACATGTTTCGGCTCAGGAGATTCATAGTCAGGCTGATTATTTAAGAACCGTTAATACATTATGCCCTTTACAGTATTATACATGTAACGTTTTGCATTAAGGATCCCATATGCATTACAATTATGTGAGTAGAAACCTGGTTTTATTACTTGTTCAGATAAGAGTACACTATGCGCATATAGCCACCCACAGCTGCGCATAGTATACTCTTATCTAAACAAGTAATAAAACCAGGTTTCTACTCACACAATTGTAATGCATATGGGATCCTTAATGCAAAACGTTACATGTATAATACTGTAAAGGGCATAATGTATTAACGGTTCTTAAATAATCAGCCTGACTATGACTCTCCTGAGCCGAAACATGTTGCAATAATAAATTAATTCTAATGTTGTTGTGCTGACGGAAGACATATTGTAAGATTACAATAAATAAGTTAAATTAAAATTTCTTCTTTCTCAAAGCATCACGTTCTTCAAGAAAAAATAAATACATGTTAATTCAATGGAACAGATCTCATTCAGGCTAAAACTTTCACCCAAAATGGGTGTCGAAGCTAGGACAAAACATGTCCTAAACCTTTTTTGAGGTGCGTCATCCCCGTTGTGTTGGTTCAATAACAAACATTTTTGTGTATTACACATACAGTCGAACACAACTATATTCCACCTAGTAGTTCAGTAGGTATACAACTACATGTTTCGGCCCTATATGTTGGCCATCTTCAGGTTATGATTTAACTTACAGAGCAGCTATACAAAATGTGTGGGGTGTAAGTTAAATCACAACCTGAAGATGGCCCACATATAGGGCCGAAACATGTAGTTGTATACCTACTGAACTACTAGGTGGAATATAGTTATGTTCGACTGTACGTGTAATACACAAAAAATTTTGTTATGTGTGCTAAGCCCACCAATCCAAAACTTACTTCGGTTACGTAAATAAATAGACTTTAGGTTAATATAAAAATTTGGAATCAAACTTGCCGTCAGTGTGAATCAACAGTTCTCTCAGAACTTCAAGTGAAAAAAAAAACTAAATGTGCTTAGCGTACTTGGCTATGTTTAGACTGGCTTGCTGACGGTTCCAGTAAATCAGCTACATTATGTTTATCAGTACCATAATATACCGGGGTGCTGATAAGTCCTTAGCCCGACCAGGAAGAATACAAGTTTAGAAGCATGTCAGGGACGTGCGCGATTTCAACAACATCGAGACGCGAGCTGCTATTAAGTTTCTTTTCCTGCAAGGCAAGGTGCCGAAGGAAATTCACGCCACTGTAACAGAAACATTAGCTTGTTTCCTTCCTGGTCGGGCTAAGGACTTATCAGCAACCTTGTAATGATATATGGGAGGTGTGTATTACAGCACCATGCATCTTTAAACGCCGATACTGAACAGCTTCATGTCCAGGCCATTTATTAGTCCCAGCAGCACCTACCGGACAGGAGGCTGCACGCTGTGGCAAAGATAAACACTCAACAGCGAAATACAAACTATAATATTTTATAGTAACAGAATAACGAATGCGCAAAATACATGTACAAACAAATGAACAGTTTAAATAACAAAGGCAGTAAAATCAACACACAACGAAAGTGACAGTGTACTGTTTTATCAGTGGAATTAATAGCACTGTCATTTAATTGTGTTCTGCGTAATTAGGTTCTGTCAAATTACACAAGAGCTGTACGGTGTAGCTGCAGAGTGTTTGAGGGTCTGGTATAGAAAGACGGCCCCATTGTCGGTTTCAGGATACAATGAATGAACTTCCCGCGTGTTTGTGTGAGATACACAGAAGACAGCCTTGAACAAAACAGATCACTACTGCATATGATATCTTCGCCTTATACACAGGGTAGGTTCAATTTTGCTCCGTTTGTGTAATATCTTTCTGTCAAGTCCTGGGACTTCTTAGACTAAATTTATATTCTGATGAGATATTTGCGCGTGGTGAACAACTTAAATCCATTTATATAAAGGGTACATAAAGGGTATGTCCACAGGCTGTGTGATCTGCAATTCCTCATATGGTGGTCTTCATCATTGTGACACTGTATTTTTTGATGGCGAGTTTGTCTGTAAGTACTTCAGTGCACCATGCAACAGCTGTGGAGTAACAATATTAGAAACTCGTTTTTTTTACTCGTATATACATGGTCTGTGCATCGTGAATCGAATTTAATAACTGTCCAACAAGATGCTGCTTATTCAGCTTATTACAGTTCTGTAGGCAGCTGTACATGTTTCGGGTGTTTACACCTATCATCAGGAGCTTGTACAACTGTAATTACAGCTTCTGGTATTGATTAACCGGATCTACTACCATCCGCTTTCGTTGTTGAGTTGGAACTGATTCATGTGTTTCGTTCGGTAGGTACCTACTTTACGATAGATCCGGTTAATCCATACCAGAAGCTGTAATTACAGCTGTACGAGCTCCTGATGATGGGTGTCAACACCCGAAACATGTAGAGATGCCTACAGAAATGTAATAAACTGAATAAGCAGCATCTTGTTGGACAGTTATTAAATTAGAAAATAGGTACAGTACTTTCTCCCCTTTGTGTTGCCTTTCCTATGTGCATTGCTGCTAACTGTAGTTGGTCTTTTGTGTATTGTGTTTTATCTTGTGTGTATTTTTGTTACCTCATGTTTATTGTTTTACTACGTATGTATTGCTGTCTTACATACTTTAGTTGCAGGATTGCTGGCTAGAAGTCAGTATTCGGAAGGTCCTGCGACCGGCCACCTCGGCACGGGTTTTTCTTGGTTTCCCTGTGTCTATAAGCAAATGCTGAGATGGTTCCTAAGACTCCAGGTTGCTACTACATACTTCTCATGTAGCCCTCCCGACTTAAATTTCTTAGATCATTATTTCATATTTATGTACGTGCATAATAACCACTGCCACCCGGGCAACAGCCCATTTGCAGTTAAATGTATTATTATTATGATCATTGTACACATGTTCCATATTCGTTCTTTCATCTGTCAGTCTCGCCATATGAACTGAGTAGCTGACAACATCGTTAAATAACTCTGTATGTTGTAGTCTGGTAGACACGGGTTCGAAACATGTACCTGTACGAATACTTTATAAAATTATAAGGTGAGGTAAATTCAGTCATAAACACAACTATGAATATATGGCTAAATGATGGTGTTTATTAGCAATGGAAAAAAACTACATGTTTCGGCATATAGCGGCTATTTTCAGGTTTTGACAACTTTCTTGCTAAAAGAGTTCCTCCCAACCCTACACCTACCCAACCGGAAAGACCCACATCCAGCTACCTACAAATTCATTGACCCAATAGACGTCCCACCAAGTTTAGCGTAACAAAAGCACTAAAATGATGAGGAGATCTCAACATCACCACGCGGTTTAGGCATATTATATAAAACTCTTTTAGCAAGAAAGTTGTCAAAACCTGAGGATGGCCGCTATAGGCCGAAACATGTAGATTTTCCATTGCTAATAAACACCATCATTTAGCCATATATTTATAGTTGTGTTTTGACTGAATTTACCTCACCTTATAGTTTAAATACTCAACGGTGATGGCACAACTCAGAATTATAAAACTGTGTTAGATGTTTATTTGTTTGTTTCTTATTTTGAAGTTCAACACAACGGAGAGTATAATTTAAAAAATCAATTAATGTTTAATATTTACCGACCGATCTGCAGTAAAGTTATACTTCGACCTTCTCTACCGAGACCTGAGCTCACAATCTTCAGATCCCTTACTGTTTTAATCTGATATCCTCTTTCGCGCTGGTCAACGGCCACGATAATTCAGTAGGTCTGTACCAGTCGAGCCCACACTGAACGAAATTGTACCAAACGTATTAAGAAAGTAACTGGAAGAAGTCACATTTCTTAAATTCACTCTTCTAACTGTATCAGCTTGCAAGTTTTGGAAACTCTTGAGGCAGGAGTACACTGACGTTGTTTTTCTTAGTACTGATTTTTTATCTTCCCAGGCTAATTGTATCAGAGGTGATGTAACGCTTATACAAACACGGTATTAACTAGGTTTATAGTTAAACCCTTGACATTAATATGGTTTACTATATACTTTCATGTGGGCCCGGTAGCTAGGTCGGTATAGCGACTGACTACAGGCTGGACGGTCCGGGATAGAATACCGGTGGGGACGAGAATTTCCGCCCGTCCAGACCGGCCCTGGGGCCCACCCAGCCTCCTGTAAAATGGGCCCCGGGTCTTTCCCGGAGGTAAAGTATGGCCGAGGCGTGCTGCTGACCATTCACCCCCTTCTAGTGCCGTGGTCATGGAAGAGTAGAGCTATTCCTCTACCCACCCTCTGAGCCATATCGGGCCTGTAACGGGATCACTTTACCCTTTCCGTCATATACTTTCATTAAGGTTACTACAAGCCTGAACAGTCTTAAGGTGTGTCATCCCCGTTGTGTTAGGTCAATAACACAAAGCTGTAGTCTGTATATATCTATATATACATAGTCACGAACACAACAATATTACAGTTAGTAGCGATATATAATATACAACTACATGTTTCGGCCCTGTATGTAGGCCATCATCATTGATGAAACTACCTAATTTGCATGTTAGAATCATAAGATGTTCACAATTGATATAATCCCTTAACATGTTTATTTCAACTTTTACTAATCCCACGATTTATGATGTAAGATGAGATCTCGTCCCTCCTTCCAAAATTACCACACATACTGTATAGTCACTTGAGAAGTTCTTTGGACAACCTTATGATGGCCTACATACAGGGCCGAAACATGTAGTTGTATATTATATATCGCTACTAATTGTAATATTGCTGTGTTCGTTACTGTATGTATATATAGATATATATACACACTACAGTTTTGTACAAGTCTGAACAGCTCAATCGATAATTTACAGGCTGGACGATTTTATATTTGGCGAGGACGAGATTTTTGCCATCTCGTCCTCACCTGTTATGAGGCCCAGTTACCCTTCTATCGAATGTACTCTGGCGGACAAAGCTGACATAGCGTGAATGCCCACGTATGCCCATTTAATGCCGAGTTTAAGAAAAGTCTAAGATAAGCGTCAACAACACCATACACATGACGCTGTTTTCCCACTGTACGTTGTCACTGCACGATATCAGCCTAAGTAGGTCATTGTTTGTCGAGATAATGTTCAGTTTGTTATGGTACTTTATGTTTCACTGGAAAACAAATTAAATTCTCAGTTACAGATGAGAGCATCAAGCTATGACACCGATAAATGGCATTGCAATGCATTCTTTAGCAAGTACTATTGTGTTGACCAATGTAAGTACTTTCGTCCAGATAACGACGCTGTTTATTCCAACAGACTTTGCACTAAGTAAAGAAGGCCAAGGTCGTATTCAGTGTGCATTTAGTGAACAAAAAGAACGTAAATAGAGCAGAGCAAATTATATTAAACAGAAATGTTTATTTTCCGGAAAAAAAGGGGCCAATGTCTACTTTTTCTGCAGAGTTCTTCGAGTTCCTGGCGTACATATTCAGTGAAACTGTGATATCAAAGCGTCCCTCAAGGGCTGCACGTACGGAATTAATATGAATCAACGGAAGGTTTGTTTGTGCCAACCGTAGCCACTAACAGGATATCGATCCACCAGAATAACAAATTTACGTGGACTGTAATTCAGCTGCTTAGAAAATGTAGACCAGGGTTTCCTAAACCACGGATCCTCACATCCTTCCTCACGCAAATATAGTGTCTGGATGGCAGGTGACCAAAATTAAAAATTTATATACCAGAACTGATTTTAAATAGCTACAAGTGCATACGGAACAATGCATCACATGATTTGACCTTAATTAAACTGTCGTTTGCCTCCTGCGTATAGGGGTTTTTTAATTACATATGGTAAAGTTCATACGGAATAAACACAACGCCAATTAAAGAAGTTATGCTATTATTTTTGACGCAGTTTCATTCCTTCAAATAATAAAGTAAATAAATTTCATGCTCAATGGTCCGTGCATCGCGTAATGTGTCAATAATTATCCAACAAGATGCAACAACATACAGTTTATATATATATATATATATATATATATATATATGCAAACTGCTCTGCGTATTTCGGGTGGTATCTGCACCCATCATCAAGAACTCATATCACTGTATCTACAGTATCTGGCATTATTGAGGCCGATACTGTTACCTGTCGTGAAAGTGACTGGATGGGAACCACTTCCCATCCAGTCACGTTGACGACAGGTTGCAGTAACGGTCTCTGTTGGGAAATTGTGATGAATATACGGAAATTTGATTGGTTGGTGAAACAGACGTTGGCGACACTGTGGAAAAGCAGAGGTTGTTGTGTTGTTTGGGTGGGGCTGTGTAAGCCAGAACATGTAACAAGAGGTGTTGTGATTAAAGTATTTTTGTGGTACTAGAGACTTATTTGGGCTCGCTACTACTTTATGAAACGAACCAGAACGCCGGGTAGGCTTTGGATGTAACATATGGCGACCGTTACAGGACTCTTCTCTATGGTTATTTTGAAGAAGAAACGGAAAGTAGTGCGGGCGGCATTAGGGCGTCTCTACAATACTTTGAACGAAGCTGTTACGAACTGGGACCCGGACATAAGGGATGACTCCAAAATATGGGTAGATTTGGAGTTATTACGGGAAAAAGCAGATGAATTAGCGAAGATGGATGAAGAGGTTATGAATCTACTTTTGCAAGAAGAGGCGTTAGAGGAAGAGGTGGACAAAGAAATGCAGAGTGCTGATGAGTACGCAAGTAAGTACAAAAGAATCAGTCTTTATGTGCAGAAACGTGTAAGTGCTGCGATGAAGGTGGAGGAAGACAGTAATTCCATTGTGAATGTCAACAAGAGGAAATTACAGTTGCCCACTCTTGAATTTAAGAAGTTTGGCGGTGATGTCAAGGGTTGGTTGACGTTCTGGGGTCAGTTTGAAAGATAGATGAAGATCCTGAGATGGATGATGCAGACAAGTTTCAATATCACACCCAAAAACCAGAGCACGAGAGGTGTTGGAGAGTTTTCCTCCTATAGGCAGCAACAAAAGTAAGGCAATGGAATGCTTGAAGGCTCGCTTCGGGCGTGAAGAATTGCTAGTGGAATTTTATGAGAGCTGCATATGATGAAGTTTTAGTGAATGGTTGGAAGCAGGCATCATTGAAGAGATACCAGCATCGAAGTGGGATGAGGGGCACTATTTACCTCATAGGTCCGTTGTGAAGGAAAGTGGTACAACCAGGGTGAGACCCGTGTTTGATGTCCCGGCCAGAGAACGTGGTCAGCCTTCCCTGAACCAGTGTTTAGAGAAAGGCGTGAATTTGATAGAGATAGTACCGGCTCTACTACTGCATTTTCGACTCCACCGGATTGGAATCATAGCAGACATCAGGAAAGCATTCTTGCAGATTAGTCTGTGCGAAGGAGACCGGGATTTCCTCACGTTTTTATGGGTTAACAAGGAAGTAGCCCTGAAGATCTTTCGACACGCACGTGTGGCATTCGGTGTGACTAGTAGTTCATTTTTGTTAGGTGCGGTTACTGATTTTCATCTGAAGAAGTACAGCGAAGGGTCTGAAGAGACCACTGAGTATACTAGAAGCACAACTGAGAAATTAAGGAAGAATTTATATGTCGACAACTGCGTCACGAGCGTAGAGAACGAAAGAGAATTGTGCTTGTTCATTAAGGAGGCCTCGTTGGTGTTTTCAGAAGCCAAGTTTGATTTAAGAGGATGGGTGTATTCGGATCCTAGCCTGGAAAATCATAACAATACTGTGGTGTTGGGCCGTACATGGGATAGGAAGATGGACAATCTAGCCGTGAACAGTTTCAAGACGGTGAAAGTGGAAGTGGTTACGCGCAGAATCATGTTATCCATGGCACAACGAGTGTTTGACCACATTGGTTTCACACGTCCCATCTCACTGAGTCCTAAGTTTTTTTTTGCAGAAGTGCTGGGAGATGAAAGGTGAATGGGATCAGGAGGTCCCCGAAGATGTGAGAAACGATTTCCTGCGATGGTTACGAGACCTTCCTCTTCTGGAAGAAGTCGGGATACCTCGTTGGCTGAATGGAATAGAGGACAGTGTGTTAAACTGCTCCTTACATACATTTTGTGATGCAAGTAAGTCAGCATACGCCGCAGCAGTTTTTGTTCGCACAGAATACAATTCGTCTGTTCAGGTTCAGTTGGTACAAGCCAAATCACTAGTGTCACCAGTTAAGCCGTTGACTATTCCAAGGTTGGAGCTGCTAGCTGCAACGATAGCAACCAGGTTAGCCGTTTCTGTGAAGAAATAAATTGATCAAGACCCTACCTCGCTCTTTTTCTGGAGCGACTCTTCTGCTGTGATCTCCTGGATCAAGAAAGAAGACACATGGAGCGTATTCGTATGGAACTGGATAGAGGAAATACGAAGTTTGACGCCGAGGGAGGTTTGGCGCCATGTACAAGGTGTCACGAATCCTGCTGATCTACCTAGCCTGGGGTGCTCTGTTCCACAGCTTTTAGAATCTAAATGGTGGGAGGGACCTGCGTGGTTGAAGTTGCCACCAGAGGAATGGCCTTCCGGGGAACAACAGCCAGATGAAGACGTGGTGGTGCAAAAAAGGAGAAAGGGCATTGTTTCTTCCCTTCTGTGTAAAGGCGATAGGGACGATTGGCATTACGCCATTTCAAACGATTACGACATGGCTGTACGGGTCCTTGCTTGGATCCCACGTTTTGTTAATAGTTGTCGTAAACAAAGACTGGGCATTGCAAGGGAAAGATGCTGCAATGCAGGGAAATCATCCTGGCAGAGAAGCGCATAATAAGGCATGTGCAAAAGGAAACTTTCGTTGGACTTCAAGACGAGAGAATTGCGACCCTGAACCCCTTTCTGGACGCGGAGGGAATTATCCGCTTGAAGATCAGGATCACAGAGAGAGAGGACGTGGGAGATTTTGGGATAACCGCAGTGTTGCCCTCCCGTCATCCCATAGTAGAGAGGCTCGTGTTGAGCACACATGTGAAGTTATGCCACGTTGGGGTACAAGGGCTCTTGAGCCTCTTGCGAGAGAAGTTCTGGATTTTAAAAGGTCGGAAGAGCATCCGGAGTGTTCTGTCGAAGTGTGTCATATGCAGAAGACATGACGCAAGGCACATCATCGCAAGTCAGCCAGCTTTGCCTGAGCCGCGAGTGAGGGATGCTGCTGTATTCGAAACTACGGGTGTTGAAATGGCGGGTCCACTCTTTTTGAGAGATGGCCGCAATGTGTGTGTATGTCTGAACATCTGCGCTCTATACCGTGCTGTTCATTTAGAATTGGCCTCATCGTTGTCAACTGATTTATTTATTCAGACGTTCCGAAGGTTTGTGGCTCGACGTGGGAGGTCAGCGAATGTTTACAGCGACAATGGGACTAATTTTGTAGGCACAGACAATGCCTTTGGTCACTTGGAGTGGGAAAAGATCTCCAAACACTATGCTATTGAGCGAATCGACTAAGAGGTTTAACCCTCCGATCGCTGCCTGGTGGGGAGGTTGGTGGGAGCGATTAATAAGGCTCCTCAAACAGCTGCTTCGCAAGATCTTGGGAAACGCTTCGTTAACCTACGAAGAATTGGTAACTGTATTGTGTGATTGTGAGTCCGTTATTAATTCTAGACCTCTAACATATGTGTCCGAGGATGTCACAGACCTGGCACCCATTACACCCAATATGTTACTGTTGGACCTCCAGGGATCAGGACTAGCTGACTGTGATGCTGTAGACTCAGGCAGTCTCAACCGACGAGTTACGCATCGACAGAGAACGAACGAAAGTTTGCGTCACAGGTTCAGGAAAGAACACTTGGGCCAATTGGTTTTGGCCGCCAAGAAGAAAGTTCGCAAGTTTCAACCTAGAGAAGTTGTACTCCTTGGAGTGGAAAATAGCAAAAGCCTAGAATGGCCTTTGGCTGTTGTAGAAGAACTCATCCCAGGACGAGATGGGGAAGTACGGCTAGTAAAGCTGAGGACAGCTTCGGGGGTTCTGCTCAGGCCAATACAGCGAGTCTACCCTTTGGAGATTTATGATGAAGAACCGCCCAAATCTGACCAACCTTCAGTGGGGGTTGCACAAGAAGCAGAGACAAATGCTGACTCTATAAGCCAGAAGGACAAAAGGATTAAAGGGAATGGGATTTCGAACCAGGAGTGGGAGAAGGATAAAGCTCCCTACACGATTTCGCATGTAATTAGGGACTTCTGAAGGAATGTTGCTTTCTAGTTTGTTATTGTTTAAGGTTTGAGTCGTTGAGGCATGACACGACTAAAAGGTGAAAGTGTGTTGGGAAATTGTGATGAATATAGGGAAATTAGATTGGTTGGTGAAACAGACGTTGGCTTACTTACTTACTTACTCCATGGTGCAGAGTCCTTCTTGAGAAGCTAACTGGTTTGCAGCTAGTCAAGAAATTCC